>OIZT01001356.1_pt1 | contig 11341 bp, 11 predicted proteins | sample 1588611 | NCBI WGS metagenome assembly OIZT01 (sample SAMN03283278) | human gut metagenome | biome: human-associated habitat; material: feces | host: Homo sapiens | place: Peru | collected 2012
AGTCCTTATACTTGTGAACTTCGTCAATGTAGATTTCCGTGATGCCGTGGGTGTAGAGGTATTCAACCAGTTCTTCAAGAGAATGGTTTCTGAACCATAGATGATCCAGTGTGATGTAAAATGTGTCGTCAATGTTCTTGTATTTCTCCAATATCCGTTGAAGAAGAAGTGTGGTTTTTCCAACACCTCTGGCCCCCTTTATCCCGATAATTCTGGCATCCCAGTTGATTTGGCTGAAAAGGTATCTTCTGAAATTCAGATTTACTTGTTTTATTTTTCGGTGGTAATAGTTTACCAATGGCTGTATATCAGAACTTTGCATAATATTACTAATGTTTTTGCAAATATACAAAATCGCTTTTGTAAAAGCGAATTTATTAAAGAAAATCACTTTTGTTAAAGTGAATGTTATTGAGAGTTGGCCAAAACTCGACATCCATCTGACTGCTGGGAAATGGCAGCGTGAGATTGTACTTTTGTAATGTCAGAACCGTCGGGGTCGGTTTCCCGTGAACCTCCGCCGGTCGAAAACAGGTGAGAAAATAGATGAGAAAACAGATAAGCGGCAGCCTTGTATATTCAGAAAAAGTTATGTACTTTAGCGAGACATACTTGAGAACACGGAAGTGTAAGTTTATTCTCGAATACGAATCTGGAAAATTCACTTGGAAGGGAGTAAGCGGACATTTTCCCTCGTCATATCCCCTATGCGGGATTGCGCGTGGGACTGCTGCTTATTTTATTCCAACGGTCTTCCAGAACCGGTATTCTAAAATGAGCGACGGTGCCACGCTTTGGGAATAAGAACAATGACTGAATATTTGATACTGAAATAAAAACATTGAGATATGGATAAGAAACAAAAGAAAGAAGCCAAGGATACGGCAAGGCTCCTTATTTATCTGGCGATCGCTATTTTTATCATCGGCATTTTTGCCATTCTGCCGAAGATATTCTCTGCGCAGGATATGCTTTTTCAAACCATCGCGGTTGTGCTGTCTGTTGTTTTTACGGCCGTTGTTACTAATCAACTGCTTACTGGTCAGTCAAATAATGAAGAATCGCGCGAGAGGAATATCAAAGTGTATGAGAACAAGATTTCAGTATATGCAGAGTTTGTTTCAAAAATGTGGTCAATTATGAATGACGACAAGGTTGATCCAGAGGAAATAATCGCTTTAAGGTCGGAAATTTTCAACAAGTTGATTTTCTATCTTGATGATTCACAAATCAAAGCCCTTTCCGAAGAATTGGAAAAACTTGAATTTGATTCATCATTGGATGATTATGTGGCGGTATTTGAGAATATTACCAAAGTTTTACGTTCAAGTATAATGGAGACGGAACAAGATCAGAGTAAGACAGAAATCAAGACCTTGTGGAATAGATTCAATCATCTTCTTAAGAATGATAATGAGCCGGAGTCAGAAACACAAGCCCTTGATAAAGAGGAGCCTGTATTAGATTCGGTCCCTGAAATACCAAATATTGTTGAACTTGATCGACATATTCAAGGGAATTGTGTCCATTTCAATATGTTGGATGACAATTGGCAGAAGAGTATATTCGCTAATGACATAAATGCGCTTGGCCTTTGTGAATACGGTGAGGTTTGGAGGACGAATCTAATCAAGCGCTGTCATAATAATGATATTGTCTTTTTGTATCAAACTGGCGGGCCTGGATATATCGGCGCTTTTCTGGCGAAAGGTTGGGTGATCTTTGAAGCGGACGGAAATGGCAAAGTGGAAAAAGAAGTCAAATATGAATTTGACAAGCCTAATAACCCGATGCCCGTTGAGTCTGAGGAGAATATAAATGAGGATCTCGATCGTTTCTGTGCCCGTAAACTAATCAACGATGGATGTACTAAAGTATCTTTCTTGCTTGTTGAACCTCTTGTTTTCTGTGAGGAAGGTGTCGGTGTTATCTCCGTTTATAGAAGAACAATATCCGCTTATGATTCTCATTATGCTTGGTTGACTCTTGGCCGGTTTAAGGCAATGGTAGATGGCAGGCCTGATAAGTTATATAAGTATCACTTCAATGGAAAGGAAGAGACCGTTAAGGCGAATAATAAAGAACTTCAGCGGATTTTCTCTGAAAATAAAGTGAAGGCTGCGGAGTGGGATGCCGAGGCAAATAAATGGAAAGATAAATAAGAGAAGCGCTCTCCGGCTTTGTGAATAGTGAGCCGAAGTACTAAATTATAGAAATAATCGTTATGGCAGCTCCAATCGATCAACATTCCCATCAAGAGGGGAAAGATTACAACTATATTGACAGGTCGTATGCTCTTCAGGAAGATATTTCAGGGCAGTCACCTCAAGTTGAAATCTGCAACGTCGGCTCTTTGCCCTTCAATGATTTTGTTATTCCGCCATATCAAAGGCCATATAAATGGACGGCAAAGAATGTCAACCAACTTATTTCTGATATTCTTGCATTCAGGGAGCAAAAGCAATACAGACTTGGTACCCTTGTTTTACATAACAACGAAATTGTTGACGGGCAACAACGTATAATTACGTTGGCATTGCTTATTCGTGTTATGTACGATGCGTTGAAAGACGATAGGGTCAAAGCAAGTTACTCTGATATATACAAGAAGATAAACGATTTTGCGGATAGAGTGTCTTTTAGCAACCGCTATTCATTGCATAACATAGTCGAGAATATTCACACCATAGAGAACAGAAAGGTTGATTTTGATCAGCAACTCTTTGATTTTCTGCTGACAAAGTGTGAATTTGTCGTCGTTGGATTACATAATATATCGGAAGCGTTCCAATTCTTCGATTCGCAAAATGCCCGTGGAAAAGATCTTGCCGCACACGATTTGCTGAAAGCATACCACCTGAGGGAAATCTCTTCACTAAGTCAGGAGGATAGCAGAAATATTGATGAGTGGCAAAACAGACCAACCGCTTTCTTGATGGAGGTATTCCAAACCTTATTCAGAGCAAAAAGGTGGTCTCGCGGAAAGTGGGCGAGACGGTTTACAAAGGAGTATACGGATATATTCAAAGGAGTTTCATTGAGCGACGGGAAACGCTATCCATTCTATCAAATGGAAGTAATAGCCCATATATTCTCCAACGCATACAACGAAGACCCAGTCAGAATGATAGACAGAAACCATATTGAGTACCCCTTCAATCTCGATGATCAGATGATTAATGGAGGTCGATTCTTTGATATGATTCGCCATTATATGAATTTGTATGAACACATCCGTCAATACAGGAAAACCCTACCGGAAGGAAGTAGGGCAAAAGCTATTCTGAACTTGATAACTACTTACAATGGATCAGGCAGAACTGGTGACGGATATATTAGGGATATGTTCTATACGCTTCTTTTGTACTATGTGGATAGATTTGGAGAAGAAGAACTTGACAAGGTGGTGCCTCAGTTTTTCATTTGGGCATATAAACTGAGACTTCAGTTGAGGACTGTGCAATTGGCATCCGTTGACAACCACGCATCAGGTAGCGACAGCCTGTTCAGACAGGTTTTTGATGCCAAAACTCCGTATGACATTATCAATGTAAATATGGAAGGTGTCTGGTCAAAGGAATGCTCCGGTTGTGAAGAAGTGAAGGAAATGTTTAAGGAATACAACAAGTATTATGGCAACGATTAATAACAATATAGCGCAACTGACAGTAAAGGACTTGCTGTCTGAGGGTAAGTATGTCATTCCAATTTATCAACGCAACTATGATTGGGGAGAAAGGGAAGCGGTTCAATTGCTGGAAGATATTTCTGACTATGCCAAGAACAATAGCAATCAAAACTATTATATAGGTTCCGTTGTTGTCTTTGTCAGAAACGTCAATGGAAATGCGTATTTTGAAACTATAGATGGCCAACAACGTTTGACAACGTTGACTATTCTTGTAAGTTTATTGAAGCACCAAAGTTTTATTGAAGGCCATCAAGTCGCAGACTGGTTTGAGAGGCCCAATCTTTCTTATGACCACAGAAAAGAGGCCGACGACGCTCTTATGATGCTTCAGAGTAATCAATATTCAGAACATCAGGCCGCGCGAAATATAATTGATGTATATGGCTTGTTGAAAAAGAATCTCCCACAGATACTCAGTACAAAAGGGTTGACTATAAAGGAATTCTCAGAATACCTTTTTACGAAGGTGATCATTTTTCGTATTCCGGTTCCGCAAGACACTCAATTGAACCATTATTTTGAGATTATGAATACGCGCGGGGAACAACTTGAAAAGCACGAAGTACTTAAGGCAATATTGCTTGGCAAGCTGGACCCTAAAGAGCACAAACTTTTCCATCTTATATGGGAGGCCTGTTCGGATATGAGTTCATATGTTCAAATGAATTTCCCTGTTGGCCCAAGGACAAAAATTTTCGACGACAAATGGGCAAATCTTCAGTATGAGGATTTCGATTCCCTGTGTAATGCACTTGAAAATGACAGCTGTTCGATTGAGGATGATGAGGTTTGCAAACCTCATACGCTCAACAATCTTTTTGAGGATGCAAAAAACAATGTAAGATATGAGCTGCCTCGTGATGGAAGCCAAGATGAAGGCAAGCAAGACCGTTTCGGTTCTATTATAAACTTCCCGAATTTCCTTTTGCAGGTACTCAAGGTATGCTATCACGATGAAAGATTCTATAATAAAGAGGTGGATTCTAAAATCAGGCTTGACGACAAGGCTTTAATACCAATCTTTCAGACCGTACTGGAATCTATGGCAGACGATGAGGGAAGAAAGCGCTTTGTGAAATTCTTTATTATGGAGTTACTCTCTTTGAGAGTCCAATATGACCGATATGTAATCAAAAGAGAATATATCAACGGTTCCGAGAGCTGGAGTCTGAAGTCAATTCGTAAATATGATAACAATAAAGCGAACTATGTGAATACGTTCGCATCGGATGGCTATGAGGATGAAAACGACCTTGGTAAGGAAATCCGGATGCTGGAAGCGATGTTTCACGTGTCTGCACCCACGCAGATCTACAAGTATTGGCTTAATGCATTGCTTTATTGTGTACATAAGCACGAGACCATAGAAGCATCTTTTCTGCGTGACAGGTTATATAATCTGGCCTGCAGTTTTATGCTTGTCTATATAGGACAAGAAAAAACAGATTTTGAGCGTATTATTTATGATAGAGAGGGATTCCGGCCTTCTAATGATAGCATTATAGACTGGAGTAGCATTGACCGCGGTTGCAATGTCCCCAATTACGTTTTCAATTTCTATGATTTTATTATATGGAGGAAGAATCCGATAAAAAATCCGAAGTTCGAGTTTTCGTACAGGACTTCTGTCGAACACTTTTATCCACAGAACCCTATGCCTGGCTATAGTGACTTGAAAGACAAAGGACTTAACGACTTTGGTAATCTTTGCTTGATTAGCAGAGGTATGAACTCAAAGTTCAGCAACAATATGCCCAAGGCAAAGTTAGACAATTTCGGCCTTATAGAAGAAGTCAGGAATGGTCTTAGCCTAAAGTTGTTGGAAATGATGGAGGTCGTAAAGCAGAGTGGAGATTGGGGAGAGACTCAAATCAAAGAATATGAGGAACTTTCCAAAACGCGGATTCTGAAAGCATTGAATCTTGTCACTGGAATAATGCCCAATATAGTAGTATAAAGTTATAGCAAAATACACACACACGGTAATATTGGTACAGTAGAGTTGACTTGCGATCTTGAACAAGGCAAGTTCTACGAGGAAAAAATAAACGATAGAGTTACAATGAAAGCATTCAGAATCACTCCCAAAAGAATCAGACGTTCAAACGGGCAGGTGCTGACACCGGAGATGTCAGTTGTTGTTTCGACGAATCTGTCGAATCCGTTCAACAATGGGGCAAAAGAGGTCGCGGAGGCGTATATGCGCACCTACGGCTTTGACTACAAGCGGTCTTGCTGCTGCAAGGCGGACTTTGATTGCGTGCTGTTGGGGTAGTTTGAGCCTTGAGAAACCACAACTGTTGAATTTGTTAAAACGGTGGCAGAACGGCCTTGTTTGAAAGTGTTGAGAGCAGGGATGTTATGCCGCTTATGGGTTTTGATTGGGTAGGCGGCATACAATACCCAATTGTGGCACTATCAGATGCGTTGTTCTTGCCGCCGTTTTACAAAACGCTTTCGGCTATGTTGTCTATTATATATGTAGCGGTTAATATTGATAGGCAATCGAAAAGAGGTAAGTCTGGGTTAGAGTAAGAACTGCCGCAAAATGGCAATGTTGATGGCTATCTTTGCGAAAAACAGACTTATGGAAGTCGCTCTTAGGAAAGTCCGGGCGATGTTCAAAGACCAAGGAATATGAGAATAGTTCACATTTCGGACACTCACAATATGCACCGGCTGCTGACGAATCTGCCGGAGGGCGATGTGATCGTGCATTCCGAGGACTTCACGATGACGGGGACTGAGGGGGAGGCGCTGGACTTTATGGAATGGTTCTGCGATCTGCCCCACAGGCACAAGGTTTTCATCGCCGGCAACCACGACTTCTGCCTTCGGGGAGCGTCGCTTGAGGGGCTTGACGAGAACTGTCATTATCTCTGCAACTCTGGAGTCCAGATCGAGGGTGTCAAGTTCTACGGAGTGCCGATGTTCTTCGAGGATGCAATCAATAGGCGAGTGGAAAATGATTTTATGAATATACCTCCGGACACGGACGTTCTCATAACCCATCAGCCGCCCGAGGATATTCTTGACCTTTCGGATGAGGTTCACTACGGTGAGCCTCTGTTGAGGCAGCGCGTGATGCAGATCCATCCGAAACTTCATCTGTTCGGGCATATTCATAAAGCCGCCGGCGTGGAGGAACGGAACGGGATAGTCTTCTCCAACGTGGCGGTCTGCGGAGAAGTCTATAACCTTGCGAACACGACTATTAACGTCCTGACGATCGGAGACGGTCCGGAAACGGTGGTGCCATTTTAGGATTATTTGCCTGTAATATATTAATATTCAATAATATGGAGAAAGAAAACACTTCTGCTGACTACCAGCTGCCCCCTTTGGATTTGCTGGATGATTATATTCCCGAAAGCAGAGTTCCGGAAGAAAAGATCGCAAATGGCCGCCGAGCGGAGGTGGAGATATGATTTTCAAGGTCGGCACAGAGACCGAGCGCATCCAGGGCTCGTACATCAGTCCTGAGGAGATCGACCGCCTGACCTCCTACGTGGAGTCGAATGCCGCTTCCTGCACGCCATATTACCTTCCGGCACCGGATCTTGACCAAGAAGCCTGATCTTGCCGATCTTGAAATATTCATAAAAACAACAGCGAGGCGGATGTCCCGACCTCGCTGCTGTCATTCTGGTGAATATGTCTTAACACAGGCAGATTTGTTTCTTGATCTCTTTCTCCTTCTTCTCGACCAGTTCCCTCCAGAGGCGCGAGTCCTTGAAGTCGCAGGCCGGGATCCTGTCGGAATATTTCCGGATGAATTCCTCGGTGGCAATTTGCTCGCTGAGGCTGTAGTTGTTGATCAGAGCCTTCCAGTTGATGTAGTCGGCAAACTGATCGATGAGCTCAGGGGTGAGGCAGTTGTTGTCCGAGAGCTCTTCCCAGTTCCAGTTGTCCTTGAACTTCTCCAGCAGCTCGGCCGAGATGTTCTCCTCCTGAAGGCAGCGGGACAGGGCTGTCCAGTCGATTCTTCTCTTGAACTTCTCCAACATCTGAGCGCTCCAGAAAATGTTGGTGTTGCCTGATACTTCCTTCCAGTCCAGTTTGTCAGCGTACTTCTCCAGTTGCGCCTCGCTGAATGGGAAGTTCCCTGAAACATTGCCCCACGCCTCAGTGTCCATCATCTGGGCGACAACGCCCTCGCATAAATTGATCTTTTCCATACTCGTTTTGTTTTGATGATGCAAAGTAACAACCTTTCGCTGCAAAAATATGGCAGTTAAATGTGGCTGACGTTAAATGAATATTCCGGGAGGCGCGCGGTGCCGGACGGGACGTGAATATCTCACCCTTGGCGAACGATCATCTCACAGTTGGCGCAGTCGAAGGCGAGGCGGTAGCGTTTGCCGTTGTTGATCAGAGAAAGGTTTTTTAGGTTGGCGGTTGTCAAACCGTGCGAACTGCCTTTGCCTTGCGGTTTGCCGGATTGCAGGTGGACCGGGCAGAGACCGAGATCATAACGGATGCAGTACTTTGTACGCATCAGTTCGGCATCTGGGCGGTGTGAAATCTCAAAAGCGTCATCGGTCTGAGTGGCTCCAAGCGACTGGTAGGTCTCACGGGCGACGTGGTTCGCGATGTTGGCCTTGTACGAAAGGTGGAAGCCGTCCGATGCAGTTTCTTGAATATCCAAAACTTGAGAAAGAATCGGCTTCTGGCTTTGACATTTGCCCAGATAAGCAAGAGCGTCTATGGCGTTTTTCCGGTTGTCAAGGACTTTGACGATTCCGGGGGCGTTGACCGCTTGGCCTGTCGGCAGTGGAACCGCCTTGCAAGGCATATCTTCCAGGGTTGCGGCGAGATCCCGTCTGATGGCGTTGAGGGCTGATGTCGGAAGGAACGGCAGCGAGCCGTCCGGAGTCTCCACTTCAAGCGAGCGGAGGGTGAATGAATATATTCCTGTGGCCTTTGAGATTTGAGTGGCGAACATTCCGCGCATCCTTTCCGGGTTCTCCGCTGCGTTGTGTCCCGCTTCACGTTCCAGTTCAACGCTCCTCCCGTCTTGACTTACCGCATTGATTTTCAGTGAATATGTCGGTTTGCTCGGTCGAGTTGATGGTTGGCGATCTTTATTCAGCAGCTTCGGCAGGCTCTGCGATCGTGCGTCTTCGGTCACTGAGCTGCATCCTTCGGTCACTGAGCCTGTCGAAGTGACCCTTGGGTCAGAAATTCGAACCGAAATGTCAACCGCCACCGGAATCGTCCTGACCGGAAGGTTGGACTCCAGCTCCTTCTCGAATGCGTTGCTGAGGTTCCTGTACAGTTTGGCTCCGGGATAGAGCCCGGCGACATTCCTGCACGTTATCCGGTTCCCTTGACAGACATCGCCACGGAAACCGACAATCTCCCCACGGCCTTTGTACAGAAAAGAGAATCCGTCCCCATTCTGAAGCCGGTCACCCGGATTATCCATCCGCACTGTTATTGTGATGTTCTCCTCGCTTGGCCTCTTGCCGTTAGAAAAGTTCTGGCGTATCGGACTGATGGAAACCACCGTTCCGACCTCCTCTCCGATTGATTTCGGAGCGTCCATCGAGGACCAGTTCCCAGACCGTTTCCCGTCAAGAAACAATTGCGTGTACCCCCGGTTGAAAGTCTTGCCCAGATCAGGCGTGAACCCACCTTCCGACCGCCCGAACGAAAACCTACGGTACTTCTCAGGATTCGCCGCGACCAGTTCATCCAATGCCAATGAATATGCCCGGACGACATTCCGCACGTAGGAGATGTTCTTCAACCTTCCCTCGATCTTGAACGAGCATATTCCCGCATCGGCAAGGTCTTGCAGCCTGTTCTTGAGGTTGTAGTCCTTCAGCGACAGCAGGGCTTTGTTCCGCACCAGTACGTTTCCATCTTCGTCCACAAGGTCGTAAAGCGACCGGCACGCCTGGATGCATTCCCCCCGGTTGGCGCTTCGCCCGGCTATCCGCTCTGACATATAGCACTGGCCGCTGTAGCAGACGCAGAGCGCTCCGTGCACGAAGAACTCCAGCTCGCAGTTAACGGACGACCTTATCGCACGGATTTGGTCCAGAGACATCTCCCGCTCCAGAACAAGCCGTGAGGCTCCGATGCCCTCGTAGAGCCGTGCCTTCTCCGGAGTCCTTATCGCGCATTGTGTCGATGCGTGGACCGGCAGGTCGGTCAGTTCCCAGACCGCAAGGTCCTGCGCGATGATGGCATCCACTCCCGCGTCCTTCGCCTCGGCAAGCAGCCTTTCCGCCTCCGCGAGCTCGTTGTCAAAAAGAATAGTGTTGAGTGTCAGGAATATGCGCGCTCCGAATCTGTGGGCATATTCGGTGAGCCTCCGGATGTCCTCCATCGAGTTTCCGGCGGCTTGACGCGCCCCGAACGCAGGCCCGGCGATATACACGGCATCGGCACCGCAGTCGATAGCCGCGATGCCGATGTCAGCGTTTCTTGCCGGAGCAAGAAGTTCGAGATAATCAGGCATTTCCCTCGCTGAAATTAATTATAGGGACATCCCACGTTGCAAGATGGTTGCCCATCTCGAACTTCCCTTCACGTTACCCCTTCCCTAAATCCCTCCCCTCGGGGGAGGGACTTTCTTCCACCGCAAGCGGTGGATAGGGAACTTCCAAAAAATTACTTGCTGAGGGAAGCGATCATCTGCTTGGCCTGAGGGCCGAACTTAGGATCGTCCTGAACCTTCTTGTAGAACTCAAGAGCCTTGGCGTTGTTCTTCGCTCCCTGGTAGAGAGCGGCAACGGTAAAGGTGATGGCCGGAGCGTTCTTCGCGTCTGGTTTAACCTCAAGATATTTCTCGAAGTACTTGATCGCGTCAGCGTTCTTGCTGAGTTTCTGGGAAGCCTGGCCGGCGATGAGATAAGCGGTGGCGTTCTCAACGTAGCTGTTGGCCTTTTCTGCAGCCTTGACCGCGTCAGCATATTTCTGCCCCTTGAGAGCCGCGTTGGCCTGCCTTACATAGATGTTGGAAACCTGCTCCTTGGCTTCAGCCTCCTCACCGTTCCATGCGGCATGCCTGAAAGCCTCGATGGCCTCCTCGGTCTTGCCCTGCGCTCCGAGAGCCTGACCGAGATAAAGGGCTGTCTTGCCGGCGGTGGTGTCGGCGGCGTAAGACTTCGCGAAACCGTCGGCGGCGGTGGCGAAGTCCTTCAGTTTGAGTGCGTCAACACCTTTCTGCATCCACATCTGAGGAACGAGCTCCTTAGCCTTCTCGGCAACCTCGGCGTTCTCATATTCCTCGGCTATTTTGGCGACTTCGTCAAGTTTGGCGGCGGCCTCATCGTACTTCGCATCCTTGATCAGGTCCTTTGCGATCTCAAGGGAGACTCCAGGGATGGCGTTCTTGCAGTTTGCCACGAGCTCATCGGCGTCAGCGCCTATGGTCTTACCCATTTCGAGAGCTTTCTGGAAGCAGTCGAGGGCTTCAGTCCAATTCTTCATAGAGATGGCTGTGGCTCCATTATTGTAGAGTTCTGTTGCCTGGGCCATGTCCTGGGCGGATGCCATGCTTGCTGCCATGAACGCGGCAGCGATCGCGAGAATAAACTTTTTCATCGTATTAAAAATTATGTTTAACTATATTCCTTATAATCGCAATAACCACAAATGTAATAAAAATTTGTGTCAATTGCACATTATTGGCTATTT
>OIZT01001358.1_pt1 | contig 11334 bp, 13 predicted proteins | sample 1588611 | NCBI WGS metagenome assembly OIZT01 (sample SAMN03283278) | human gut metagenome | biome: human-associated habitat; material: feces | host: Homo sapiens | place: Peru | collected 2012
TAGAATGTGGTAAAGAGATGAGAATTAAATTATTAGATTGTCAAGATGCTATTTTAGCTCAAAAGGCTAAACAAAAGAACTCAGAAGATACAATTAAAGAGGAATTAGATATTCCAATAAATATTATAGAAGAATAGGAGTGTATTACAATGTCAAAAAGAGGTTTCCCAGGAGGAATGGGTGGATTTGGTGGAATGAACATCAACCAATTAATGAAAGAAGCAAAAAAAATGCAAGCAGATATGGAAAAATCACAAACAGAACTTGCAAATAAAGAGTTTGATGCAAGTGTTGGTGGTGGAGCAGTATATGTAAAAGTATCTGGTAGTAAAGAATTAAAAGAAATTAAAATTCAAAAAGAAGCTGTTGACCCAGAAGATGTAGAAATGTTACAAGATTTAATATTAAGTTGTGTAAATGAAGCATTAAGAAAAGTTGACAGTGCACAAGCTCAAGAGCTTGGAAAATACAATATTCCGGGGTTAATGTAAGATGTCATATTATTCACCATCAATAGAAAAATTAATTGAAGCATTTGAAAAATTGCCTAGCATTGGAAACAAAACAGCAGCAAGGCTTGCTTTTCATATATTAGATGCAAGTGAAGAAGAAACTAATGAATTTATAACAGCAATACAAGATGCAAAAAAGAATTTAAAATATTGTTCACAATGCTATAATATTACAGATACAGACCCATGCCCAATATGTGGTAATCAAAATAGAGATCATTCTATTATTTGTGTTGTAGAAGATGTAAGAGATGTTGTGGCAATGGAAAGAACTCATGAGTTCAAGGGTGTTTATCATGTATTACATGGAAGCATATCTCCAATGAATGGTGTAGGGCCAGATGATATAAAATTAAAAGAGTTACTTTCACGTTTAATGGAAGGACAAGTTAAAGAAATAATTTTAGCAACAAATCCAAGAGTTGAAGGAGAAGCAACAGCAATGTATATATCAAAACTTGTAAAACCACTTGGAGTAAAGGTTACAAGAATTGCACATGGAATTCCGGTAGGTGGAGATTTAGAGTACACAGATGAAGTTACTTTAAGTAAAGCTTTGGAGGGAAGAAGAGAATTATAAGAAGTTGAAAAGTGTGAAATACTTTTCAACTTTTTCTGTGCAAAAAGTAAAAAAACATTGACTTTTTTCGATTTTATTGATATACATATAAATGAAAAATAGAGAAAGGAGATGAAAAATATGTCAGAAAAAGGAAAAGGAGTTTTAGCATACATATTTACATGGATTGGAGGTCTTATTGTACTATATGGTATGAAAGACAATGAAAGAAATACAAAAATCCATGCAGCACAAGCTATAGTTATAGGTATAGGATATATGGTAATATACATGATTTATAGATTCATTCCAGTATATATTCCATTTTTCTCAACAATTGTATATGGATTATATATTGCTCTTGTGATTATTGGAATTGTTAAAGTTAATAAGGGAGAAGATCCAGAATTACCAGTAGTTGGGAAGATTGCAATGTCTTTATTTGATAAAAAAATCAATGAATAATACTATATCAAAGGAGAAAAATTAAAATGACAAAAGCTAAATGTTTAATAATAGCAATATTTACAATGATAGTGCTATTTTTGATACCAAATATTTCAAATGCTGCAGTAAGCTATGAAAGAAGTTTTCCATCAAATGAGGGGACAATTAAGCTTAAATTTAGTGGGTTAACTTTAGATGAAAACAAAGCATATGAATTTGCATTAGTAAAACAAGGTAGTACACCTGTAGATTGGTTTAGTGTAGATGATGGACATACTGCCACTCAAGTTGGTATAACATTAAGTAGTGGTACTCAAAAAATAGTGGATGTATTAAAGCAAACTGATACAGGATATATATACATAAGAGAAAAAGATAATACAACAAATCAATATGTATTAGAAAACCATAAAGTTGACTTAAAATTGCCATATTTACAATCAGTAAACTATACTTCAAGTTATCAAATTAAAGCAATATATGGAGAAATTGGAAAAGAGTTATTTGTTGGTGGAAATACATATTATTGTTGGCAAAAAGTTGATACAGAAAGTTTAATAAATAAATTTTTAGAAATAAAAAAATCTAATAAGAGTATTACTGAATTAGAAAATAGTTTACCAACTGCACCAGATACAGGATATACAATTACTACATATGCTAGTCAACCATTAAAATCTGATGAAAAGAATGATGGACTATATTTATTATGGATAAAGAGAACAGGACAAAATTACAAAGATGTTTACTCTTGTATAGTGCATGATGGATTACCAAATGCAACAACTGTAGCAGAGTATTTAGGAGGTCAATCTAATACAGTTGCAGTTACATCTGTTTCAATAAATCCAACTAAAATTTCATTAGAAGTAGGAAAAACATATAGTTTATCATCAATTATTAGTCCAGCAAATGCTACAAATAAGGTCGTAACATGGAGCTCAAGTGATGAAACTATTGTAACAGTTGATAATGCAGGAAAAATAACAGGAAAGAAAGTAGGTTCTGCAACAATCACAGTAACTACACAAGATGGAAATAAAAAGGCAACTTGTACAGTTACCGTAATTGCAGCTAAAGATAATAACAAAGATGGAAGCACTACTGATGGCAAAAATAATGATTCAAACAAAGACGACACTAAAGCAACAGGAAAACTACCTCAAACAGGTATAGGAATGGGAATTGTTGTAGTTATAATAATTACTGCTTTATGTGGCGGATATGCTTTCATAAGAACAAATAAACTAAGAGATATTTAATACTTGTTGTTTAAGAGGGAATTTATATAAACTTATTAGATTAAGAATATAATCCCTCTTAAATAATACTTTAAAATATAAAGCAAGTAATGGAAAAACTTACAAAGTAATAGCTAATTTAAATATTCCTAGTCTCGGAATAGAATATCCAGTTTTATCATCAACTTCAGCTGCATTACTAAAAATATCATTAAACAAATATTGGGGTGCTAACCCAAATGAAGTTGGGAATATGTGTATAGTAGGACATAATTATGAAGACTCAAGATTCTTTGGAAAATTAAATAAAATAAAAAATGGAACAATTGTAAAAATAACAGACTTAAGTGGAAAAACCTTAGATTATGAAGTATATGATAAATATGTTGTTGGACCATATGATACAGATTGTACTAGCCAGTTGACAAAAGGCAATACAGAAGCAACATTGATAACATGCAATAAAGATGGAAGTAAAAGATTTGTAGTAAAAGCAAGAGCAAAAATATAAGATGTAGTAAATAATAAAATTTACCACATCTTATTTTAAATATAATTTCTTATTTCAATAATATATCACAAATTTCTTTGGTAGAATTCTTTTTAGCAAGTTTAATTGCATTTTCTCTCATTTCAATAAGTTTATTTTCATCTTTAAACACTAAATCAATAATTTCATCTGGATTAGCATCTGCTCTAAGCCATATACCAGCACCTTTTGATTCTAAAAACTCAGCATTTTCTTCCTCTTGGCCGGGTATAGGGTTTATTATAATCATAGGTAAACCTGAAGCTAAAGTTTCAGTTGTAGTAAGACCGCCAGGCTTACTTACTACTAAACAAGCTATGCTCATAATCTCTGGTACCTTATCAGTAAATCCAAGAACTTTTACTCTATCTTTAGCTTGATTATTTTGAACCAATTTTTCAAAAGCTTCTTTCATTTTTTCATTTTTACCTGCTACGGCAACAATTTGAAAATCAGTAAGTTTTTTGATAAAAGCTTCTAAAACTTGAACAGTTCTATCCTTTCCTAAACCAAATTCACCACCACCGAAGAATAAAATTACTTTCTTACTAGGATTTAATTCAAACATTTTATAGATTTTTTCTTTATCAAAATTTTCGAAAAATCTATCAGACATAGGAATTCCGGTAACATGGATTTTATTTTCATTTATTCCTAATTCAATCATATCATTTTTCATATTATCATTTGAGACGAAGAAATTATTTGTATATTCACTACCAACAAGCCATTGTTTATGAATAGCAAAATCAGTTAAAATTGTTGCAATTTCACAATCAATTTTACCTTTTTCTTTTAAATAACTTGCCATTTGACTACTGAATGGGTGAGTGGAAATAATTAAATCAGGATTTATTTCATTAATTAATTTTCCTAATTTTATAGCCATCAATTTATTACTATCTTTGCTAATTTCAGAAAGCAAGCCTTTTTGAGAGCCCTCATATACTTTGCCCCACAATTTTGGAGCTTTTTTAGCCATTTCTCTATAAGCACCAGTTGTCATCTTTTCTATAGGTTTATTTACATATTTCATACAGTCTATCATTTGAGTTTCAACATTTTCATAATTTTCTGTTATGTATTTTTGAATAGATTTTGCAGCTGATAAATGTCCACCACCATAGGATGCATAAAAGATTATCACTTTTCTCATAAAATTTATTTCTCCTTGTATTTATTTGAACCAATTGTATCACACATTATTCAAAATCACAATAAAATGAATAATTTTACAAAAAAATGTGCAAAATACCAATAACAAAAAATATAGGAGTTTATTATGATAAAAAAAATAATTTTAATTTTTACTTTAGTCTTAATTTTAGTTGTACTAATTTCTTGTTTAATAAGTATATTACCTCAGGAAGAGGTACATGCAGCAAACAGTGGGAGCAGTTCAGACATACAACTTCTTGCAAGAGCAATAAATGGGGAGGCAAGAGGAGAACCTTATGAAGGACAAGTGGCAATTGGAGCAGTGATATTAAACAGAGTAAAAGACTCAAGGTTTCCAAATACTATTGCAGGAGTAATTTATCAGTCGGGTGCTTTTACGGCAGTGGCTGACGGACAAATAAATCAAGCTATGGAGGATGAAGCAACTGTAATGAAAGCAGCAAGAGATGCAATGAATGGGTGGGATCCAACTGGTGGAGCTGTATATTATTTTAATCCTGCCACTGCGACAAACAAGTGGATTTGGTCAAGACCTCTTATAAAAACTATTGGAAAACATAGATTTTGTAAATAAGAAAGGAAAATAAAAAAATGAATAAATTAGTAGATTGGAAAAATAGATTAAAAGATAGACACATGCTTAGTGTTGTAGTAGTTTTATTTGCTATAATAATAGCAATGGGAATATGGATTTATAAAAAACAAGTAGATTATAGACAAGCTTCAGAAAACCAATATAATATGGCTTTTTATGAATTAGTAAATTATGTACAAGATGTGGAAACATATTTGGCAAAATCACTTATATCAAGCACCTCAGAACATGGAGCAGAAACATTAACAAATGTATGGAAAGAAGCCAATTTAGCACAAGTGTATTTGTCAAGGTTACCTATAGAATCGGTAGAACTTGAAAATACTGCAAAATTTTTAAACCAAGTAAGTGATTATAGTTTTTCATTATCTAGAAAAAATATAAAAAATGAAAAATTAACACAAGAGGATTTAGATAATTTAAAAGAATTGCATAATTATAGCGTACAATTAAAAAATACTTTAGACCAATTATCCGCAGATATAGGAAGTGGAAGAATTAGTTGGGGAGAATTAACTAAAAAGGGAAGTGTTGCTTTTGCGCAAGAGGTTAGCAATATTTCAAAAAGTAGTTTTAGTAATATGGAGCAAAACTTCCACGAATATTCGGGATTAATTTATGATGGAGCATTTTCTGAACACATAACTAGCAAAGAAAAGAAAGGTCTAACAGGTGATAATATAGATGAACAAAAAGCACAAGAAATTGCTAAAAAATTTATTGGAGAAGACAAAGTTCAAGAAATAACTTCAACAGGAAAATCCGAAAACACTAATATGCCAACATTTGATTTTAGTGTAAAAGTAAATGGAGAAACAAATTCAAATATGGTAATATCTATTTCTGAAAAAGGTGGGCACGTAGTATTTATGAATTACAACAGAGATATTCAAGCAGAAAGTGTAACACAAGAAAGAGCTGACGAAATAGGAAAAAAATTTTTGAAATCTCGTGGATTTGCTGATATGAAAGAAACCTACTATTTAAAACAAGATGGAATTGTAACAATAAATTATGCATATGAACAAGATGGAGTGACTATATATCCAGATTTAATTAAATTGAAGGTTGCTTTGGATAATGGAGAAATAATGGGAATTGAAACAACAGGATATTTAAATAGCCATGAAAAAAGAAATATATCAGATGTAAAAATAACAAAAGAGCAGGCTAAAAAAGACTTAAATTCAAAAATAGAAATTTTAAGTGAAAATTTAGCAATAATTCCAACTGAGTGGAAAACTGAAGTATTATGTTGGGAGTTTAAAGGAAAAGTTGATGACACAGACTTTTTAGTATATATAAATGCTAAAACAGGAGAAGAACAAGATATTTTGGTAATAACCAATACACCAAACGGAACATTAACACATTAATACGCCACTAAAAACTTGTGGGAACATTGTTACAAAAGCAATAGAAATTGCTAATAGAACAGCTCAGTAATTTGCAAAAAGTCGCTTTAGTATAAAACTAAGGCGATTTTTTCGTGTAAATTTATTGCAAAAATTATATAAATTGGAATATAATAAATAAAAAAAGAAGAAGGTAGAAATATGGAAATAACAATTAAAGATATAATAGAGAAATGCAATGGAAAATTAATTCAAGGTGATGAAAATTTAGTTTTTGATAAATTATGCAAAGATACAAGAATTCTAAATAAGGGTGAAATTTATTTGGGAATTCAAGGTGAGACTTTTAATGGAAGTAAATTGTATGAACAAGCACTAGAAAAAGGTGCTATAGCATGTATTTTACAGGATGTAGAAATTTCAAACGAAATATTAAAAAAATACCCAGAAGCGACAATAGTTTTAGTAGAAAACACAGTAAAATGTCTACAAGAATTAGCAGCATATAAAAGAAGTATGTGCAATATTCCTGTAGTTGCAATTACAGGAAGTGTAGGAAAAACAAGCACAAAAGATATGGTAGCAAGTGTACTTTCACAAAAATATAAAGTGCTAAAAACACAAGGAAATTATAACAATGAAATAGGTATGCCACTTACATTACTTGGCTTAAAAGATGAAGAAGTAATGGTACTTGAAATGGGAATGAACTCATTTGGAGAGATAAGTTTGCTTTCTAGAATTGCAAAACCAGATGTTGCAATTATTACAAATATAGGAACAGCACATATTGGACTTTTAGGCTCGAGGGAAAATATATTAAAAGCGAAACTTGAAATACTTGAGGGACTAAATAAAAATGGAACAGTAATCATAAATTATGATAATGATTTATTAAATGCGTGGTATGAAAAAGAAAAAGAAAAATATAATGTTATTACATATGGAACACAAGCAGGAAGTATGATTATAGGAAAGAATGCAATATTCCATGAAAATGGAACAGATTGTGAAGCTGTTATAGATTCTAAAACATATAATGTACATATTCCAGTTGGAGGAGAACACTTTGTATCAAATAGTTTATGTGCTTTAAGTGTTGCAAAAGTATTTGAAATTCCAATTGAAAAGGCATTAAAAGGAATAGAAAATTTTGAACTTACTAAAAAAAGAATGGAGATAAAACAAGCAAAATGTGGAGCTATGGTTATAAATGACTGTTATAACGCAAATTATGATTCAATGAAAGCTGCTTTGGATTATATGAGCAAATTACCTAATCAAAGAAAGATAGCTGTATTAGGAGATATGGGAGAATTAGGAGAATACAGTCAAGAGATACATGAAAAAATTGGAGAAGTTGTTGCACAAGATAATATTGATATTCTTATTTGTGTGGGAACAGAGGTAAAAAGTTTAATAAATAAAGCAAAAGAAAATGGAGTGGAAAATACATATCATTGTAATTCAAATGAAGAAGCAATAAATTTATTAAATAAGACATTACAAAAAGATGATGTTGTATTAATAAAGGCATCAAATTATATGAAATTTACAGAAATTTGTGAAGCAATTTGTTAGAAAGAGAGGAAAAATTTATGAGAAAAATAGGCGTTATATTTGGAGGAATGTCTACAGAACACGAGGTTTCTATATCTTCGGGAACTTCAATAATCTCTAATTTAGATAAACAAAAATATGAAATTCTACCAATATATATTAGCAAAAGTGGAGAATGGTATAAATATACAAAACCAGTACAAGACATTGTTCCATTACATGTTGGAGATGAGATAACAGAATTAGAAAAAATAGAAAATGAATTTGAATATTTAAAAAGTTTGGATATAGCATTTCCTGTATTACACGGTTTATACGGAGAAGATGGAACCATTCAAGGCTTATTAGAATTATTAAAAATTAAGTATGTGGGTTGCAAAGTGCTTAGCTCAAGCATTTGTATGGATAAGGTATATGCAAAAATAGTATTTGATAAAGCACAAATATCTCAAGCAAACTATGTTTATGTAAAAGTAGAAAAGGGAAAATATACATATGTTCATCAAAACTTTGATGAAGAAATATTAAACCTAGAACAAATTTCACAAAAAATAGAGGAAAAGTTAGGATTTCCTGTTTTTGTTAAACCATCTAACTCAGGTTCATCAGTTGGAATAAATAAAGCAGAAAATATAGAAGAATTAAAAAAAGCTATTGAATATGCAAGTAAATATGATACTAAAATTTTGATAGAAGAAGAAATAATAGGAAGAGAAGTTGAATGTGCGGTACTTGGAAACACAGAAGTAAAAGCTACTTGTGTAGGAGAAATTTTACCAGCAGAAGACTTTTATACATTTGATGCAAAATATAATAATGCACAATCTAGAGTAGTTATTCCTGCAGAAATTGAAAAAGAAAAACAAGAAGAAATTAAAAAATTAGCAATAAAAGCCTTCAAAGCTGTTGATGGAAAAGGATTAGCAAGAGTAGATTTCTTTATCAGAAAAAGTGACAACAAAGTATGTATAAATGAAATAAATACTTTGCCAGGCTTTACTCAAATTAGTATGTATCCAAAACTATGGGAAGAATGTGGAATACCATATTCAAAATTGCTAGATAATTTAATAGAATTGGCTTAAAACTATTTAAAACACTGAAGATATATGATATAATAATGCACATAACAAAAGACGGAGAAATTAGAGGGCATACTAGGGGGAAATCTAAATGATTTTCAAAGATTATTATAAAATATTGGGGTTACCAAACAATAATGTAACAACAGATCAAATAAAACAAGCATATAGAGAACAGGCGAAAAAGTATCATCCAGATATCAATACTACGAGTAATTTTTCAGAAGAAAGATTTAAGGATATAAATGAAGCATATAAAACTTTATCAAATTCTTCTACAAGAAGAAAATATGATAGAATGTGGAATTCTCGTATAGGTAAAAAGCAGAAAAATAGCGGACAAGCTAAAAGAGAAAAAAAGTCTGCATTTGCTGAATTTTTTCAAATGTTTTTTGGTGAGATTAAAAATAATAAAACTAAAAGTGAAGAGACAAGAGATAATAAAGTGCCTATAAAAGGAGAAAATATAGAAACTGAGATTACAGTGTCTATATTTGATGCATTTTATGGGGTAGAAAAAAAGCTAGCATTAAGAGCAGTAAACGGAAAAATGAGAGAATTTAATATAAAGATACCAGCTGGAATTAGAAATGAAGAAAAAATACGTTTAATGGGACAGGGCAAGCCGGGAGAAAACGGAGGAAAAGCTGGGGATTTATTAGTAAGAATTCATATAGAAAATGATAAAAAATTTACATTAGATGGTGTTGACTTAGTTACGAATTTATATGTAGCACCTTGGGAAGCAGCTTTAGGAACAAAATTAAATATTTCCTCTATTGATGAAGAAATATTACTATATATACCAAAAGGAACGCAATGCGGAGAAAGTTTAAAGCTTAAGGGAAAGGGTTACCTTGATGGAAAAGGTGGTAGAGGAGATTTAATTATAAATATTCAAATAATGAATCCTACTGATATAACAGAGGAAGAAATGAAATTATTTGAACAATTAAAGAAAATATCAAAATATAATCCAAGAGAAATACATAGTTAACATAAATTTTATCGCTTGAAAAGGTTGACATATGGCTGAAAATGTACTATAATTTAATGTAGTGATGAAATTTAACAAAAGACAAACTATGTATTATACTACAATTCATAGAAAAAGGAGTATAAAAGATGGACAAAATACAAGGTAAACACTTTAGTATTACAGATCCTCAAGGAGTAAACACAGTAATTTATAGAGTAAATAAAACACCAAAGGAGTTATTACAAGAATATCCTAAATTTACAATACAACGTTTAGAATATGCAGAAGAGCTAAACGGAAACTTAAAGAAAAAGACATTTTTTGTTGACGAACCAGAAAATGAGGAAGAATTAGTAATTTTATCTTTTGGGCAAGATAGAGTAGTTATTAACATGGGACTTTTAGAAGAAGACAAAGTAAAAATAGCTAAACGTCCTATACCAATTAAGTTTGATACTTTATATTCAGAGCAAGAGCAAGAATATAGAGAGTTTAGATATACACCTGACTTAAAAAGGCCTATATCAATAATAGATCCAGAAACAACAGAAGAAGTCAAACCAATTTTATATTTTGATGAAGAAACAAATGAAGTAAAAGGTAAATGCAAATTAAAACCATACAAATCATATTTTGCATTTGAAATCAGAGAGAGTAAAGAATAGAAGGGAGTATTCATATGAGTAGTACAACTGTACGTTCAGAAAATAACCAAATGAAAACAGAAGTAACAGGAATGAGCATAGTATTTAATACTCGTGAAAAAGAATATAAAATTGAAGCAGGGCAAGCTCTAAATAAAGTATTAAGAGATCATATTCAAGAACAAGGTGAAATGGGAATTAATGTTGAAAATGGATATGTTAATTCTAACAATAATATAGAAACTAAAGATGGCATTATTATGCCAATGAAAAATAAAGACGCTTTTAAAAATATAAAAGAACATCAAAAATTTATGAACAAAATGAAACAAGAACTTATGAAAAAGGATGATGAAAAAGCTATATAAAACCAAAGAAAAGGTGATATAAAATTATGAATATGAAAGTAAAAAAAACATTAAAAGATAACAAAAAAAGTCTAATAATAATTGGTATTTTATGGATTATTTTAGCAATAATCCTAGTTTCGCCAATTGCATATTCCATTGTTGAATCTATGAACAATGGAATTTTTGATTTTAGCATATTTATAGAGCAAATATTTTCTAATATTACAAGCTTTAATACTTTTGGCAAAATATTTGGAGAAAAATATATTGGAGTATTTTTAAAAACATTAGCATATTATACA
>OIZT01001361.1_pt1 | contig 11292 bp, 3 predicted proteins | sample 1588611 | NCBI WGS metagenome assembly OIZT01 (sample SAMN03283278) | human gut metagenome | biome: human-associated habitat; material: feces | host: Homo sapiens | place: Peru | collected 2012
AATTTAACGGGTGATTTCAGCATCTGTTTTTCGGAACATCTAACTGAACACCCTAATAATTTTATCAACTCTTCGGCATCGTTATATATGCTATCATATTCGTTGTGTCTTAAAAAATCGCTTTCATGCAAGAGTTCTAACCAATACATAGTTTCTCCTGTCTCTTTTTGCGCAATTGACAGTTTTGAAATAAAGTCGGCTTCACTTTGACCATAGAAAGCCTCTGCAATGTTAGCTCCGATACTTGTACCGCTACGCATCAGTTGCTTGGAGAGAATGTATTCCTTCTTCTCATCACACAGATATTTATATAAGCGTATAACCCTTAAAGCAAAAGCCTTACTTTTGTTTTTCAAAATACTATCTCTCATAACTTAATCACTAATCACTAACACTTAACACTTAAATAATTCCCAACTCTTTCAGATAACCCTCAATCTCCTTGTCAAGGTCAGCACGTTTTGCCTCCAGGTCCTTGATTTCCTTCATGACAGCATGAATGTCGATGGGTTCTTCTTCTTCGAAAGTATCAACGTAACGAGGAATGTTGAGATTGTAGTCGTTCTCAGCCACTTCTTGCAGTGTGGCAAGATGACTGTATTTTTCTATCTCCTTGCGCTCACGATAGGTGTCAACAATCTTCTTGATATGCTGCGGACGGAGTTTGTTCTGGGTCTTGACCTTTTCAAACTCCTTGCTGGCATCAATAAACAGAATGTTGTCATCCTCCTTACGGCATTTCTTGAACACCAAGATACATGTCGGGATGCTTGTGCCATAGAATATATTGGCAGGCAGACCGATGATGGCATCCACATAGTTCTTTTTCTCAATGAGGAAACGGCGGATTACGCCCTCGGCATTGCCACGGAACAACACTCCATGAGGAGCGACACAAGCCATTGTGCCACCTTCGTTAAGGTGGTAAATCATGTGGAGAATAAAGGCATAGTCGGCAGTCTTGCGTGGTGCCAAGCGTCCTGCCTTGCTGAAACGGTCGTCGTTGTTGAACTTGTCGGCAGCACTCCATTCGGCAGAGAATGGTGGATTTGCTACCACTGCGTCAAACTGTGTATCGCCAAAAGCATCAGCCTCCAAGGTATCGCCATTCTCTATGCGGAAGTTGCTGAACTTTATGCCATGAAGAAGCATATTCATACGAGCCAAGTTGTAGGTCGTGGGGTTCTTCTCCTGTCCGAAAATTTCGTTCGCATGACCAATGTTTGCAGCACGGAGCAACAGCGAACCACTACCACAAGTAGGGTCATAGACATTGCGCAGACGAGCGTGACCGGTGGTTACAATCTCTGCCAAGATACGGCTTACTTCCTGAGGAGTGTAGAACTCACCAGCTTTCTTGCCAGCACCAGCGGCAAATTGGCTAATCATATACTCGTAGGCATCACCGAGAATATCTATCTCTTGCGATGCTTCTACACCAAAGTCAATATCATCAAGTGCAAGAAGAACATTGCTGACCAACGTATTCTTGTCATCGGCAGTCTTGCCCAACTTGGGTGAAGCAAGGTCAATGTCAGAGAATAGACCTCCAAAGTCTTCTTCGCTGTCCTGTCCGAGGGTACTGTCCTCAATACGCTTCAATGAGCGTTCGAGCATAGGCAGAATGTTCTCCTTTCTCTTAATGCTCTCAATGACAGACGAGAATAGGAAGCCGGGCTCTATGAAGTAGCCGATGTTTTCCAGACATTCAGTCTTCACCTCTTCCTGCAACGCCTCTACGTCTTCGTCCTTCTCCATAGCCCACAACTCCTTGAACGTCACCTCGTCGTCGACCAACGCGTCGTTGGCGTGTTTCTCTATCTTCTCCGACAAATACTTGTAGAAGATAAAGCCAAGGGTGAAATACATGAAGTCACTCGCCGACATATTGCCACGCAGTTTGTTAGCGACTTCCCAAAGTTGGTCACGGAGTTTCTGTTGTAATTCTTCGCTCATATCGTTTATTTCTTATCATTAATCCATATCCTCAAATCGCCGAGATACTTCTCTATTATAGGTATTTCCATACCTTTCAATTCTTTCTTACAATGCGAAAACATACATATTCTGCATACATATTCTCCTATACAATATACAACAAATGCCATAACTCCTATCCATGCTTCTCCTGTTAAACATGATATAATAGGATGTATAATAGTAAGCATTACTGCAATTCGAATTATCATGTTCTTTTCATTTAACCGATTATTCCATTTTTTTGATATTGATGTTCTTTTATCAATATATTCATTTACCACTTCTTTGGATAAACCATAATCTTCCAAGTAAGGAATCCGTTCATATTTTTGCCCAAAGCCACTTTCTCGTGTGACCATGTACATCTGTTCTATATCTATCATTTTTTTTCTTTTTTATTCCCAACTGAATGTTCTAATAATAGAACGTAATTTATCGAGAATTCTTGTCAATGCCTTGCGCTTTTTTATCAGTCCCAAGTGTTTTTCTTTCAATGCCTCTTGTATGATTTCTGGTTGTTCCTTTTGCAAGTAGTCATACTCCGAGAGGTAATGATTGAGCACGGAAGCATCCAAATCCTCATCTTTCGCAAGCGTATTGACAGCATTGTTACGTTCGGTGACGATGTAGTTGTTCAATCGTTCTTCAAGGTCGCTTGTACCATCAACCTTTTGTTTGCGAGCCATGAAGTTGTCACGATCATCATCCACATTCTTTTGGATAAATCCGTCAATGAGCTTTGCCTTACTGCGAAGTTCGGCATCCTTAATCATTGTGTCGATTATGTGCTTGCGCTTCTCACTATAATCCTCACTGTATGGATTAAGGTCTGCAATCAACTCCAAGATATAGGCCACATTTATAATATCACTATGCAGGAGTTCCAAGCAGAAATCAATATCGCCCATACCAGTTGCGGCTTCTTCAAGAGGGTCTGGTTCACCTACCATGCTTGGGTCTTCCTCTGGAACTTGATAACCTTTCTTTGGATCATCGTTCTTGACAGCAAACGAATCGTATATATCAAGATACTTGCTGCGGAAGTCCATAAACTGCTGTTCTGTCATTCCGAGGTCGGGAGCATCCTCCTCAAACTCATCATACACTTGTATCTCTGCGTGTTTTTTGATGATGTCACGGAAAGCGAGAATAAACTGCTTCTTGTCGTTCTCACTTTGCAAATAGTCCACAAAATGAGGTTCTGGATAATGCTCCAAGAAATCCTTTGTCAATTCTTGATAGCTTTTCTTGACATCATCAAATGGTGGGCGCACAATATCTTCAAGATTATTGCTGTTGCTGAAAAGTTTGATGGACTCGTCAACCTTGCTTTTCAAGTCACGGAAGCAAACCACCTTGCCAAAACGCTTCTTCTCGTTCAACACACGGTTGGTACGGCTGAAGGCTTGCAACAAGCCATGGTACTCCATGTTTTTGTCAACATAGAGTGTGTTGAGCTTCTTGCTGTCAAAGCCAGTAAGGAACATACCGACAACCAAGCAAAGGTCAAGAGGCTTCATGTCTGCCTTCTTTTTCTTCATGCGTAGGTTGATGTCATCGTAATATGCATGGAAGTTTTCTGTGGTGAAACTCGTTCCATACATATTATTATAGTCATCCATGATGGCTTGTAGCTCGTCTGCCTCGCCTGTACTTTCGCTTGCAAAACCGCCAGTGTTCATACCGGTCTGCTCATCGTCCTGACTACTATTGGCAGCATATGTGAAGACTGCTCCAATCTTAATCTTTGGATTGAGACTCTTGAATATCTTGTAGTAACGGATTAGCATCGGCACTGACTGCACGGCAAACAAAGCGTCAAACTCTCCATCGAATGTTGACTTATTGAAATTATTAAGGATGAATTTGGCAATCTCTGTCATGCGGTCTTGGTCGGCATTATCCACATCCTCATTGCCGTGGTAATACTCCACAAGGAAACCAAGCACATTTTCATCGGCAATGGCATCCTTTATCAAGTATTTGTGAAGACAGTTGCCAAAGATTTCTTTTGTGGTATGTCCGTCCACCGCATTCTCAACAAAGATAGGTGTGCCTGTAAAGCCGAATATCTGTGTGTTGTCGAAGAACTTCACGATATTCTTGTGGCATTCTCCGAAATGGCTTCGATGACACTCATCGAAGATCATCACGATACGAGAATGGCGTATTTCCTCAATACGACTGCTATACCACTGCTTGCTGACAGCGGCATTGAGTTTCTGTATGGTTGTTATGATAATCTTTGAATTACTGTGCAGACGCTTCACCAATTCGTCTGTGTTGTCTGTACTGTCAACGGCACCAGGCTCAAAGGCCTCGTATTCGGCTTGCGTCTGTGTGTCAAGGTCGTGGCGGTCTACCACAAACATCACCTTATCCACATCGTCCAACTCCGATACAAGTTGGGCTGCCTTGAATGATGTCAAGGTCTTTCCTGCACCAGTTGTATGCCAAATATAACCGTTATCGTTGGAGTTTTCTACACGGTCGAGAATCTTCTCCACTGCATAGAACTGATAAGGACGAAGCACCATCAGACACTTGTCACCCTCATGCAATACAATGTACTTGCCAATAATCTTGCCCAACGTACACTTGTCGAAGAATACTGTGGCAAACTTCTCCAAGTCGTTGAAAGGCACATTGGCGGCATCCGTCCAGTTGAATGTGAACTTATAGCCACTATTCGGGTTGTTGGCGAAATAGCGAGTGTTCACACCATTGGAGATGACAAACAACTGGATGTAATCAAACAGGCCATGAAAAGAAGTTTTGTGATAACGCTGTATCTGGTTGTATGCCTGTTTCAGTTCCACACCTCTGCGCTTCAGTTCTATCTGAACCAAAGGCAGTCCGTTGATGAGTATTGTCACATCGTAACGACACTTTTTTCTGCCCTCAACCGTAATTTGATTGGAAACTTGGAACTCGTTCTGACACCAGTGAGTGCGGTTTAAGAACTCCACCCATAGGCGTTCACCGCTTTCCATTTCAAGAGGAAAGAGGTCTCGCAGTTTCTTTGCCTTTTCAAAGCGAGTGCCACCTTCAAGATAGATAAGTATCTTTTCAAACTCAGACTCTGTAAATTCGGTACGCCCCAATTCTTCCAACTTCTTCTTGTTGTGTTTCTCCAACTGTTTCTTGAAATTGGCAGACAGGTTCTTCTCCTCTTCAATATGAACATACTCGTAGTTCATCTTTTGAAGAGTATCTATAAGTCCGTTTTCGAGGGCAGCTTCACTTTGTACTGGCATATCTATTTTTCTTTTATTACAAATTTCTTTTGCAAAGATAACAAATTTTGGCGAAAAACTGCTACTCAGCTGAGAAATTTTCATGCAAATCTTTCCTAAAGCCATCCATTTTTCCAATTTTTTCGCAATACCGATGGGTGACAGGGGTGACAGACCCCTCCACAAAAAAACTGAAAACTCGTGTCACAGGTGTCACCCAACAAACTGGCTCCAATAAAGGGCTCGGCAGAAAACGGTGACAGGTGACACTTTTATATACTCTTTTTTTTATGACTTACCGCACGAAAATAGATAAAAGATTGATAATCAGAGGGAGACATCCAAATTGGAGGGTAGTGTCTCCAATGCATAAAAATAAAGTTGAAAAGTAGGTGTCACCGTCACCTCCATTTTATTTTGTAATGTTTTATTCCTTTTAGTAATCCTGCTAAATCATGAGAACATCAAAGCAGTTATGTTAAAGTCCGCTAATGATCTTTAAAGAAATCGCGATATATCGCAGAACACATGGCTTAGTTGGTTTTTACTACCTTTGCAGCCAAAATAAATAAAACAGCGAAAAGATGAAAAGAGAAATGACTTGTTTGAAAAGAACAAATGACTTGTTTACGATAGGGAAACGACTTATTGAGAAGTTGGAAATGACTTGTTTAGCACTCGTAAATGACTTGTTTATCTCCTGTAAATGATATATAGTCTTCTACTAAATACACTAGCCATAATCTATCGTCTGTAAATCTTGTGCGTATTCCTCTAGTTGTTTCTTCATGCCACCAATGTTCTACATCTCCTTCTATAAATTGATGTGCACTGTGTTTTATTATTTGTTGTTTTGTAAACTCTGGATCAACATATTTTAATGCAATTGTATCTTGAAGTTGGTCCCTAAATCCATATGCTCCACCTGATTGATAATATCCTGTTCTTCCTAATAATCTTGAAGTTATAGTTTGATAAATTAACCAACTATTTAACAAAATATTTGTAGATTCCAATGGTGTACTTACTTGTAGATTATCTGTTATGCCTCTCCAGTAATTTTTAGTTTTTTCATATTCTTCTTTTACTTTGCTCAAATTACAATACTTGTATGCTATATCTTGGCACTCTAACACTGTTTTAGCTACACCTAGTGTAAATACAATTTCTTTGCTTTCTAGTGCTTCTAGTTCTACTTCACATTGAATAGCAATTATTCCATTTTGCCATAAACTGTTTGAATTATCTAATTTTATTTGGCGCATTCCATCCGGATTTGCTAAACCTCCATTGCCCACAAAGTTTTGCTTACTTCCAGTATATGATGTTATTTTTTCACTGCTTGATACAAATAAATATTGTGAAAATGTTTCTTCTTGGGCGGTATTTTTCATACAAATCACATTTGAATTTGGTATAAATTCTAACGTACAATATCCATTTGATTTAAGCTCATCTTCTTCTAACACTGGTTTTATATAATACACAAGTTTTAGTTTTTTCTTTTTTAGTCCATTGTTTTCAATTCTTAGAGTTTGCACCTTTATATTATCTTCCATTGGAATATACATTTCTAAATTTTGACTTATTTCATCACTTTGATGGCGATATTTTGCATATCCTAATCCATATGTGATATAGTAGTCATTATCGTCTGGACATGGATTTAAGCCCATAGACCATACTTTTTTACTTTCTTCATTTTGCAAGTATATTATTTCTGACGGTACATCTTGTACTGGTAAGTTTCTCCATGCTGTTAATCTATTTAATCTGCTATTTTTATACCAAGTATAACCTCCCATTCCCTCTGTTACTAAAGTTCCAAATTGCTTGTTAGTTAAGATATGGCTCCATACTGTAGGTAATTTTTCATCTTTATTTACACGAATTATATATTCTTTTCCGTCTTGTGAAAAACCACCGTAATCATTTAAATATTTTAGCTCTGTTAATTTTTCTCTTTTAGCTGGTATGGTTTCTACCATTCTTGGTGTTTCTTCAAATGGTATATCTTTTATACTATCTAGATACTCATCTTCAAGTTCTTTTAAATACCTGTATATATTGCCATAACTTGCATTTAAAGTTAAGTTTGCACGATACTCAAAAAAGTTTATCTCATCTTGTGATAAATTTTCTAATACAAAAATTCCACTTTTTATATTTTGCAAATATGATAAATTCTCATTTGAAATACTGTTATATATTTCTTCTCTTAGATTACCGTCATAACTGTATTTTTCTTGATTTATAATTATCAAATCTACTAATGTATTTTTCACTCTAAAATAGTTATAGGCTTTTAAAGTTTCTTCTAAAGTTTCTATTTCGTCTTTTTCTTTTATTTTTAATAACAATATAGGCAAATCTCCTGAAATTCCATACTGCCACAACCTGCTTACAGGTGCTTCTATACTGCTACAAGTTAATGTTTTTAATGGGTTATTATATAGCAAATATCCTAACATTTTTTGATATAGTTCAGTCTGTTTTGCATTTACTCCTAAATATTTATTTTCCGCTTCTTTACTAGCTCTTGCAAGTTCAAAGTTGTGTTTAATTGTAGCTTGGCTTGTAAATTCTTTTAAAGTTTCTTCTACTTTTTGTTTAGTTTCTGCAACTGCTAAAATTAAATTAAGTGTTACCTTTTCTTCTGGCTTTATTGTTATAGTTCTTTTCATACTTGCAATTGGCTCTGTGGTCAACTGCATATTGTTACTAAACGGAATTGAATTTTTTATTGCTATTGGAAGCCCTAATTCATTCCTTCCATAAAATTTTTCCTTATCTATTTCATATTCTAGCTTTCCTACTGTCTCATTTTCTGTGTAAAATTTTATACCTAAAAACACTTGATTTTCGTTTTCTGTTCTTTTTCTTCTAGTAACTAAAATTGCTTCTAAATCATCTAAATATTCATAGTTTAAAAATAAATTATTAAAACTTGGATGGCTATAATCTTGTGCTGGTTCTGAAAGTATAGGTTCTAAAAAGCTTGTAATTTCTAGTGTTTTGCTTTCTAGCCCATGGTTTGTTATTTCTAAACTTCTTAACTCTACTGGATTATCTGCCATAACACTTGTTTTTAATATTGTTTCTATTCCACCATCTTGTCTTACTATTTTGTTTTGATCATCTGAAAAATACATTACATATTTGTCTGCATTATTCATATAACTCATTTTATTTGCAGTCCATATTCTATTTGTTTTTACATCTTTTATATAAAAGAAAATTCCTTGTTCAATATCATTTGTTTTTTTGTACCTATTTATTAGTATATTTTTATACTTACTATAGCCTTCTCCTTTGGCATTCATAACTATTGTATAATTTCCACTTGAAATTACATTTATTTGAGGTATTCTAATATTAGGCTTTGTTATTTCTCTTTGAGAATAATCATTATCATATATATACTTTATTTTTTCTACTTTTTCTTTTTCCTCTTTTGTAATTATTATATTTTCTGGCATTTTTTCTTGAAGCAGAATGTCTATTGCCTTTAATTCAGGGTTTTCCATAAATCTTTTTTGCATTATATTATTCTTAAATAGGTTGTTTATTGCAAGTAATATTAAGCCTTGGTGATGTGCCATATATGTTTTTACTACTGCATATTTTTCACCTTTTTTTAATCTAGTTGGAGTATAGTCAATTGATTCATAAAATCCATATTGTTTATACATACCGTTTTTTTCTAATATTTTTAAATTTTCAACAACCTCTTTTGGAGCCTCTGTAAGCGCTAAAATACTTCCGTAAGAACTTGTTACCATTTCATCTGAAAGTCCTCTTTTTAATCCTATCCAAGGGATCCCAAAAGCTTTATATTGATAATTGTTTTGCAAGTCTTTTAAATAAAAAGCTGATTCTGATATTCCCCAAGGAATGTTAAGTTTTTTAGCATATTCTTTTTGACTCATAAGCATAAACTTGCATGACTCGTCTAATAGGCTACCCGGATATTTAGGAATATTTATATTTGGCATAAAATATTCAAAAGCTGTTCCAGACCATGATATTAGTCCTTTATATTTATTCAATATTGTAAGTGTTCTACTCATGTTGTTCCAATGTCTTGCTGGTACATCTTTTTTAGCTATTGCTATTAAGCTAGTCTGCCTTGCCTCTGATGCAAGTAAATCGTAATATGAATCTGTTAAACTGTTTTCCTCTATATTAAATCCAATTGAAAATAATCGAGTGTTTTCGTCATATAGTTTTGAAAAATCTGTGTTTTCAATTAGTGTATCTACTGTTAAAAGTAATGCTTCAACATTGTTTTCTTGAATATGTTCTAGTAAAAATTGTTTTAAAGTAAATAAATATCCAACTAAATTTCCACTATCTACTGATGAAATATATCTTGGCATTAAAGGTTGTAAATTATCTAGGTTATACCAATTGTATAAATGACCATTCCATTTTGGAAGATTACTAATTGTGTTTAGCATTTTTTCCAATAATTTAAGTGTGTCCTCTAAATTTTCGTAACCCAAATCATAACTAGCCACTACTGCAAGTAAGCCTAACCCAATGTTTGTAGGTGAAGTTCTATTCACAAGTTTTGGCTTTCTATCTTCTTGGTAGTTATCTGGTGGTAGAAAATTGCTTTTTTCATTTATAAATTCTTTAAAATACTGCCAAGTTTTTTTGCCTAAATTTAATAAATATTCTTTGTCTGCATCATTTAATTTTTCTAGTTGCGGTGTTACTTTATATTCTTTACTTATTTGCCACATTACCATAGGAGTAATTATCCAAAATAGTCCAAATAAAAGTATAAATATATTGCTGAATTTTAATGGTAATATAAATAACATTGCTAGTGTTAATACGCCTAAAATAACGTTTGAAATCATATTTTTATAATATGAAAATAAATCTTTTTTTGCATTTTTTTCAGCTTCTTCTGCTGTCATCCATTCAAGTAAATGTTTTTTGGTAACAAATACTCTTCTTAAAGTTTTTATACAAGCATTTAAGCTAAAATATGCTTTGTCTGGTAAATTTCCTAAAGCTAATAATCCTCTTTGAATTGCTGCATTTGGCCCAGATATTGTTTTTGTAAAAGTTTTTTGTGGTTTTTCTTGATCCTTTTTAAATAATATACGGTTTAATAATTCTAAAATAGTTGGAATTATTGTTGCTACCACAAGCAAAGTTATTATTGGCCATATTTTTATATTAAACAATAGCTTAAAAATACTTACGTAAATCATTGATATTACTACTGTTGGCTCTAATAAACTTCTTACTAAATTGTCTAAAATTTTGTATCTTGATAATATACTTAATGAGTTTTCCTTTTTCTCTCCTCTTTTATTTATAATGCTACTTCCTAACCATTGCACCAGTTGCCAGTCTCCACGTATCCATCTGTGAAGTCTTGCTTTAAAACTGTTATATCCTGTTGGGTATCCATCAAGTAACATTATATCTGTTGCTAGTCCACATCTTAAGTAACTTCCCTCTAATAAATCGTGGCTTAACACAGTATTTTGAGGTATTTCGTTTGCAAGTACAGTAGAAAATATTTGTAAATCGTAAATTCCCTTTCCTGTAAAAATTCCTTCCTCAAAATTGTCCTGATATATGTCTGAAATGGCATTTGTATATGCATCTTTTCCACCTGAACCTGCATATAGTTTTGTAAAATAGCTTTTTTGCACATCTAAAAGTGAAATTCCAACTCGTGGTTGTATCAACGCATGTCCGTCTACTACTAAGTCTTGTTTATGATTTAATACTGGTTTATTTAATATATGTGCCATTGCACCTATTAGCTCTAATCCGGTGTTTAAGCAAAGTTCAGTGTCTGCATCCAAGGTTATTACATATTTAATCTTAGGAATTTTGTCGCATTTTTCAATTGTATTTGCTAAAAATTCATTTTTGCTTTTTCCTAAAACATATTCATTAAATTGATTTAATAATCCTCTTTTTCTTTCCCATCCTAAATAACACTCCTCTGCTGTATTCCAAGTTCTTTTTCTGTATAAAAAATGAAACTTTGGAAAGTTATTATCTGGATATTTTTTATTTAATCTATCCGCTTCTTCAATTCCTG
>OIZT01001364.1_pt1 | contig 11279 bp, 6 predicted proteins | sample 1588611 | NCBI WGS metagenome assembly OIZT01 (sample SAMN03283278) | human gut metagenome | biome: human-associated habitat; material: feces | host: Homo sapiens | place: Peru | collected 2012
CCATCGAAGGGGCCGGCGCTTCGACATGCTCAGCGACCGGCGCCCTTGAAATCCGCGACCGCTGGCAGGACCGTCCCGAGGATTCCCCGTTCTGGACCAAGGCTTTCACCGATGTGATTTTCAAGAGAAAGCAGTACTCGGCAAAGCGTTCCGGCAATGTGACATTCACCGTTCCGTGCGCGCGAATCCGTAAGGATGAGGTTTTGGCCATCACCGGCAGCGGCAAACGTTTCGGAGAATGGACGAAATTCGTTCCTCTGTCATGTTGCTCCGCCCCGATGTGGACCGTGACCCTTGATGTGAAAGCACCTTTTGAGTATAAGTTCGTTATCCTTGACGCAAAGTCCGGAGTCCCGAAGACTTGGGAGTCTGGTCCGAACCATCTTTTCTCCGATGTTCCGGCAAAGGGTAGTTCCTTGGAAATCAGAGATTTCATTCCAGAGTTCGAGACCAAGCCTTGGCGCGGGGCCGGCACTGCCATCCCTGTCTTCTCCCTCCGCAGCGAGACAAGCTTCGGCGTGGGCGAGTTCAAGGATCTCAAGAAACTGGTTGACTGGGCCGCGCTCACAGGCCAGGGCATCATCCAGCTCCTGCCGATCAACGACACCACGATGACAGGAACATGGACGGATTCCTACCCTTACAACGCCAACTCGACATTCGCCTTGCATCCGCTGTTCATACATCTGCCTGACGCCGGGGTCAAGGCCGACAAGGGATATAAAGTCCTCCAAAAAGAGCTCAATGCACTTCCTGTCGTTGATTATGAAAGGGTTAACAAAGAAAAGAATCGCCTTTTGAAAGAAGCCTTCGAGGCTGGCGGACAAGAGGTCATGTCTGGAGCGGCCTACAAGAAATTCTATTCCGCCAACAAGGACTGGCTCGTTCCTTACGCCGCTTTCTGTACGCTCAGGGACATCAACGGTACGCCGGAGTTCGGGAAATGGAAATCCCTTTCTGAATATTCAGAAACCAAGGTCAAGTCATTCTGTCGCAGGCACAAGAGCGATACGGATTTCTACTGCTACGTCCAGTTCTGCCTTGACGCTCAATTGAAGGAGGTTGTTGAATATGCCCACTCGAAGGGCGTGGCCATCAAGGGCGACCTTCCGATCGGAATCAGCCGCACGAGTGTGGACGCCTGGCAATTCCCGCATCTGTTCAACCTTGACTCTCAGGCCGGGGCACCGCCTGACGCTTTCGCTGCCGATGGCCAGAACTGGGGTCTTCCGACCTACAACTGGGAAGAGATGGCCAAGGATGGCTACGCCTGGTGGAAAGCAAGGCTCAGAAAGATGAGTGAGTATTTCGACGCGTTCCGGATTGATCATATTCTTGGATTTTTCCGCATCTGGGAGATTCCGATGGGAGTCAAATCGGGATTGCTGGGACATTTCAACCCTGCGCTCCCGTACTCCGCCGACGAACTCCGTGGTCGTGGGTTCAATCCTGACTCTCAACTGTTTGTGCCGGATCCGCACCGTGATGGATGGTATCATCCGCGCATCGCCTCGCAGAACACCGAGGACTATCAGAGGTTGAATGATTCTTTGAAGAATGCCTACAACGATCTCTACAACGATTTCTTCTATCATCGGCACAACGGTTTCTGGAAAGAATGCGCGATGAGGAAACTGCCGGCGCTTCTGGACTCCACCGGAATGCTGGCCTGCGGAGAGGATCTGGGCATGATTCCGGCCTGTGTTCCGGAAGTGATGAAGGATCTGAACATCCTTTCGCTTGAGATTCAGAGGATGCCGAAGTCTCCTCAGAAGACATTTGACGAGCCGTGGACATATCCTTATCTGTCAGTCTGCGCGACCGGCACGCACGACACATCCACTTTGCGTGGCTGGTGGGAGGAGGACCGAACGATGTCCGAGCGTTTCTTCCATGAGATTCTTCACTGCGATGGGACGGCTCCGTACTTCTGCGAACCGTGGATCTGTGAACGGATTGTAAACCAGCATCTGAACTCGCCTTCGATGCTGTGTGTCCTCCCGCTTCAGGACTGGATGTCCATCGACGGTGAGGTCCGTTACCAGGGCAAGCCGGAGGATGAGCGGATCAACATCCCGGCCATTCCCCGCCACTACTGGCGCTGGAGAATGCACATCACCCTTGAGGATCTCCTGTCCCGCACCGATTTCAACCGCACCATCCACGACCTCATCTCTGATTCCGGACGAGGTTAATTCCCCGCCAATCATGATTTTTACTCGGTTCCCGAAAAATAGTTGCCTACTATTTTTCGGGAATCAACGTTTTTTGTATCTTTGCCGAAAAATAAGGCGTTATGAAGATCATAGGAAGGCAAGCGGAAATTAAGGAACTGGAGAAGCTTTACGGCAATGGTCATTCGGAGTTTGTTGTGCTGTATGGTCGAAGGCGGGTAGGGAAAACATTCCTTGTCAATGAGCTGTTCCGTGATCGTATCACATTTTCACACACCGCTTTATCTCCGATTGAAATCAAAGGGAAAGAATTGATGAAAATGCAGCTGCAGAATTTCACACATTCTCTTCTGAGGTGTGGTGCGGAGATCTCTTCGCTTCCGACAAACTGGTTAGAAGCGTTCTTTATGTTGGAGAAATTTCTTGAATCCAAGGCAGATGGCCATCGGATGCTCGTCTTTATGGACGAATTGCCCTGGCTTGACACTCCGAGATCCGGGTTCGTGACGGCGTTTGAGGCCTTTTGGAATGGCTGGGGCGCGAAACGTGATGATTTGATGTTGGTCGCTTGCGGCTCTGCAGTATCGTGGATTTCCGATAAGTTGATAAATGGTAAAGGAGGATTGTTTGACCGTATCACATTTGAAATCAAGTTGGAGCCTTTCAATTTACGGGAGACAGAGGAATTCTTTCAATCAAATGGCATCCGGTTTGACAGGTACGACATCATACAAAGCAATATGATTTTCGGAGGGGTGCCGTATTATCTTAGTCTTTTCGCCAACGATATGAGCCTTGCTCAAAATGTTGACTTCTTGATCTTTAATCGAAAGGGAAAGTTGACTAATGAATATGACAGGCTGTTCGGTTCCATATTCACAAATCCTGATTCCGCCGAGAAACTGATACGGTTCTTGGCCGGCAAGCGTATCGGCTACTCGCGTGAGGAAATCCTTAAAGGTACGGGAATAGCTGACGGCGGAGAATTCTCCAAATTACTACGCTCCCTTGAGGAAAGTGACTTTATCTCAAAATTCAGGTATTTTGGAGAACCGCCAAGAAAATCCAGATATCGGCTGATTGACGGCTTCTGCCTTTTCTACAATTATTTTTGCAACCGTAAGAATACGGACGATGTTAGTTACTGGCAGCATAATCAGAATAGCCCTTCCGTGAATGCGTGGAGAGGATATTCTTTTGAAAATGTTTGTTTTGGACACATCGCTCAGATAAAGTCCGCATTGGGAATCTCAGGGGTGCACACAGAGACATATTCTTGGATTGGAACCACCTCTCAGGTGGATTTGCTCATAGACAGGGATGACCGTCTCATCAACCTTTGCGAGTGCAAATATTCATCAAGAGATTTCATTATTGACAAGGAATATGATGCCAAACTTAGAGAGCGTCAGGCTTCGTTCATTGATGAGACAAAAACCAGAAAGTCAACAATGCTGACCCTTGTCACAACATTCGGGTTGAAATACAATGAATATTCAGGGCGTTTCCAGAATGTGATAACCTCAGATGATTTGTTCAAGTAAAGTCGCTGGAGAATGCACATCACCCTTGAGGATCTCCTCACCAGAGCAGACTTCAACCGCACCCTCCATGACCTCATCTCTGATTCCGGAAGAGGTTAGACATCGGTTTAAGACGCTCAAGAAAAAGAAATTCCCGAATTTTGCACGTTACCAAAATTCGGGAATTTCTTTTTCTCTGAGCGTTAGGATTAGACGTTAATAATGGCATAGGCCTTAAAAATCTTGTCGCAGAGGTTGAATATTCGTAAATTTGATGTCTTAAATACAATTATTCAGTATGGCAAACATTGGTAACCCTTTCACTCCTGTCGGGAAAAAGGTGGTTCTCTGCGGCTCAGGGGAACTCGGAAAAGAAATCGCGATCGAGCTTGAGCGCTATGGCGTGCACGTCGTGGCGGTGGACAAATATGCTAATGCTCCTGCTATGCAGGTGGCTCAATCGTCTCATGTTCTGTCAATGCTTGACGGGGATGCCCTTGCGGAGATGATCGAGAAGGAGAATCCGGATCTGATTATCCCAGAGGTGGAAGCGATCGCGACTCCAAAGTTGATAGAGCTCGAAAAGAAAGGCTATACGGTCATCCCGACAGCCAACGCCACTTACCTGACAATGAACAGGGAAGGAATCAGACGCCTTGCGGCAGAGGAACTCGGGATTCCTACCTCAAGGTATGAGTTTGCCCAGACGGAAGATGAGTTCAGGGCCGCCGTGGGACGGATCGGTTTCCCTTGCGTGGTGAAACCGGTGATGAGTTCTTCCGGTCACGGCCAGAGTGTGGTACGTAATGAGTCTCAGGTCGCCGAGGCTTGGAGAATATCCCAGGAGGGTGGACGTGCCGGTGGCGGAAAGGTCATTGTCGAGGGCTTTGTGGATTTTGACTATGAGATCACTCTGCTGACAGTCCGTCACTGCGCAGGAACAACTTTCCTCAAGCCTGTGGGGCATCACCAGGTTGATGGCGATTATCGTGAGTCCTGGCAGCCTCAAGGGATGAGTGCGGCGGCGGAGAAGAAGGCCCAGGAGATCGCTGGAAAGATAACTGACGCTTTGGGAGGCTACGGAATATTCGGAGTCGAGCTTTTCGTCAAAGGTGAAGACGTGATCTTCAGCGAAGTATCTCCAAGACCGCATGACACCGGAATGGTTACGATGATCTCGCAGGACATGTCTGAATTCGCACTCCATGCCCGCGCGGTTCTGGGTCTTCCTGTTCCGGAAGTACGTTTCTACGGGCCGTCCGCTTCGAAGGCAATTGTCGTCGAGGGCGACACAACTGAATATGAGTTTCAGAATGTTGACAAGGTTCTTGAAGAGCCCGGTGTGCAAGTCAGATTCTTCGGGAAACCAGAAATCAGAGGACACCGCCGCGTCGGAGTCATCCTCGCCACGGACGAGACTGTCGAGAAGGCTCTTCAGAAAGCCGAGAGAGCATATTCAAAACTTAAGGTGAAAGTCTATTAGGAATATCTTGTCCTGGGCATCATGCAAGTTTTGCCATGACATCTTCCCATACCTTGAGTCTGCCTGTCTCATTGAGGATTTCGTGCCGCATTTCAGGGTAGAGATGAAGGTCTGTGTTCTTGTAGCCAAGTCGCTCCATCAGGTCGGCGGCCTTGCCGATCGCTTTGTCGGAGATCCGGCATGGATCCTCTGCCCCGGAGATGAAATGTACCGGAAGATTTGGGTTCGACATCTTCCAGCCTTTCGGACTGTAGCAGTCCTTCATCAGATCCAAGAGGTTCTTGAAGCCATTGACAGTGAATGTGAACATGCAGTAAGGGTCATTGTGGTAGGCCTCAAGCGTGTCCTTGTCAGAGCATACCCATGCGGATGGATAGCCCTCGTCTTCGAAAGGCTTGTTGAAGGAACCGAACGACAGATTCTGGAGTAGAGGCGAGCGGTAATGTCCTCCTTTGAACAGTCCTATCAGGCTGGCCAGCAGACGTCCCGCACCGCCGGCAGGATTGTAGCTCGGGCAGCCGCACACGAATAGCGTGTCGATGCTGTCATCGTAACGCTTTGTGAACGAGCGCACGGCCATGGAACCCATGCTGTGTCCGAAAAGAGTGTACGGCAGAATGGGATAAGAGGCCTTGATCTCATTCTGAACCAGACGGATGTCCTCCACAAGAGCCCTCCATCCGCCTTTGTACATATACCCCAAATCCTCTTCGCTCCGGACGGTCTCGCCGTGTCCCCGATGGTCGTGGACAGCGCAGATGTACCCGTGCGAGGAAAGGTATTCCATGAAAGGAACATATCTCTCCTTGTGCTCGCACATCCCGTGCACGATCTGCACAATGCCTTTTGGCTCGCCGGCAGGCTCGCTGATGAGCATCGCCAATTGCAACCCGTCCGAGGACGCTTCGATTTTCCGCTTTAGCATATTCATGGATTTAAATATTGCTCTGTGTCCCTTGGCTTTTGCCAAACAAAAAATTTACTGCATATCGTATGCCTTGACATCGACTGATTCCGTCTGGCGGAACTTCCCGAATCTCCAGTACACGCGGAACGTGTAGCTTCTGCCGAGTCTTTCAATGTAGTTATATTGCACAAAGTTGTCGTACTGGATCACACTTCTTTTCAGCCCTCCTTTGTGGAGAACGTCAGAGGCTGAGATTGAGACTCCTATGTGCGGACGTTTGAAGTACCTTGAGAGAAAGATTTCTCCTCTTGGCTCCATGATGAGTCTGGATGTCTGGACTGATGCCAGCGAAGGCATGATCTGAAGGGTTCCGTTCAGTTCAAACCATTCGGGATGCCAATTGACAGAGGTGAGGACCGACGGAGAGCTGAAAGTGTTCTTCCGGCCGGAAGGCAGTGTGGTGGTTGTCTTTTGATATGATGCGATGATGTTTATGCTCAATTTTTTACAAGGTGTCAAATTGGTCATGGCCCTTATCCCGAAACTCTCAGAACCTCCAATATTGCAGAATGTGCTGGTGGCTACCCCGCTTTCATCAGTCGTCACTATTCTGGAAATCATGTCGCTGGTGTTTGAGTACGAGGTGGAGACAGACAAACCGCGCATCCATTTCAAGGCCGGATTCAGCATGTAGTTAAGGGAGTACATGTCAGTCCTCTCGCCTTTCAGGTCCGGATTTCCTGTCCGAATGTTGTAAGGGTTTGTCCGGTCCTCGTAGGGATTGATCTGATTGATGCCCGGCCTTTGCACCTTGGTGGCGTAGGTTAATCCTAAACTACTCCGTTTTATACGCCAATTGAGGCCAAATGTGGGGTTCAGATTGAATGTGCTGTAATCAAGCGGAGAAGTGGTTGAACCGTTGAGAAAGTCGCCGGAATTTGAGAGGTACTCGCTGTTGAGAGACAACATGTAGCCCAGCTTTTTGTTGAATGCCTCTCCTAAGGCCGTCACATTGGCAAAGCAAACTTGCTGGTGATAGTCCAGACCCTCGATGTTCATTGGGGAAGAGGATTTGTTTTTATAGAACCTGTTGTAGTAGCCTCCATCCATCTTGAAAGAGGATGTGATGAGTCGGCTCGTCAGCAAGTTCCTCAATTCGAGCGATGCTTTCGCTCGATGCTCCTTCATTCCGGAAGATGAAAACAATGAATATGTCTCATAAGTCTCGTCTGATTCCCTCCATGAATCTTTGTAGGCATATTCAATGCCCCATTGATTCTTTTTCCTGCCCCTGATTCCAGTCGGAGCACCGAAATATCCGGTCAGACGCAAGGACCCGTTAAATCTGAATGGAGACTTGGATGAACCGACAGCGGTTGTCAGGTCTTTGTCCTTCATTGTGCCAGCCATGTCGTAAATAGTGGTTCTGGATTCGCTGAAGGATGTGGCATCGCTGTAGGAGGTGTTCAATGAGGCGTTGAACCGGATGCTTTCATTCGCGAAAGTTCTGAAGAAGTTCGACTTGATGTTGTGGGTTTGAGATTTGTCCCGATGGGATTGGCCGCTTTCTATCCTGCCGGTCTGACTGGCCGGATCGGTCATTTCCCTGACACTTTCGTCCTTGAGCGACGGGGCTTTGTCGTAGGAATATTCATAGCCGAGCCCGATGCCGATCAGAGGAGTGTTGATCACCAAGTCGGCAGATGGATTATGCCTGTTTTTCGTGGTTGAGGTCATCTCAAGGTTTGAGGCGAATCCGTACGGAAGAGCCTTGGACAGAGAGATGAGCAGGATTGGTTTGTCGTTGTTGTACTCGATGTCTCCCGGCAGCACCACTTCCACCTGCTTCATGTGGTCGGCCTTGATGAACTCCATCGGGTATTGTCTGCGTTCGTTGATGAGGCCGCTTTCCGCATTGTCGATCAGAATCTTTGAGATGTTCTCGTTCTCGAATTTAAGTTTGCCGTTGGAGGCGGCCATCCGCAGTTCCGGAATGCGGGAGATCATCTCGGTCATATTGATCTTCGACGCGTCGGGGTCTTTTGACACGTCGTAGGTGATTCTGGTCCCTTTGCGGTTTATGAGAGACTTGGATTCGATCCCTGCGGATGCGATTTCCTCTCCGATTTCCAGATAGATATTCCCTAAATCCACGTCCTCTCCGATGACTTTCAGGTCCAGAACTTTGGATTTGTGTCCTGTGTTCTCTACAAGAACCTTGTAAGTCCCGTCATTAACTTCGAAATTGAATATCCCGTCTTCCAATGTGATCGTTCTGGCTGCCCTTTCTCCTGTCACACGTGTCACATGGATCTTACAAAGGGCGAGAGGCGTTTCTTTTTTCCGCCCCTCCTCCAGAATTCTTCCTTTGACATGTCGTTTCCCGTTTTCTGGATTATTTGCCGTCAATGATTTACCGCCTCCTCCGATGACGATTCCGGCCGCGTCACCTTTCGCCGCTTGGGATGTCGAGCCTTGACTCTCTTTCTCATCGTTAGGCCGTAATGCGACCTCTCCGACCGGCAGATCTTTCCCTGCCACCTCAATCTTGACCCGACGGAGGGAAAAACCCTTTTTGAGAACCATCAATGAATATTCCCCCGAAGCCACCTTGACAGAAAAGGTTCCGTCATTACCTGAAACGACTCTGGCAACCTCTTTCCTGGACGCGTCTCTGACAAGGATCGTCGCCTCCGCCAAAGTGCTGTCTCTCCCCTCGACCTTCACAACTCCCGAAACAACATATTCAGTGGTGCTCTGTGAATATGCTTTCCCGGTCGGCAGGAGTGCAAGCACGATCAGGAACAACACTGCACTGAATGCCTTTTTGCTAACCTTTATAATCCCCATCGCTTTGGCAAAAATGGTAGATGACGTCGGTAAAGCTATCTACAGTATATAGACTGGAGTAGTACAATGCGTCTGCCTCATTAAAACTTATGCCAAAGAATCCCTCGCATTCCAAGATCAGTTGCAGCATGTCAAATGAGTCAAGGCCAAGGTCTTCCAATAGTAGTTCATCATCTGGAATGCCCCCCTCTTGAATGCCACATATTTCAGCGATTATCGTTTTTATCTCCGCTTTGACTTCCTCTCTTGAGTAATTATAAGGCGATTTGTCGGTATTTTGAATAACGATTGGTGGGTTAGAAACACTTGTCGCTTTTGACTCATTTGCCGCAGCCATTGACATCATGATGAATGCTGACAGTGTAATGTATTTGATTTTCATAAAGTGGCAGAATTAATTATTTCGCTAAAGATAGTTATTTTTTAAGGATTATGACTTGATGATTGATTTCAGTTTGGGCCATAAATCAATTTAAAATTTTTCTTTTGGTCGAATTTATTTGCGAATTTAGGGAATAAGCCTACATTTGTTCCGAAAATTACAATAAAATTCGACTAAATGAAAAGAATGATTGTACTTGCAGCGGCCATTTGCGCCGCCGCTTTCACCGCCAAGGCTGGCGGCTATGTCACGAACACTAATCAGAATGTGGCGTTCTTGAGGAACCCGGCGCAGAACGCCGTGATAGGAGTTCAGGGAGCATATTTCAATCCGGCAGGAATCGGATTCATGGACAATGGATGGCATTTGGCGTTCGATGTCCAGACGGCACTGCAGAGGCGTTACACGACATCTACTTACGAGCCGCTCAAATACGGTGTGGACAACGAGGGCAGAGGGTACAAGAAATACACCGGCAAGTCCTTCGTGCCGGCTCTTCCGCATTTGAGCCTAGCTTTCAAGCACGACAATCTGTTCGCGTCATTCCATTTCGGAGTGGTCTCCGGAGGCGGCAAGGCGAAGTATGATCAGGGGCTCGGATCGTTCGAGGCTCCGGTCGCGATGATGCCGGCGCTGATCAATAATTTGGCTGGCTCCCAGATGGTTACCGGCTACGATGTCGATGTCAACCTGACCGGAGAACAGTACAACTTCGCGGGCCAGCTGAACATCGGCTACAAGATCAATCCGCAATGGAGCGTCTCCGCCGGCGTGCGTCTTAACTACATTTCCAACTACTATCTCGGAAGCCTGAGGAACATCCAGTTACAGTCCGGAGGCCAGATGCTTCCCGCAGCGAATGTGCTGGGCGCGGCTGTGTCAGCGATCTCCGGAGGACTGATCCCGACTGAAACCGCTGTCGGAATGGTCGGCGGACTTGTAAGCGACAAGGAACTTGACGCACATCAGAAAGACATCGCCTGGACTCCGGTTCTTTCGGTGGACTACAAGACCGGCAAGTTCAATTTCTCGGCCCGTTACGAGTTCAACACGAAAGTACGCCTGAAGAATGACACAAAGGCGAACACCACAGGAATATCCCAGTTCGATGACGGCAAGGAGATCGCCGCCGACATCCCCGGCAACATCAACATCGGCGCTGAATATTCAGTGAAGCCGAACTTCCGCATCGCCCTCGGTGCCAACTACTATTTCGACAAGCAGTCGAAGCAGTACAACAACGAGACCGGCCTTAACGATAAGCAGAACTATCTGAAACACAATTCATTTGAAATTCTCGGCGGACTTGAGTACGACCTCGGCGATGTCGTGACCCTCAGCATCGGCGCCAACAGCAGCACATTCGGCTTCGGCAACGACGCGAAGTACATCTCCGACCTCAGCTACACAACCAGTTCCATCTCGGGCGGCCTCGGCGCAAGGTTCCACGTCAACCCGAAAGTCGCCATTGATTTGGGAATATACAAGACGTTCTTCATGCACTTCACCAAAGAACAGGCCGACTACGGCGGAAACGGAGCCCTGATCGCCGCGAAACTCTCCCCGGTCCTCGGCCAGTTGGCCCCGGCGGTTCCCGGCCTTGCCGAGAAACTCGATGTCAAGAACCTCCAGATACCCGGTCAGGATGACTTCTACCGTACAAGTATCGTCGGCGGCATAGGCGTGACCTTCAAGTTCTAGTGAAGCAACGTCGAAGCCTCCTGATTTGAAATCTTTGAATATGTCTGCCGTCATAGGCGGGCATATTCAAAGTCCGTGGTGGATAATTTATTAATACACAATTAATTAAAAGGATATCCTCACTGCCGATACGAGTTAGGGTACACCTTACTAAAACACTTATTATAAAGATGTTAGCCTCCACACAGCTGAGAAGCTGTTTTGTGTTTTGAATTGTTTGAAATGTTCTTTGAGGTGAAAAAATCTTCATTTTCTTCCC
>OIZT01001367.1_pt1 | contig 11244 bp, 8 predicted proteins | sample 1588611 | NCBI WGS metagenome assembly OIZT01 (sample SAMN03283278) | human gut metagenome | biome: human-associated habitat; material: feces | host: Homo sapiens | place: Peru | collected 2012
CCTACAAAGATATCAGTAATTGGAATAAATTTTTATTTTGGAAAACTTTTAACGTGTTAATTATTGTCAATCACTTATATAACAGTATATTATATAATCAAAGTGGGAAACTTTTTATTTTTAATAAAATATTTGTTTCCCGAAAAAAGAATTTTATCTTTAGAAAAATATTGAAAAGATGCAAGAATAATCGTCTTTTTAATATAAGCAAAAGGAGTTTCTTCCGTCACTTGCGACAACTCTTCCCATAAAACCCAGCTTGGTTGAAACGACGATAGAAAAATCTCCGCAAAGATAGGGAAAAGCATGGAACGCATAACCAAAAAATCTTATCTTTGTAGAGAAGTTAAATTTATAAGAGCATCGCATCATGAAAAAGATTACAGGCCTACTTGGCATGGCGGCTACCATCCTTTGTTGTAACGGCTGCATCTCTGAAGAAGCGGGAATGTATTTGCTGGTAGGTTCCTACTCCTCTTCCGCCGAAAACGGAATCCACGTATTAAGCTTTGACGAAGAGAAAGGGGAAAGCCATCTCGTATCGGGAATGAACGGAATCGCCAATCCCTCTTTTTTAGTCCCGGCATATAACGGGAAACGGATTTACAGCGTCAGTGAGACAGATGATGAAACGGCATCTCTTTTCGCCTATTCTTTTAATTCGGGCAATGGCTCTCTTCAACTCATCAACAAGCAACCGACCAACGGGACGGCTCCTTGCCATGTTTGGGTAGATTCTTTCGACCAGCTTGCCATCACAGCAAATTACAATGGAGGAAGCATCAGTATTTTCCCTATCGCTACGGATGGAAGCCTGCAAGAAGCCATCGTGGAAAAATACGAAGGCGGCAATCCTGATTCGGAAAGACAATCCTGCCCGCATTTACATTATATCTATTCCTCGCCAAGTGGAGAATATGTTTATGCCAACGACTTGGGGACAGACCGTATATATAAATATAATGTAGTAACCGATAACGAAAAAACACATTTGGAAAAAGGAACACCAAGTTATTTCCAATTGCCTGCCGGAGAAGGTCCACGCCACACGACATTCCACCCGAACGGCAAATATGCTTACACAATCGGGGAATTATCTGGCAATGTAACAGTCTTTACATTATCTCCCGACGGGAATTTAGACCCGATACAAACCATCACCGCCGACACCTTATCGGCAGCCGGAAGCGCAGACATCCATTTATCCCCTAATGGGAAATTCCTTTATGCTTCCAACCGGTTAAAAGGAGACGGAATTGCTATCTTCTCGGTTGACAACAAAAGCGGGCTGCTTACAAAAGTAGGCTACCAACCGACCAGTATTCATCCGAGAAATTTCGCCATCACGCCCAATGGGAAATACTTGTTGTGCGCTTGCCGGGATGATAATAAAATTCAAATCTTCCGAATCAATGCAAACAACGGCCTGCTCCATGACACGGGGAAAGATATCAAAATAGAGCAGCCCGTTTGTTTGAAATTCATCTTAAAGTAGGCTTTTTCAGGCAAACCTGAGCAGAAGAACAACAATAATGTTAAATTATCCTACAAAATGCACCACAAATTTGGTAGAATAAAATTAATGTTTTACCTTTGCATCGCATTTGAGAAATAAATCTAAATGCAAAAGCGAAACGCCCAGATGGCGGAATCGGTAGACGCGCTGGTCTCAAACACCAGTGGATTCACTTCCATCCCGGTTCGACCCCGGGTCTGGGTACTAAAAGCGGTTGGTAATCGAGTGATTATCAATCGCTTTCTTTTTATACCGCATCTATTTTTTGAAAAGGCAGCATGCTTTTCCTGACTTCGCCTCCCCAAAAACATGCTTTTTACAACTGATTGACAAACAATATAATGTATTTTGTCGTCACCTGATTTTAGGTGACGTATTGACGAAGTCGGATAGTATTGGAGTAAGAATCCAACGTCCGATATAGAAATTCCGATAAAGCCATGCATGATACCTGCCAATCCTTGAAAACAAATTGGATAAACGTTTTTCGACTATACTTATTACACGACTCAGGATGCATAGTTTATTTGGTAATGACATTTTAATCTTCTCATATAAGCGAGAAGCATTTTTCATATATGTGAGAAGATAAATACTTGGTTGTAAACTCAAAAAAGTAGGACAACACGTTATCATCTTATTTATACCCAATGCCGGCTGGCACGGGAATAAAGAACATACTTACAAGTGACACGATGACGAAGTCAGGAAAAAACAATGGTTTTTATTTTGGAAAAGATAGTATATTTACAAACAGGAAACAACCCGCTTTTTAAAGGCGATAGGGAAGCAAAGAAAAGCAAGACAAATTGGGAAATGGAAACCAAATTGTCAGCCTTTAAGAGGAGAAAGAGCCATGAATCGGGCCAATATTCCATCTTAAATTGTTAAAATCCGAATCCAAATAACTTTTTATCAAAAAAAATCACAATTAGAATCAAAATAATTCCTACCTTCGCACACGAATTGAAAAGCAATTAACGAATCGACTTTAATAACGCCTATTATATCGTTTTATTTCTATTCAATCAAATAAAATTAACGTATTCCTGTGAAAGGAAATACAATTCATTTAATTAATTCAAATATATGGACAACGCTTTACTGAAAAAGAATCCGGCATCAAAAGCTGTGGATTTTCAGACGCGTAAGGTATTAACAAGATCTGGTCTTATCGCCGGATTATGTTTATCTACGCTCGCTCCTTCGTATGCCCTTCCTGCCGGATTGGATGCAGCGAAAGCACAGAATGAAAGTGTTACAATCATTCAACAGACAAAGAAAGTGTCTGGTGTAGTAACAGACAATACCGGAGAACCTATTCTCGGTGCTAATGTAGTAGTAAAAGGAACCACAGAAGGTACAGTCACCGACATGGACGGTAAGTACACATTAGACGTTCCAAACAATGCGACTTTATCTATTTCATTTATCGGCTACACGACGAAAGAGGTAAAAGTTGGTAACTTATCTGTAATCAACGTCGTTTTAGAAGAAGAAGCTATCGGCCTTAATGAAGTAGTTGCGATTGGTTACGGTTATGTAAAGAAAAAGGACTTGACAGGTGCCGTTTCTACCGTATCGGCTGACGACATGGTAATGGGTGGTACTGTAAGTAATGCAGCACAGGCTTTGCAAGGTAAGACAGCCGGTGTGCAAGTATCACAAAGTTCAAAAGCCCCAGGTGGTACAATTTCTGTACGTGTCCGTGGTAACAACTCAATTTCCTCTACCAATGAGCCTTTGTATGTAGTTGATGGTTTCCCATCTTCAGAAGGTTTGAACTTGAACCCGAATGACATCGAGTCCATGCAGATTTTGAAAGACGCTTCTGCTACGGCTATTTATGGTGCCCGCGGTGCAAATGGTGTCGTATTGATTACAACAAAACGAGGAAGAGCTGGAGAGAACAAGATTTCTTATAGCGGTTACTTAGGAGCACAGACAGTTGATAATCCATTCGAGTTCATCAATGCAAAAGATTACATGAATTTGCAGAATGCTTTGTATCAAGAAATCGCAGGACAGGAAGGTAACCCTTACGGAGCTTATACTCCTTCTCAGTTGGAATCTACAGTAGATACTGACTGGTTGGACGTTTGTACACGTACTGCATTAGTACAAGACCACAACTTCCAGTTCCGTGGCGGTTCAGACAAGACCAAAGTTTTGACAAGCTTGGGATATTTCAAACAGGAAGGTGTCTTGAAGAACACAGACTTCAACCGTATTTCTGGACGTGTGAATGTTGACCAGACCATCAACGATTACATCAAGGCTGGTGCAACCATGTATGCTCACCGAGAACAATCCAACTCACAGAATTATAGCGGTAACATCTTGGGTGAAAACGTTATGTTAAGCGTCATGAGTTACGACCCGACCGTAAAACCATACAACGAAGATGGTACATACGGACGTGTTCCGGGTGGTCGTGGTGATAACCCATTGGCAAACTTGTTGGAACGTAAGAAAGAGGTAGTAAATGACAAATTGAATGGTACAGCGTTCTTGGAAGTTCGTCCGTTTGAAGGATTAACAGCAAAAGCTACTGCTGGTGTTGAATTGCTACACAACTTCAAAGGTTCTTATTTGCCTCAGTCAACCACTTACGCTGGTGAAATCGAAGGTGGTGTTGCTTCTACTTATGATTACAGAGCAACCCGTCAGGTGTTTGAAGGTATCTTGAACTATATGAAGACTTTCAACCGCATCCATGATTTGAACGTGATGTTAGGATATTCTTATGAGAAGTTCTCTGCTGAATACCGTTCAGCAAGCGGTAAAGGTTTCTCTACTGACTTGTTCGAGTGGAACAACATGGGAGCAGCTTCCATCAAGTCTATCGCTTCTAACAAGACTGAAAACATCTTGGCTTCTTTCTTCGGTCGTGTCAACTATACATTAAATGATAAATACTTGGCAACCGTAACCGTACGCCGAGACGGTTCTTCCCGATTCGGTTCAAACAACCATTGGGGTACTTTCCCTTCTGGGTCTTTGGCTTGGCGTGCAAGTGAAGAAGAATTCATCAAGAACTTGGGCATCTTTAGCAACTTGAAAGTACGTGCTGGTTATGGTGTTACAGGTAACGAACGTATCGGTGACTACGCATCCTTTGCTTTGGTTTCAACCAACCACATCACATTGGATGGTTCAAGCAACACTCCGGGTACACATCTTAGCCAAAGCAGTCCTGAGAACGCCAGCTTGAAATGGGAAACAACAACCCAGTACAACGTTGGTTTCGATATGGGATTCTTCAACAACCGTTTGGCTGTAACAGTAGATGGTTATTGGAAAAAGACTAAAGACTTGTTGTTAAAAGTTGCTTTACCTTATTATACTGGTTTTACTTCTGGGCAGCAGAATATCGGTGAAATCTCTAACCGTGGTTTTGAAATCGATGTCACTTCACACAACTTGACAGGTGATTTCACTTGGGATACAAAATTCAACTTGGCACTTAACCGAAACAAAGTATTGGATTTAGGTACAAGCGGTGATATCCGTATCACTTCTTCTAAACCAGTCGGCACAGTATCTGAAAATGCTTACGCTATCGTTCGCGAAGGTGAAGCATTGGGTTCTTTGTATGGTTGGAAATACATCGGTGTATTGCAGGAAGGTGAGACTTATGCTCCACAACCAAACTCTAAGCCGGGTGACCCTAAATTCGCAGATATCAATGGTGATGGTAAAATCGACGCTAATGACCGTACAATCATTGGTAACGCCAACCCGGATGTAATCTTCGGTTTGACCAACAACTTCGCATGGAAAGGATTTGACTTGTCTATCTTCTTCCAAGGTTCTATTGGCAATGACTTGTTGAACATGACCCGTATGAACTTGGAATGGAAACGTACAACAGATGCTTTGAACCGTTGGACACCGTCAAATACAAATACGGATATTCCTCGTAACGGTTTCTACTATTCACAGTATGGTGGATATGTTAACGACCACTTTATCGAAGATGCTTCCTTCCTTCGTTTGAAGAACTTGACATTAGGTTATACGATTCCGTTTAAGAAGGTCGTAAGTTCTTGCCGAGTATATTTCTCTGCCGAGAACTTGTTCACTATCACAGGTTACTCAGGATGGGATCCTGAAGTAGATACAAAAGCAAATGAAGCTGTTCAAGCAGGTGGTAGCCAACAAACAGCTAACGCCGGTGCCGGTTTGGACTTCAATGCTTACCCTGCTATGCGTACATATACAGTAGGTTTGAATATTACATTCTAATAAAAAGGAGAATTTAAGAAATGAAATGTAAAAAATATTTATTAGGTCTGATTACTATGGGATTGGTTTCGGCTTGTACCGATTTGGATCCTGAAATCTACAGTAATTTGACGACGGCAAATGCTTATAAAACGGAATCGGACATTGAAGCTGCCGTAGTAGGATTGTATTCTGATATGAATCCTTACCCAGGAGACTCTTGGTTGTATTATGGAGGTTACATGATTATGATTACGGATTATGCGACAGATATGGGTTATTCAACAGCAGCCGGTGACCCGACCAAATTGAGTAACATGACATACGATGCCAGCAACCGTTACTTCAGCAACAACTGGAGAGACATGTATAATGTTATCTCTAACGCCAACACCATCTTGGACAATGTAGAGTCTATCGATATGTCAGTTGAAAAGAAGAATTTGGTAAAAGGACAAGCTAAATTCTTGCGAGCAATGGCTTATCGTGACTTGACAGATGCTTGGGGACCTGTTCCATTCATCACTTCATTGGTAAAGAACCCGTTTACTTTGAATGATGTTCCATTGACTCCGGTTTCTGAAATTGAATCTGTTTTGATTTCTGACTTGAAAGAGTGTATCAACATTTTGCCAGCAAGCTGGAGCGGACAGGATTTGGCTCGTGCCACAAAAGGTGCTGCTGCCACATTGCTTGGTAAAATCTACTTGCGCAACCATGATTATACAAATGCAAAGACATATATCGACATGGTATTGAACAGTGGCGAGTACGAATTGGAAAGCGATTTCAAATATGTATGGTCAGAAAACAACAAGTATGGAAAGGAAATGATTTTTGCTTTGTTACATGAAACTGGTCAGAATGCTGCAGAAATCGCTTGTCACTTTGGTCCGTCAGACCACCCAGATGTACCGGGCCGTTGGCAGTATTATGGTGTATCTCTTCCGTTCTGGCGCAGCTATGACAAGGAAGACCCGCGCCGTGAGTTCTTCTACTATGACTATACTGGAGATTCAAAGCGTGATGACAAATCAAACTATGGTTTCCACTATATGATTCCGGAAGAAGGTGTTGTGAACGTTCCTAACGATACAACCAAGTATATGCAGAACGTAGCTACAATGAAGTATACATACGATATGATTTCGGATGCTTACTATGACGGACGTACAATCTGTGTTTTCCGTTTGTCTGACGTAATCCTTTGCAAGGCTGAAATCGAAAACAACTTGAACGGTCCTGCTGCCGCACTTCCATATTTGAACCAAATCCGTGGTCGTGCCGGTGCTCCTGAATATGGTAAGAACAGCCGCTTCCCGGTTCCGGCTACTAAGGAAGCTATGAACGATGCTATCTTGAAAGAACGTGGATACGAACTTGTATTCGAGTTCCAGCGTCGTGCTGACTTGATCCGCTTCGGAAAATACGAAGAAATAGTAAACGCACATTTGAAGAAATTGGGTATCGCCCAGCCGACAAATGTAACATCTGATTTGAGATATTTCCCATATCCGTTGAATGATGCTCAGTTGAATCCTAATTTGGCAAATGAGAATCCTTCCAGATTACCGAAATAATTAAACAATCAATAAAAGAAAGAAGAGCCTGCTCTGGCAGCTCTTCTTTCCTTCTTTTCAATAAACAATAGATATAATTTACATGAAGCGTTTAATAGGAATTATTGTTGCTGCCTGCTGCCTGCTGTCAGCTTTTTTTATTTGGACCGAAAAGAACACATTGAAATCAATAACCCTGACTTCTCCTCGTAATACAGCCATGTATAACAAGGTGGATATCTCTTTGGCAAAACCTGCTCCCGTATATATTGAATATACGGAAAAAGAAAGCGGAAAATCTTATCGTACCCGCACTTCTCCGGCTGACACGCTTCATCATTTGGACTTATTACTCCTTAAAGCTAACACAGAGTACAGCTATCGTGTGGTTATTGACAACCTTTACAAACAACAATCCAAAGAATTAACTTTTAGGACCCGTGAACAATCACCTTGGTTGAAGAATCACCGGTTTAATGAACAACATCCTCATGACACGACTGCATTGGGCGATGGAATGATATTAGTTTGTTTTGGCCGCTTACCTGGCTATATGATGCTAATCGACAACGAAGGAGAGGCTCGTTGGTATTGGCAGATTGAAGATATTGGCGTACGCGCTGCATCCCTGACTCCGCGTGGGACGTTTTTGGCAATGCTTCGCCCATTTGTAAAAGATGTTATTGACGATTACACGATGACACCGGAGCAAGTACGTAACGATGAACATAAAAAGCCAATGCGCCGCGGATCCATTGGCTTTGCCGGAGGAACCGGATTAGCGGAAGTTTCCTTGACTGGGGAAATGATGTGGCGTCTTGACTTGGATAAGGTAGAAAAGGAGAAAGACTATCAAGTAATCCATCACGACATCTTAATGGATAAGAATCACAATATACATACGTTGTATCGCCCGAAAAAGATAGCGACTATATCCGTCAATGGGAAAATGGAGACAGACACTTTAGGCGGTGACGGAATCATGGTGATAGACTCTTTAGGAAACTTGCTAAAAACTTGGTCGGCTTGGGATATTTGGGATGTAGAGAACGATCCTTATATTGCAGAATACCGGTATGACCGATTCCATATCAACGGACTTTGCTTTGACAAAGATAGCAACTATCTATTGTCTGCCCCGATTGAAGACCAAATATGGAAAATCGATGCGAAAAGCGGAGAACTCGTATGGCGTTTTGGTAGAGACGGTGATTTCAAAATGGACACGACCGATTATTTCTCTTTCCAGCATTCGCCTTATATTTTAGACAACGGAGATTTGATGCTATTTGATAACGGTTTGCATAACCAACGTTCCGGAGGCAAAGCTTTCCGCTTGGACGAAAAGAACCGTACGGCGGAGACGACCATAAATGCATTATTGCCTGCCGACAAATATACTTCCCGCATGGGAAATGCCACTTTGTTACCAAACGGGAACATTTTGCAGTGCAGTTCAAAGACCGGTTCGGTAATGGTAACAGACAAAGAGGGAAAGGTTTTATGGGAAGCTGTTTTGCATTTCGCTCCTTACCGTGCAATATATGTTCCTATGGAGACATGGGATAACTATTTTAAAGAAATAAAATAATATGGAACGAGCATCGCTTCCTTACATATTCTTTACCTTCTTGAAACTGGGTGCAACTGCATTCGGGGGTTATATGTCATTGGTGGCTATTGTACAAAAGCAGTTGGTGGAGATAGACAAAAAGATGAAAGAAGAAGACCTGTTAGATGGCATTTCATTGACATCTGTATTACCGGGACCTGTTGCGGTTAACACTATTGCTTATGTCGGTTACCTTCTACGAGGGATTCCGGGAGCGATTGCCGCTTTTGCCGGAATCGTTCTTCCCTCTTTCTTCTTGGTCATCCTCCTTTCATGGTTGTATTTCACCTACGGGAACATTCCTGCCGTAAAAAACATCTTCAGCGGCATTGCGCCTACGATTACCGCTTTGATTGTTACAGTAGCGATTGGCATGGCACGCAAAACCATCAAAGTCCCTGCCCAATGGGTGATTTGCTTGTTAGCTGCCATCTTGCTCATCTTTATTGGCGGTTTCACAACCACTTTCCTGATAATTATCGGAAGTGGAATAGTTGGATATTTTCTATTTCATCAGCAACAAGGGAAAGAGCGATTATCTAATGAAGAGAAGCTGTTGTTCGGGAATAGGCAATGGATCATCTCCGGAGTTGTTCTATTATTATTGCTTTTCGTTTTACTTTTTGGCGGACAATATCCTGGAGCACCAAAGAATATCCAAATCATATCGACCTTCTCCGGAATCAGCTTGACCCTATTCGGCGGAGGATACGTAGTCATTCCGGCTTTGCATGAATTATTCGTGGAGAATTTAGGCTGGCTGACCTCAGCAGAATTTGCAGATGGAATCGCAATCGGGCAAATAACACCCGGTCCGATATTCATCACTGCAACTTTCATCGGATACAAAGTGGCTGGAATCATGGGTGCATTATTAGCAACCATTGCCATGTTTACGCCACCGATGGTCTTAACCGTATTATTATCCCGTTTTGTCAAAACACTGAACCAATCAACCCTCGTAAAAGCAGCCATGAAAGCAGTCCGGGCCGCTGTTATCGGAATGATTTTTGCTTCTGCCGTCACAATCGGGCAGACAATTTCGGTGTCGATTGTTTCGGTTGCCATCTTCTTGGTCGCTTTTTATATTTCATTTAAATACACAATCAGTCCTGTTTACTTGATTATCGGATCTGGCGTAGCGGGATTTGTCTTATTCTAACAATATGAGTACTATAATACAAGGTATACAAATGATTGGGACACAACGCTCAGGCTCCAATCTTTTGCGTGTGATGCTGGATGGAATCCGGGAAATAGCCGCTCCACATCCTCCACATATTCTTCAGCGTTTTTTACCATTACTTCCCAAATATGGTGATTTGGAAAGCACTTCCAACTTTTATAGATTGGCACAAGATGTATGTGAATTGGTCAATGTAAATCCAGTTCCTTGGGAGGGCATTTCTATCCAAACAGACGAAATAGTGGCAGCTTGCCACCAAAACACATTGTTTGAATTGTTCCGGGTAATATATGAGTCGGCAGCCAAACAGACCGGAGCCTCTTATTGGCTCTGCAAAAGCATGAAAAACATGCTCTATGCAGAAGGAATTGAATCAACGGGCATTCGTCCTTATTATATTTATTTGTACAGAGATGGTCGTGACGTGGCTCTTTCATTTAAGAAAGCAATCGTCGGAGAAAAGCATATTTACGCATTGGCTCAAAACTGGAAAAAGGATCAGGAGGCGGCTCTCCGTTTAAAAGAGCAAACTGCTGCTGACCATTTCTTCATGTTAAATTACGAGACTCTTATTTCCTCTCCGGAAATGGTGATGCATCAGCTTTGCGATTTCTTAAATCTTCCCTATTCCGATAAAGTAATGGACTTCTATAAAAGCAAAGAGTCCCAAAATACTGCGGTGGCAGGGAAAATGTGGGCAAACGTGACGAAACCCATCTTGAAAGACAATACACAAAAGTTCCTTCGTGAACTATCTTCCGAAGAAATTGCCATCTTTGAATCGGTAGCAGGCGATGTATTGGTGCAATTAGGATATTCTTTGAGCACACCGGACAACTCTTTAAGAAAGGATTTCTCGGACAAAGAAATTGCCTTTTTCAAGGAAGAGAACATTCGCCTGAAGAAGGAGTTCATCCAAAAGGCAGATCCGGAGGATTTAGAGAAAAGACGTCCGCAAGATGAATTGCTCAACCGTATCAAACATTATCAATAAAGCGGCAATCAGCGAACAAATAAAGAACGGCTCTCGATACTTCGGTAAGTTTTCATCTAAACTCATGCAACAAAAGGTTACGAGCTTTTTCTAAAAAGCATACTACCTTTTCTCAAAAAGCATACTACCTTTTTGAAAAGAGGTCGGATT
>OIZT01001374.1_pt1:0-2500 | contig 11225 bp, 6 predicted proteins | sample 1588611 | NCBI WGS metagenome assembly OIZT01 (sample SAMN03283278) | human gut metagenome | biome: human-associated habitat; material: feces | host: Homo sapiens | place: Peru | collected 2012
AAACAATAATATTCCGTCGATAAAGCCATTAACAATCCTCTATAGCACGAAAGCATACTTAATGTATTATATAAACACATTAATTCATAGTTTTTGTAAAATCCTGTAATTTTTATATATTCTTGTATAATTTTAAGCTCTTCATCTTGTTTCGGTTCATCTGAATATTTTAATAGAAAATCAGTTAAATCATACAACTGAAAGCCTAATTTTATACTGTCAAAATCTAAAAAAGAAATACATTGCTTCAGTTTAATTAAATTATCAGGAGAGCAATCCCCATGAATAAAGCCATATGATAAAAGCAACGGTTGCGGTTTAAAGTTAATTTTTGACAATTCCAAAATTAGGTTTTCATAAATTGTTAATCTATTGCGCTTTTCTAATTCTCTACATACCGTGTCATTAAAATAAAAATTTATTTGTTGAAGGATTTTTAAAATTGTTTTTTCAAGATCCAATTGCCGAAACGACAAACAAGCTGCTTTGTGAAATTTTGAAATATGTGAAATCAAGATCGACCAATCATTTTGAAAACATCCAGAAGCTTTTTTATATAAAATTGTTGGTTTGTAATTAAAAAAAACTATTTCACTACCACTTTTGCTATTTATTAAATCAATGCAGTAAAATTTTTTGAACTTTTGATAATTATTTAATGACGATTTTATAAAGGAAAATGTCTTAGTTTCATAAATTTTCAATATATAAAGACCATCAATATCAATAACAGTATTATCCATTGCATTATTAAAAATATTTAATTCTTTTGCTTTAATACTGTACTCAGCAAATAGAAAGGACTTAATGTCTTTTTTACTATATGCTGTAAAATTGCCAATTACATCATTATTAAAATTTATAAGCATCACACATCTGCATTACAAGTTCAGTTGAATCATATTTTTTCCGAATAGCTGTTGCTGTATAAAGGCCAAGATTCTTCAAACTTTTTAATACAGCCTTTTCCCCATTAGAAATAATCTCTTCATCATTATTCTTAAGATTATTAATTTTATCCAGTGTTTTACCAACAGAATCAATATTTCCCCTAAATCCTAAAATTTTAATATCCATAAAAACACCTTAATTAGAAAGCAACCTGTTAACACCGGAAATATATGCTTTTACACTAGCATTGATAATATCAGGTTCAGTTCCTCTTGCAGATATAATTTTATCTCCTTTCTGAAGTTTAATGATTACATCAATAAGTGCATCGGTACCACCAGTAATTGCATCTACATGGTATTCAATAAAATCAATATCATTAAATATATCCAAAGAGTTAACAGCATTAATTGCAGCATCTACAGGACCAATACCCACTCCAGCATTTAAAATTTCTTCACCGTCAACAGTTAATTTCACAGATGCTGTAGGCATGACCTTATTACCTGATACAATAGTAACCTCATTTAATTTGATTCTGTCTTTATGATTAATTTCCAAAACATTATCAGCTATTGCCTGCAAATCAACATCAGTAACAGTTTTGCCTTTATCAGCAAGAATTTTAATATTATCGCAAATCTTCTTAAGTTGATTTTTGTTAACATTGACCCCCAACTCTTTTAATCTGACATCCAAACCATGAGTACCCATATGTTTACCTATAACAAACTTACGTTTACGGCCAACAAGTTCAGGAGTTATAGATTCATAAGTAGCAGCATTTTTAATAATGCCGTCAGAATGAATTCCAGATTCATGAGCAAAAGCATTTTCACCAACAATTGCTTTATTAGGCTGAATATAAACACCAGTAAATCTTGCTACCAATTTGGAAATAGTATATATCTCATGAATTTTAATATCAGTTGAAAATTGAGGGAACAGCTTGTATATGCCAACAACACACTCTTCAAAAGAAGCATTACCTGCTCGCTCACCAATACCATTTATAGTGGAATGAAATTCAGATGCTCCCCCTCTCAAAGCGGCAAATGTATTGGCAACAGCCAAACCAAAATCATTATGACAATGACAGCTAATCGGAACATCAATATACTCATTTAATTGTTTAAACATTTCAAAAGAAGATTCAGGAGTTAAAATTCCAACAGTATCACATAAACAAACCCTATCTGCACCATGTTCAATAGCATTAGTATAAACTGTTTTTAAAAAATCAATACCTGTTCTGGATCCGTCTTCAGCAGATAATTCGACAGTCAAACCATGATCTTTACAGTAATCAACTGCAGAATTAGACATTGCCAATAACTCTTCTTTAGTAATTTTTAATTTATCAAAAATATGCAAATCAGATGTAGGAACAACTAAATTAACAGCATCAACATCACACTCTAAACAGTAATCAATATCCATTTCAAGAGGTCTTGAAAAACTAAGAATTTCTGCATTAAAATTCTGTTGAGTGATATCTTTAATAGACTGCCTTTCTCCATCAGAAGTAATTGCTGAACCTGCCTCAATAAAATTAACACCAATTTCATCAAGTTTAGTTGCAATTCTTAATTTTTCCAAAGGAGTTAAA
>OIZT01001374.1_pt1:10000-11225 | contig 11225 bp, 6 predicted proteins | sample 1588611 | NCBI WGS metagenome assembly OIZT01 (sample SAMN03283278) | human gut metagenome | biome: human-associated habitat; material: feces | host: Homo sapiens | place: Peru | collected 2012
TCCATATCTCTTAAGATTAAGTCAGATTTTGTTATAATATGTACCGGATATTTAAACCTTAGAAATATCTTTAAAATTTCCCTGGTTAATTCCAATTCCTTTTCTATTTCCATATATGGATCAGATGCCGAACCTAAATTCAAAAATGCTCTTTCGTGATTTCTGGATAATTTCTTTAATTTATTATAAACCAAATCACAGGCATTGGATTTTACATAATAGCTATTGGTTTTCTTTGCATATTTGCTTCCATTTATATAACAGTATACACAGTCAAATGAGCATCCCATATATGGATTAATAGTATAATCTTCCAAAAAGAGATTAAAATTTCTTTTCCCTTTTCGTTTATTGAAAATTGAATTTACTTTTTTATTTTCGAATCCGTATTTTTTCAGGATTATATCATCACTATTAGCAAAGTTTTTAATTATATCAACACCTTAAATATTAATATTAATTTTATTATAAGGTATATATAATGGAGATTGAAAACTTAACTAAAGAAATTAGAGCTAGGGCATTTGAGAGAAAAGATCCGAAAACACCTAATCAGGTAGCTGCTAGCTGGTATAATGATGATTTAACTTATGACGGAGTTGCAAAAACCCTGTTTATTATTTTACCTACTCCAGGATGTTCCTGGGCAATAGGTGACAGCGGAGGATGTACAATGTGCAGCTATGTTTCAGACTGTACACTGGAAGCAATTGACAGTAAAACTATAGTAAATATATTCAAAGAGCACCTTAACCGCTTTCCTATTAACGAAGAAGATAAAATAACCGTCAAATTATTTGCTTCAGGAAGTTTTTTAAATCCTCGTGAACTTCCAAAAGATGCCCGTGATGAAATTTTAAATATTTTAATGGATTTAGGTAATGTTCATGAAATTGTAGTTGAATCAAGAGCAGAATATGTTAAGGAAGAATACATTGATGAAATAACAGATATTATCGGAGATACTTTATTTGAAAGTATTAAAGATAATATTACACTCTAGATTATTACTTATTATTCTTTTAATTATTACCCTCATATACACTACCATTTCGAGCATGACATCAGTAGGTTATAAGAAAGGAGAACCAACTCTAACAGGAAAAATTATTAAAAAAAGATTTACTGATGATCATTTAACCTTCACATTAAAAAATAATAAAACTTTACCACTCACATACTATATAAAAAATAAAAAAGAATTAAAAGAATATAAAAAGATAAC
>OIZT01001375.1_pt1 | contig 11218 bp, 10 predicted proteins | sample 1588611 | NCBI WGS metagenome assembly OIZT01 (sample SAMN03283278) | human gut metagenome | biome: human-associated habitat; material: feces | host: Homo sapiens | place: Peru | collected 2012
ACTACAACTACCACCGTCGTCACCAAGGAATCAACCGTACAGTACCAAGCAAGCTCTACATTCGTCAGGCAGCTTGGTCTTAACTAAGAACAACAATGTACCTGTTTAAATAACGATAGTATTGTACTACCGTTACTATTTATGTTGCACTCTGGTTACCACTTTTGCTGCATTTCTCGATTCCGGTTACAGTCGCTTTTACGTTTGCCATAACCCTGTGGTATTCTTATTACCACAAAGTTACATCGTCAAACCGTTTGCGACCATTCCAAAGGTCTGCCCCAACCATGCTGGCATTGGTTAACTGGGGGGGGGGTACATTTGATTCCGCTACAGGCGGTACATTTCAAAGTGATACGGGTTGTACATTTCATTCTGATACACCCGGTACATTTGAAAGTGATATGGACGGTACATTTAAAGTGTCGCAATCACTTTTTCCGTCTTATGGTTCTTTATCAACCATTCGCGTAGCTCAACTCTTGATTTGACGTCCAGCAGATTATGTATTTCCATCGCTCTTGAATCTTTATTCCAGTTTTTCATGCGCAAATTCTCCATTGAACCAGAACGTGGCTTCTTTTCCTACAGGAACTTCAAGAAGTTACCTATTCTTCCATTATCTCTCTCCTAATAGAGAGATGCAAAAATAACTCTTTTGAGCCCGACAGACTCCGTCTACAAAGATAGGGCATGTCGGGGTTTATTTCGCCAAAACGGGCTGTAAAATCGAGGGTGGATTCGCGGATATTTTCGAGTTCCAAGTGAGGTGTTTTGTGCTTGATCGGAGTGGCCGTTGGGGACGGTCCTTCACATCCGGATTGCTTATAAGATTTGCAGCCAAAAGAAAAATGGCTGAGCCCGTTTGAAGTGGCGCAGCCATCTCTTTTCTTCCCTTTACTTGACACACTTTAGTTTACAGTCTCGTACAATAATTAAATGGTATTCGGAACTTGAACCTGAATATTAATTTTACTGGCCACTTCAGTGTATACAGGAATTGAATCTCCTGGCGCTGTGTCGATGGTTACAATGAGAGCGTATTTTGATTTTATGCTAGGATTACTGATAGCGTCTTTTGTACAAAATACCCGGATATTTACAAATCCGTCATCGTCAGTAAAAGGGATTGCCGATTTTCCTTCAAATACTTCATGTTGGACTGTTCCTCTAACACAGTCTAAAGAATTGTTATCAAGTCGATCATCAGCTATTTTATTATTGGTGGGTTTAAACCATATTTTCCGACCTTTATATCTGGCTGATTTGCAATTAATATCGGAGAACCAAGCTAATGTAATTGTGAGTTTGCGCTTACAAGCTTTTGAAGCAAGAGATATTGGTAATGGGAATCTATATTCATGCCCCTCGTCTTCACCTATTTCCCCGTAACCAAGAACAGTCGCGTAATTATCTTCACAATATGTAGATACTTGTATTTCGCTCTTTCCATAACCAATCATCTTCCGCTTGATCTTTTTTCTCTGAGTCTTATTTAAGGAGGTAGGAAGAAGAGAATCTATGTTATTTTCAATTTGCCCCCACGAACAACCGTGGACTAACATGGCTTTGATTATCTCGGTAGAGTAATCCATAATATCATGATATCTCGATTCCAATTGCTGAATGGCTTTATAACAATAATAAGCTTTTCTAGTTGTTAATGCAGCGGCTTCGCTTGTTCCTTGCCTTCTGGCGTTGTTCCTCAAAGTAGTATCCGGATGGGCAACAATTATACCTGGTGCTCGCATAATATTATGATTTTTAATAAGGAAACCATTATATGGCATATCTTGATATATTAATCGACCACCTTTTTCCACAATTTCTGGTTTAATAGAACGATTCAAGCCATTGCCGAATGACGTATAGGTACTTGGAACAATTGAATTATATGGATTTATTGAATTAGCAGGAATGAATGCTCCTGCCGAATCATCATGAAGAGCTCCAACAGAAATACTATTAATAGATTCAGCAGGAGATAGGAGGGAATGCTCGTTTATATTGGTAAGCGAATTCAAAAAGAACAGTCTTGCAATCTCATCTTGCGATAAAGCCGATAATTGCGAGCTATTTAAGTATGTTGGTATACTATCCTCGCTATTTCCAGCACTTACAATAAAAAGAACGTGGTATTTATTACTCAGCCAATCAAGCATGCGTGCAAGAGGACTCATTTTGCCGGCAAAATGATAGTCTGCAATTCCAACAGAGAAATTAATTATTCTTACAGATGGAGCAACTGGATCACCTCCATTGTCCCCTTCAAACATTCTCTTTACAGCTCTATGAATAAAATCAGCTGGCAACACATTGGGTATTTGCTCATAATAATTGCCGTTGAATTCAGTCAAAGTAAAAATTGGACGCAAATATAAAGGGCTACCGATATATGGCAGATTATCTCCAATGTCGCCTTTAATGATACATGAGCACATAGCTGTTCCATGTACTCTTCCTTCGACAGCATAATCGGCTTCAAAACCATCCGGATCATCAAAAATAATTCTGTCTTTTAATACACAATGGTTACTTAATGGAACTCCATCAAAAATACCGACAATTGGATCTCCTACTGGAGCCTCTTCTTCTTTGCCATGAAATGTCAATAAAGACTCTGGGGGGAGAGGCTCACTTCGAAATATACTTTGCCCCTGAGGTTTTGCGAACATAATTCCATCAAAAGAAAATAGACGGTAATCTGTTCGTGTTACGACATCTCTGATTAATTCACAGGGTAATGATGCGAGAAATGCTGTATATTCAATTTCGGGTATATCACAATGCGCAAGTATACTTCCGCCATTCTTAAGAATTAAGTCATGACACTCGCGTATCTTTTGCTCTCTAATAGCAGGGCTGCTTCTGTGCCATAATTCAATTTCTACTTTTACATCTCTGCCATGATTCTCTTGAAGTATAGCATCAAATGACCTTATAACCTCCGGAGGAATTCTGTCGTCAATTCCCCAAGGTCTAATCGTCCTTAACAGTGAAAATACATTTCTAAACTTTGACAAACCATAATCAAATTGTTCCCCACGCTGGTAAAGAGTCCATAAACGTAAAAGTTGAGAAAGAGCCTGACTATTGGAAGAGATTAGATACAGTTTTCCATCAGTTAATTGCCCTTCAACATAATTTTGTCCGACACACATGTGAAAGTCATCATCTTGATCACATTCTTCTGTGTCAAAATCGCCTAACCAATCAAGTCCTTCAACTCTTTTAACAGCGTTAATAAAATCATTCACACTTCCTACAGTTTCAAGGACCAAAACTTCTTCAGGGTCAATTGCGTCGGCGGATGAAGCCAATCTTGCTCTTCTGGCACTAAAAGTGTCCTGAAGAACCTGAAATTTCGGGCCAAGTCTTTCTTCTTGGCGAGAGGCTGATGGTCCTACAGCATGCGGTATTGGACGAGGAGACCGTCTTTCCCTTTGAACATTATTATCTCGATCTGGAAAGACTAGAATAGGGTAATTTGCCATGTTATTTCGATTCTACTTCTTTATCAATTTTAGCATTGGATATTGACCAACGTTTAAGCTCATCGTTAACTATTGAGCGCATATTGTTGTTAGGAAGGCCAAGCACATATCTTCTTACCACTGAAAGGCCAAATTCTTCAATTTCAGAGAAATTGGCACCATATAATTTTTTCGCCAGAGTTTCATATGCGTAATTTAAATGAATGCCATGTTTGTTCTCAAAATCAACAAGCCAGTTGACAATGTTAGCACGCGTAGGCATAGGTAGCTCCAATCTCATCTGAAACCTTCTCCACGCTGCTTTATCGAGGAGCTCTGGATGATTTGTGGCCGCAATTATTGTTACATAACTTGGTATCGAATCCATCTGAAGCAGGAGTGAGCTGACGACTCTTTTTATCTCTCCTGTCTCGTGCTGATCTCCACGTTCTTTGCCAATAGTTTCAAATTCGTCAAAGAACAAAACGCACCTTTGTGTCTTTGCGTATTCAATGAGCTTCCTTAAACGGGAGGCTGTTTCTCCTAAATATGCGCCAATAATGCTGTCGTATTTGACAACATACAATGGAACCATCAACTCATTGGCAATTATTTCTGCAAGTGAAGTTTTTCCATTGCCTGGAGCACCGATAAACAATACCTTATTTCTTGGTTCAAGACCATATGAGCGCAATAAATCAGCACGCATATGTTCCTCAATAAACTTTTCGCAGCAATCTTTTACATCGTTTGGGAGGATAAGATCCTTAAACGTTTTTTGAGGGACTATTTCAGTAATAAAACCTTCTGCAGAAGATTCCGAATTTCTCGTTATAGGGCTAAATCTTGATGATTCGTGACTCGCGCTATATGCTCGAATTTCAAATTCAATTTTGTCGGCAAGAATAGAGTGGTTTTTCTGACGTTCTTCGGCAATGATGGCTTCGGAAATTTTTTTAAATTTTGTTTTATCCCCGTTCATTCCGTATTTAACCAGTTCGACGATTAAATCTGCTCGTGCCATAATTTCTATTTAGTTTTTTGTAAAAGTTCTCTAATGTCAACATGAAGAATTTTTGCGATTTCATCTAATGTCTCAATTGACGGTTGCGCATCATTTGTGCACCACCTTGAGACAGTACTTTCGTTTACATTTATATGTTCGGCAAGCCACCGATTAGTCTTTTCGCATTCATGGAGAACTATCTTTATTCTATTTAATTTTTTGCCCAAAGCTCAAAAGTTTGATGTAATATGCAAAATTACATATAAATTTCATATGCCAAAGCAAAAAAATGGAAAATATTATGTCTTTTATGAAAACTACCGACCGTGCATCTCTGCAGGGCCGGTAGTCGTTTCATCGTTAGGTTAAGATTTACTCTGCGAGTTGTGCATAACCCATCATTTCGTCTGACTTTTCATCGGTGATGGTTTTGACGTAGAACCACTATAAGAAGATCTTTGTATCGGCGGTAGGTGCACCGTTCTTGGCGTCATAATAGGCTTTGATATCCATCGTAGTGGCTACAGGAGTGTAAGAATCAGCGAATAAAGCAGCCTTACTATGCTCTGGTAACACCGTTGCTCTGAAATACGGATGTCAGGATGATGAGTTTTATATCGGCTACAAAAGAAGGGATGCTTGCGAATAGTAGAGTCATTGCGCTGGTGCTGATAGTTAGAGTTACGTCGTCTGGAGCCTCGACACCTTCGATAGTCGTGGGACTGGCAACTGTAGTGGCACCACAATACACAATCCATGTAGAGTTAGAATCAGTGAGTTTGGCAGAGGTATAGAGAATTCGTTTACTAGGCTGAGAGAGCAAGCGTATTCCATGCGAGAATCTGCGTATAGGTGAGGGATTTCCAGTTCTTGGAGAGCAGCTTAAAAATGGATTTCGCTGAGGATTGATAGCTGACTTTTACAGAATCAACAGTAGCTTTGTTAAGAATGTACTTACGGCTGCGAACCTTTGCGGCGGTCACGCCTTTGGCCGACCCCGTCATTTCTTCGAATTCATTTGAAAGAATATACGTTATAGCTGAAAAATTTAGGTTAAAGTTTGTGCTTCTACTTTTAGTATTTGTTTAAGTGATGTGTCTTAAATGTCACATTGTGTAGATGGTAATTTTATGATATACAACAATTTGCGGAAAAAGAAGAAATAGCTTCAGCCATTTCTTCATGGCGCAGCCATCTCGTCTCTTCCCTTATTTTGACTTTACTTTAATGGATGTATATAGGAATGCAGGGATAAAGTCGATGCCTTTCACGAAACTATCGGCGCTTCTGTGGTGCTCCTTGTTTTTGGAAAAGTGGAAGGAATTCTCATAATTCCTTTGGAAAAGTGGAAATTTGTCCATAAATTGCGTTGGAAAAAAGATGTGGTATGCTTAATAGAAAGATAGACAGCTATTTGAAAGATTATTACCAAAAATCTTCTAATGCATTGCTGATAACGGGTGCACGTCAAGTCGGAAAGACCTATTCCATCCGCGAGTTCGGCAAGACTTTCAAGAGTTTCATCGAGATCAACTTTATCGAGAATCCCGATGTCGTTGGATTGTTCAAGGATGCTAAGGGAAGCGCCGACATACTGATGCGTTTGTCGACCATCACGAATGTGCCAATGATAAAAGGGGACACGCTGATATTCTTTGACGAGGTTCAGGAGTGTCCGAATATTGTGACCGCCATCAAGTTTCTGGTGGATGAAGGCTCATATCGCTATATTTTGAGTGGCTCTCTGCTCGGTGTGGAATTGAAAGATATCCGTTCAGTCCCTGTCGGCTATATGGGCGTGAAGGAGATGTTTCCGTTGGATTTCGAAGAGTTCATTACTTGTGTGGGGATCAATGAAAATGTTATTTCCACGCTGAAAGATGCCTGGACGAAAAGGATTCCGGTCGATGGATTCATCCATAACAAGATGATGGAGCTGTTCCGGCTCTACCTGATTGTAGGGGGTATGCCGGCAGCGGTCAGCAAGTATCTTGAAAGTAATAACATGCGGGATGTGTTGGCGGTACAGCAAGAGATTATTCAACTTTATAAGAAGGATATAGCCAAGTACGATCCGGATAATAAATTGTATATCGAGGAGATATTCAACCTGATTCCGCCGGAACTCAATGCCAAGAACAAGCGTTTTATCCTCAAGCGCCTCAACGAGAATGCTAAGTATGAACGCTATGAGAACAGCTTCCTCTGGCTGAAGCATGCTGGTGTTGCCATACCAGTGTATAATGTGGAGGAGCCCAAGGTCCCTCTGCTGCTGTCTCGCTCCCGCAACCTTCTCAAGCTCTTCCTCAGCGACATTGGTCTACTGGCAGCCCAATATGCCAACGGCATCCAGATGCGGATTATCAAGGGCGATAAGGACATCAACTTCGGTTCTATCTATGAGAATGTTGTGGCGCAGGAACTTGTCGCACACGGTCTGGAGCCCTATTACTACAACAGCAAGAAGAGGGGAGAGCTGGACTTCGTCATAGAGCAGGGGGGCAGGATTCTTCCCGTCGAGGTTAAGTCCGGGAAGGATTATACTTACCATCGTGCCCTCTCCAACATTATAGATTGCGATGAGTATGATATCCAGGAAGCACTGGTGTTGAACAATGACAATCTATCAGTTGATGGTCGAATTACTTATGTGCCGGTCTATATGGTGATGTTCATAGAAAAATCTGATCCAACTGTTACTCAATACCGAGTAGATATTTCAGGGTTGAAATAGTTTAAATTTTCACACAATATTATATGAATCAAATGATTATAGCAATGAGTAATATTTCTTAGATTTTCGACGGTATAGGAACTGCCATCGTTACTGGACTTGTCGGTTTACTTTTAGGCGGTACTGTGGGATACAAGATCGGAGTAAAGAAGACAAAGATTCGGCAGAGTCAACGCGCAGGTAAGAACTCATCTCAAATTCAGATAGGCATCCATAATGACAAAGACTAATCAAACCCAATCTGCGGGAGATAATTCCACTCAGATTCAAGCTGGGACGATTCAGAACTATTATACTACTATTACGGGTATTGACGAAGCCCGTGCTAGGAGCATTTGCAAGGAGGAGTATGCAATTGCAATGCAGAATTGGACATCAGAAGCCATAGCAATAGCTAATGATAGAGTCCAGCAATTAGAGGATAAGGTGCTCCCGAAATTGATTCAGTACGATAACTCTCTTAAATGTTTTGCTGATCCCTCCTTTCAGATTACCCTGAGAAAAGCACAAATATCGGCCGCTTCATCGGATCGTGTTGCAGACTACGAATTATTGTCTGAATTGCTCCTTCATCGAGTGGAGCAAGACGCTGATAGAGAACGTCGGCTCGGAATCACCAAAGCAATAGAAATTGTCGATCAGGTTGATGATTCTGCGTTAGTTGGATTATCAGTTGTTTATGCTTTGTCGAAATTCTCACCTGTGTCTGTTGTATTAAATAAGGACTCAACGTTTTGAATCGCCTATATGCGAAAATAATCTCTGATATGTCTTTACCTGAAGGTATAACATGGATGGAGCATTTGGATCTGGTATCTGCGATCAGACTGGGCAGCAGAGGATTGAATACATTTAAAAAGTGTGAGGAATACTTTCCTGAAAGGTTAAGTCAGTATTTTGTGTCAGGTCTCCCGAAGGACTCTGATGAATATCGAGATTTAGAGGCTAGTTTTAAGAGTGTTTCGTTAGGGACTAATTGCCTGGTCCCTCACCCGTTACGACTTGACCATATGATTCTTTCCATAAAACCGGACATTGATAGTATTGTAATTACTAGAGATGTTTCCGGGGGTGTTCTTCAGGTGCCATTGAATCCGGCTCAAAAAGAAGTAATGAGTAAAGCGATTGATTTGATGGCTAGAATAGATTTGAATAATCAGGAAATGAAGTCTGCTTTTTGGGTGGAGTGGGAAAAGTATCCAGTCCTATCTCGTATTCGAAAATGGTGGAATAATCTTCCTGTTCATTTTGAGATCTCACCGGTGGGAGTGGCACTTTCAAATGCATATATCCATAGCAAAGATCCGTCTATTCCATGTTTGTATTAGCAGATCATTGAATAAGTAGGTCTTTCTTAAAAGATATCAAAAGCCCTCCGGACTCTCGCGACTGCGGAGGGCTAGCGTTTAGGTTAAGCCGGACGAACCGGGGGAGAATGGACTAGGGCTCGCCACCTACGGCAGCAGCAGTCCAGGTGGTTTCAGCCAGCATGACGCCAGACTTCTCACCGGTGGAGCTGTTGACGTAGTAGTAGCGGAAGAAGATCTTCGGGGCGGCAGCGCTGGGAGCACCGTTCTTGGCCACGTAGTCGGCACGGATGTCGATGGCGGCTGCGGTGGGTTCCTCAACGAGCTTGATGCTGGAGGCCTTGCTGTGGGCACGGGAGACACCGTTGGACTGGCCTTCGGTGGCTTCGATGACCAGGAAGATGCCGCCGTTGTCGGCGAGGGTATGGTCGAGCTTGAAGGTGAAGGTGTCACCCTCGCACACGATGGTGGCGGAGGAAGGGTTCTCCACGCCCAGGAGGGTGGGAGGTACGAGAACCGGCTGTCCGCCGCAAGCGACAATCCAGTAGTTCAGGCGGGTGAACAGGTTGGCGCCGGAGATCTTGGCACCGGTGCCGAGAACACTGCGGCCCTGCTGGGAGAGGGCCAGTTTGTTCCAGGCGAGGATGTTGTCGTTCGCGAGGGTCTTCCACATGGTGGTGAGCCTCTTGAAGTCGCCCTTGACCTTGGCCTGGTCGGAAGTGCGGACGGAGCCGCCGTATCCGCGGTTGCGGATGTACTTCTGGTTCTTTATCTTAGCGGCAGTCACGCCCTTGGCGGATCCGCTCATCTCCTCGAAGGCGGTAGAAGGGATGTACGTCATAAGCGTTTAAGTTTTAGGAAGTTGTTGAACAAAAGGAATAGAAGGTATAGTATTGCAATAACTATCAGAACGAGGGGCCAGGAGCCGAGCTTCAGGCGGAACTTCTGCCAGAAGGTGAGTTCCTTCTCGATATAGATGTCCTCTTTGACGACATGGTCCCGGTAAACCAGAGAGTCGCGGCAAACTATCTCTTTTTCGACCTTTACAGGCTGTCTGACGGGCTTAGTGGCCAGTGAATGGTAAGGACTCCACCAGACACTATGGCCTCAGATTTGGCGTATTTATTCTCTAATATGGAGGCGGTGTCTAGGGTGGCCACTTTCTCAACAATCACCGGCAGCTCCACGTAGGCTGTGTCGATGATTTTCTCCACCACGGTCTTCACCTCCACCCGGGTACTGTCCGACTCCAGAACGGGGCGGGCAGTACCACAAGCAGCAAGAATAAGCGTGAAAGCCAGAAGGGCGGAGGGTTTCATAGCTGGGTTTAGGTTGTAGGTTGTGTTTCGTGTTCACGGACGTCTCTTAGCTCGGCTTCGAACTTCCGAAACTTGACGTCGTATGATGCATTGACACCCAAGATAGCGCCGCAGAGGACAAGCAGTTCGCTGACGATACTTACAGCAGAACTCGCAATTTCGCCAAGCGGTGGAATGAAGAAGAGACACACGGCCGCAATGGTCACACCACTGGAGAAACTCGCAATGGCGATTCCACCCTGCAGGCGCGTGAGTTCTACTTTCTTCTTCTGGGCCATAGTCACTATTCGTTGTTGTCACGAACCAGGAAGGCAAAGGCAAACGGTTCGCGGCCGGTATCCCAGAATCCATCACGCGGCGGTCCATCGTGAAGATCTTGTTCTCGATAGGGCATTCGCCCATACCGAAGCAGTCCTGATGGAATTGGTTTCCCCCTCCGGCGACGGGGAATAAGAGGGTCGAGTCTTCTGGCTTTCGGAGAGAAACGGAGAAAGGCTGAAGTCTCGACACCGCTACTGTATTACCGAGCGGAGCGAGTCTGAAAAGGCAGGAGGTTTGGCGGTCGTAGCGTAAGCGGAGAGCGTCAATCTTCCGGTTTCGCTCTGCCCATAGTGGCAAGTCTTTCGGCATCGCAGCGGATGCGGAGATGACTAATGTCTTGCTGGGTGTTTGATTCGGAAGCTTGGCTTCCGTCGTTGAATACATCAGCGGACTGACGGCAGGAAGTCGGCAGATACCTTTCTGCCCGTTGGGAAAGTCTTCTGGCATTGGAGCGGTAGCGGAAAGGGCAGATGGCTTTCGGGCGTTTTTATCTGTATGGGGTCGTGTATTTGCAGCGAGTGTAATTGGAACAGCCGTAGAATTTGCCGTATTTGCCTTGACGTAGCGTCAGTGTGCCTCCGCATTGAGGACAGTAGCCATTGGCGACGGCAATGTCTCGTTTGAGCTCGTTGTGGCGGACGTTGGAGATATGCTGTTTCTTGGCGGTTTTGTCTTCGACATTGTTTGCGAGCAGGAGGTTATAGATGCTCTGAATCTGGCTTTCAGAGAGGACTCTGGTTTCGAATTGATTGATTATTCGGGGAATCTGATCCCAATATATTACTGGTGAGTGTGCATCTATGCAAGACTGGCCTGTCTTGAGAATGCCACTGTTGATATGAACGGGATGTTTCCATAATCCTTCAAGAGGAATTTCAATGCACGGATATGTCCTTGGTTTTTCTGAGTTTTGCAACTATTTGTACTAAGAAGTCTCTGTCTGCGGCTTAGCCGGGCGGCCACGCCTGCCCTTGGTTGACTTCCTGGATGTGTATGTCGGACGGCACCCTTCCGGGATTTCGAAGCCAAAGGCGTCGCAGATAGTCACCTGATCTCCT
>OIZT01001376.1_pt1 | contig 11212 bp, 13 predicted proteins | sample 1588611 | NCBI WGS metagenome assembly OIZT01 (sample SAMN03283278) | human gut metagenome | biome: human-associated habitat; material: feces | host: Homo sapiens | place: Peru | collected 2012
CCCGCCCCTCTTATCGGCGTTATAAAAGCAAAGCTCGGCATATTGTACGAAGGATGCCACCACATAGATTTTCATTCTGCCTATATGGGCGCGCTTGCGGAAACGGGCGAGCCATTCCGAATGATTGTAGACTATATTTACAACAAGAGAGAAAGGGAAGAAAACGAAGAGAAGAAAAACGAGTGGAAAGCCGTACTTACAAATACTTTCGGATATATGCAAAGCAAAATCGCTGGGTATCGCTGGGCACACTTTTCTCTCGAAATGATAAAAAGAACGAGAGAAAAACTACTCGATTTAAGTGAAAGACTAAGAGAAAGCGGAAGAATACCATTATTTTTTAACACGGATGGTATATGGTACGCGGGCGAGATATACCACGGCGAAGGCGAAGGACAAAAGGCGGGAGAGTGGGAACATAACCACGAAAACGCAAAAATATATTTTAAATCGCCGGGTTGCTACGCGTTCGAAGAAAACGGCGTTTTTAAGCCCGTATGCAAAGGAAGATATAAATTTGATAGTATAAAATCAAGGGATCAATGGACATGGGAAGATTTTTTCAAACTCGACGAATATAATACAATAGAGTTTGCATTTGTTCCCGGAAAAGGAAAATTAGGAAGAATTGTACAAGCGTAAAACGCTTGACAAAATAAAAAAACGGTTATATAATTAGAAAGAGGTGAAAAATGGGTTTCAATTACGAGAGTTATAAAAAGCAGTATAAAGCAAACAAGGAATACATGGAAAGTCGCGGCTATTCTATGTGGCAGGAAATGTACACGGAAGACGAGTATTATTTTCAGGCAACCGCGCTTGCAAACACAAGAAAAGCGAAAGGAAAGGCAAGGGGAAATATAAACAGAGACCTTGCAGCCGAGCAAAGATATGAGCCATACGCCACAAACGCGGCCGCAAGGGCTATGCAAGAATTAAAAGAAAAAACTACATACGGACCAGTAAAAAGGATGAACGCCGTAGAGAAAGCCAAAGAAAGGATGAGAATAAGGGCGGAATTTTCGAAAGGATCCATTGACCCGCTTTATCAAGCAATAGAAAAACGCCGCGAAGAGTTATTCTCAAAAGGAAAGACAAAAGCGGAAGTCGCCCAAAAAATCAAATCGGAGTTTTTCCCTTGGAGTCCCGAATAATGGCAAAAGCGATTAAAAAAATACCGCTTCGGGAAATAAAGCGGGCGCAAGAACATAGAAAGCTTGCGAGATATTACAATCTCAACAGCATTTTAGGGAATGATTGGGCAATGTTTTACCCGATAATCGGCGGGAGAAAAACGGGTAAATCGTATTCCGTTGCAGAGTTTATCGTAAAACAGAAAATAAAGCTCGAAGACGGCGTAAAAAATTATTGGATGCGGATTTCGGAAAGCTCTACAAAAGCAATGCTTGCGAATAAGTGTAAGGGATTGATAGACCCGGATTTAGTCAGAAAATACAACCTTGACTTATCGTCGAAAGATATGTACGTGCAAAATCGCGGAGAAGATTTTATGACGGTTTGCCCGCTTTCTAAATTCGGAAAACTTAAAGGCGTGGGGTTTTATGATAAAGACTTCACGGGGCAATATAACCTTATCCTTGACGAATTTCAACTCGAACAGGGCGAAAAGCGAACGAGCTTTGATATTTTGTATAACTTTATCGGTATGTGCGAAAATATTGCAAGAACGACAAAAAACAAAATCCGCGTGTTTCTTCTCGGCAACACCCTGGAAGAAGCAAGCACGATTTTGAAAGCTTTCAATTTCCTGCCCGAAAAATTCGGAAGGTTTTATCTAAAATCAAAGCGTTGTGTCATAGACAATATAGAACCAACGGAAGAATATCTGAAAGACAGAAAAGGATCTATTGCAGACATTCTCGGCGGGGACGATATGAGCAACTACACGAACACCTTGAAGAGAGATACGGAGCTTCTCTATAAGGGAAGAACCGTAAAGCCTACGGGAATAGTGAAATTCTCAAAGAGCACCGCGGATTGGTATACGGTTTGGGATGGAATAATTATAAAGCGTTACAACCGGGAAAATCTTCCGAAAGAGCTTGATTTCGCAATGCGACCGTATATAGACACCGCTTTCAATAAAGAGCGAAAGCAGAACATAATAGATATGTACGACGCGCGTGCTTTGAAATTCAACAATCTTATAACGCAATCCTATTTTCAGGGAAGCTTGGAGAAAATACGAAAATCTGTTTAAGCTGCGACCCGTTCACCACGGGCAACGTTGTTTAATAAATCGTGATTAGTGGCACTATATAATATCTCATAAAATCGGCGTGTTTCTGACGTTCGCCGAAGAGGTGCAGACTGCCGAGCGAGTAACGACCGCGTTATGTCTATATAGATCGCTCTTTTCACAAATTTATAAAAAACGCTTGACAAAGCGAAAAAATAGTAGTAAAATAAAATCACAAGGAGAATATCAATTATGCCTAATGAAAACGAAGAAGTAAAAAATCAAGACGTCGTATCGCAGCAAAAAAAGCCGGATGACACTACCGACTATATCGAAGCTATAAAAGAGATAAAAGAAAATAGTGTCGATAAATCGTTGTACGAAGAACTTCGAGAAAAAAATAAGCAGCTCATTAAGGCTCTCGCCACCGGGCAGACCTTAGAAGAAGAGAAGAAAGAACCCGTCGATATAAAGAAACTGCGCGCGGAACTTTATAGCGAAGAAAGTGACCTTTCAAATCTCGAATACGCGAAAAAAACCTTGGAACTTCGCGATGCATTGATCGCAAGGGGAGACCGCGACCCGTTTTTGCCGTGGGGTGAGAAAATCATTCCTACGCAGCAGGACGTGGAAGCGGCAAATCGCGTTTACGATATTATGAAAGAGTGCATCGAATACGCGGACGGGGATAATGCGGTTTTTACGAACGAATTGCAACGTAGGACGATTGACGTAACATTACCAAAACGGAGGAACTAAACTATGCCAAATTTTAATGGGCAACTCAGAAGCAACGAAATCTTCGCCGCTCTCTACAACATGATCATTTCGCAACAGGTTTTCGCGGATAACATTTCCGAAACGAAATCTTCGCTCGTTGATATGTCGAGAGTAGACGGCACGCTGTACGGCGATACCAAGCTGTACTACTCGACGGACGTATTGAAGAGTACGCCGTGGCTTAACGATAAAGAAGCCGCAAATCTTCTCAATTTGTACCGCCCCGATGCACCCGAATGTCAAGCAATCTCTATTACGGAATTCCGTAAAATCTGCTTGACGGTAGACAATTACCTTTCCAAACGTGCGTGGGGTGACGAACGCTCTTTCTCGGAATTCAACACCGTTATGCTTGCTTGGATCAGAGACACCAAGCGCATTTACGACGCGGCGATTTTCAATTCGTACGTGGGGACGGCAGAAAGTGCCGTAGGGAAGCAAAGTATTGAAATCACCTTACAGAAAGAAGCGGAAAACGAAACCCACGTTGAAACGGAAGCGCGCAACAGACTTGATGCGCAGGCGATTGCTATGAAAATGTCAAACCTTATGGTTGAGCTTTCCGATTTCAGCCGCGACTACAACGACTACGAGAACCTTCGCTCGTTTGACACAGGATCTCTTATTGCCGTGTGGAACAGCGAAGCGGTAAATAAGATCAACAAGCTTGATCTTCCTATGATTTTCAATTCTTTGGAAATCGACAAAAAAGGCGAATACACTCTTCCCGCGCGTTATTTCGGAACGGTAAACAAAGCGGCGGGGAAAGCTCCTGCGAGCAACAATGCCGTTCGCTCGCTTCTCGAAAAAGATTATACTGTTTCCAACGTCGTTACGCACGTATTCCCCGGGGATCTTTTGCCGGGAAACGCGGATTATCTCGCAAACGAGACATATACGCAGGACAACACAATCCTTTTCAAAATCATGCATAAGCGCAGCGTTCCGTTCATGTCTGCGTTTGAGGTAGGAACGAGCTTCTTCAACCAAGTTTCTTTAACGGAGACAAACTTCTTGATTTGGGGGCACAATCCGCTCGAATATCTCAAGAACTACCCGTTCATTACGGTACGCGGCAAAACCGCAGCGTAAGTGATATTTTCCCCCTTTTTTACAAGCCGTTTCGTCGCACTTCGGCTTAAAATAAAAGTGCGACACTATAATAGGGGTTTATTATGTCTGCTATCTATTGCATTTCTTACAATAATTATTTTAACCGAACTGTAAAGCGGGAAGAAACACTTGCCGCTTATTTGGGAGCGAATAATTCGAATGTAAGATACTCGGAAGCAAACTTTAATTTTAATCCTAATGACGGCGCAAACGCCGCTATAACGGTAGGGAGAAGCGAAAACCCCGCAAACTCGTACGGGGATTATTTGCTTGTGGTAGAAAACGGCGAGATTGCTTCACGTTGGTTTATTCTTGACGAAGAGAGACTTCGCGGGAAGCAGTATAGACTTAATCTTCGCCGTGATATTGTAGCGGACTACTACGAGCAAGTTTTAAATTCTACGGCTTTCATAGAAAAAGGTTTGCCGAAGTATGACAGTACGCTTATTTTTAACTCGGAAGGAATTCCTTTTAACCAAATCAAAAAAGGTGAAACGCCGCTCGTAGACGAAAGCAGAATGGCTTGGATCTGTGGGTTTGTAGACCGTTCTATGGAAAGTAAAACGGTAGAGATTGATACGGACGTAGTCGCGGATATTTCCGTGGCGGATATAACGCAATGGAATTATTATCAGTATGTAAATAACACTCTCGAGACCGCATATGACGATAATTTTACAAGCATATATCCGAGCATTTGGTTTTATCAATATATAAATTCGACAAACACGGAAAAATATTATGTGGAATTTAATATAAATAAAGTAAACGGGAATTATTATACGCAAAGATATAGCCCATCGTTTGATACTTCCGGGATTTATTATATTCCAAGCAGTCAAGAGTCAGCGACAAAATCGCAGCTTTCCGATAATAATTTAAAAATGTGGAATGAATATGCAAAAAACGGGGCTGTCCTTTTTGGTGGGTTGTTTGATGCAACAAAAAAACAAACGCAAAAGGACATTCTTACACTTCGGGATAAAATTATAAAAGACGAAGCAACCGGGAGAACATACAAAATCTCTGTGAGCAACAAAAGCAGCAACGCGCATGTTACCTTAAAGTCGGCAAATCAAGATTGTTTACTTTGGACTTATGCAAATAATATACTTCAACCGAGAAAAATAAGCGGTGACAATACGATCGTCGATTTTAAAGTTACGACGGTTGAAACAAGAATAAATCTTACTGAAGTATCATTTGCAAAAATGACAGTCACTATACCCGATAAAACGGGAAGGTACACGAATAAAAATGCGCCGTTCGACATTTTCTGCATTCCGTTCTCTGATGATATGAAAATTGTAGCAAACGGAACTACATTCCAAGCAAACAAAGGGCTTGCAATGAATATCGGAAGCGAGATTGCAAGAACGCTTGGAGCGGCTTGCTATGACGTGCAGCTATTGCCTTTCTGCCCTATGACGGGGTTTACGATAGAAGACAACGGCACGACTTTTAATATCAACAGCACGGCAGAAAAGCGGACTACTTTCGTAAAAAATTCGGAGAGTGCAAACGTTTACGCGTTGTTTTGGAGTACCGCTTCGTCGGGGACAAGGAACATTTTCAAATCGGACGGCACGCCTTATGTAACGGTTTCCGACAAGAAAATTGAAAACGAATGCGATTTTTATCGTCTTGTATCGCCGAACTACAACGGACAATTCGAATTCAGCGCTGCGAAGAACGGCGGCGTGCAATTCTTTAATGTAGACTATACCTATCTTCCTTATTCGTCGTATATACACGTAAACCCCGACTTCGCGCAGCTCTATGGGCAGGATTTCAACGACGCGCGAGGACTTATCTGTAAAGGCGATTTCTCTATAACTTATCTCTCTGATGCATGGGTGAATTATCAAGTCCAAAATAAAAACTATAATAATATTTTTGATCGAGAAATTTCAAACATGGACACAGTGCACGGTATAGAAAACACGCAAAAACGTGTGGCCGGCGCAATTAATGCGGCGGTAACGGGCGCGACAGTGGCTGCGGCAGGAAGCGGGATTATAGGAACTGCGAAATCTGCTGTATTAGGCGGTGTAGCGGCGATTGCAAGTTACGGTGGCGCGGAAGCGGATATTCTCTTTGGGAATAAAATATACGAAGAGAATAAAAGCTATAAAAAAGATATATTCGAATATTCGCTCGATAATGTAAAAGCGTTGCCGAATTCAATCGCCAAAACGACGGCATATACAGAGAATAATAAAATTTTCCCCGTACTCGAATATTATTCCTGTACGGACGAAGAAAAAAACATTCTCGCGAACGAAATCGCGCAGCGCGGTATGACAATCGGATCTATCGATTATATTTTGAATTATGTTTCCAACACGTGGGAATACAAAGGGATTGTAGCGAGAAACTTTATAAAGGCGCAACTTATAAAGACGGATATTAAAGACAATCATATTGCCGACGTGCTCTCGACGGAACTTGCAAAAGGCTTATATTTTGAGGTGTAAATATGGGATTGATACAAAGTGCAATTGACCGCGGTGCATTGACTGCCGCCGCTATGATGCGTATGTCTCCCGCCGCGCAGGCAAAAAGAAATCTACAAAGAAAAGCCACGCAAGGCTCTCTTCTTGGTGAGTATCAGCAGGCAAAAACGCAGCAGGGGAACATGCGGGCGAAGGCGATCGGGGAAGTGCAGAAAAAACAAAGAAGAAACTTTCTCGATTATATCGGGAAATTACCAAGAGAAGAACAAAGAAAAATCGTCAATTCTTATTCGAAAAGTCAGCGGTATAAGCTTATGAATGAGATTGACAAAGGGGGCAAATAATGGCGGGAATATATAACGCTTCGGCGAACGGAAGCGTTCCGAAACCCGGAAAAACGAATAACGCCCGTCTGCCCGATTTGAGCTTATTTATCTCTGCGGGGATTGATCCTAAAACGGGATTACCGATTAAAGCCGCAACGGGTGACCCGAGAGGGTTTAAGGCGGATAATAAAAAGCTGCTTCGGATTATGGACGAACAGCAGGCGGTAAATTCGTTCGAATGGTTTAATCTTCCGAATGGTTTAAGCGGCAACCTTATCGAGCGTATATTGTATTACAAAGGGCAGGGAATGTTTTTCTACTTCCCCGAAATGGATCAATTTTATTTCCTGCCTTATGCGCTTGACGGCGGTATTGATATTTACGGCAGGTTTGAGCGAGTTACGCCGCTTCCGTTTAACGGCGGCAGCAAAGCCGACAAGCCGTGGATAAAAGATTTCAACCGAAAATGTGTATACGACATTCAGATTGACGAAGAATTCGATATTAAAAAAATAGAAGACAGCTGCGTTCTTTTGTCGGACTACACAAAGCAAATCTCGCAGACAAACATTTCCCGACAGATATTAAATGACCCGCTTCTCGATTTGGAAGCCGACTTACTTCCTTTCGCGAGAACCGCCCTATTAAATAGCACGGGCGTTATGGGTATGAGAGTAGGAAACGAAGACGAATATTCGAACGTTGCGGCGGCTTCGAGAGCTATAAACCGCGCGGCGTTGGAAGGCGAGAAGTACGTGCCGGTTGTGGGAACACTTGATTTCCAGGATCTCACCGCCGGGGGTAGCGCGAACAATATCGACCAATTCCTTATGGCTATGCAGTCGATAGACAACTACCGCCTTTCACTGCACGGTTTGGATAGCGGCGGGATTTTTCAGAAGCAAGCGCACATGCTTGAAAGCGAGAATTCTATGAACGCCGCAAAGGCTTCGCTTGTTATGCAGGATAAACTCAATCAAAGGCAGGAATTCTGCGACATAGCAAACAGTATTTTCGGACTTGATATGTGGGTAGACGTCGCACAGCCCGCCTCGGGCGTTGATTCAAACCTTGACGGCGAAATGTACGAGAACGATCCGCAATCGGTAAGTTACGACGGAGGGAATGAAAATGCAGGCAATGAGTAAAGCTTTTTTCGGCAGCAACTACGGCACGCTCACAGGCTCTCACCGTATGCCGAAATTTTCAGACGTGTGGGGCAGTGCGGAAGACTTTATGAAAGACATAAACGCGCAGCCGATAATCACCCCGTCCGACTATAAAGAAGGAGACCTTGAAAGGATCTTCTACTTATTGTATGCCAAATATGGGAACAGCACAATCGCCGCAAACGACGTCAACCGTTTCAAATTCGGCGTATACACGATTATTTATTCGTCTGCTATGCCGTGGCTCAAAAAAATGGAAGTACAAAAACGCCTGTATTCTATGCAGGAAGAAGAAATTCTCAAAGGCAGCAGGCAAATCTACAATACGGCGCAGAACCCGTCCGTAGATCCTGGAACAAGCACGGAAAGCGAACTTCCGTATATCGACGGGCAGAACGTTTCTATAAATAAGCGCGGAGTTTTGGAAGGGTACGGGGTTTTAATGTCTCTTTTGCGGCTTGACGTAACAGCGGACTTTCTGAACAAATTCAAATCGCTTTTCTTAACGGTGGTATATCCGGAAGACGAACTCACGTATATGCAAGGAGATTTTTGAAATGTTACAGACTATTAAAGAATATATCGTTTTGTACGCGCCGACGGTTTTCATGGCGATTTCGTCGTTCGTAAGTTGGTTTAAAACAAAAGCGCAACTGCGCCTTAATGTTGAAAAAATCACGAAAAGCGCCGAAATCGATAAGTTACGCAAGGAAATAAAGCAGCTTAGAGAGCAAATCTCTTGCGAAAATCATTACTACGTAAAACTTATCGAGCAGAACGAAAAACTCTTGCGGGGTGAAGAAAATGACAAAACAGACGAAGAAGTACAAGAGTAAATATATTTTTTTGAACGTTTTGAGCTGGCTATTCTGCTTCGGCACGACGGCGTTTCTGATAGTCTTTATGCTTGCAGGCAAGAAAGACGGCACGCCTATGCGGGAACTCGTCGGATCGGTAGTATACACGTTTATAGTAACGAATATTCCGCTTATTCTTCTCGCTCTTCTCGTAAAGGATAAAATAAAACCCGTTTGTTGGATGCTGAATGTCATTATGGCGAATAGAACGTTCGGGGGAGCAGCGATTTATGTTATTTTTGCTTTATGGTGTTGTGATAATTATATCCTTGCTTTTCTGAAAGACCTTTACAAGGACAAATACCGAATAAATAAGGAAATAGATAACCGTGAAAAGATTTGAGCAGTATGCCTATTATTTACTTATCGGAATAATAAGTTTCATTGCCTTGGCATTCCTACCCATGCTTACAAGCTCGTTTGACGTAGGATATGAGCTACCGAAAACAACGGCAGCGTGGGTGCTATGGGCAGGAAGCAGAGCGGCGGTATCTATCTTAAATATCTTGATTTTTCATTGTTTTGTAAAGCAAGGCAACGTAAACACGAAGAACGACCCGAACAGGCTCGAAGCGGAAAAAATCCTTTCGATTGTAACGGAAGAAGAAGAGTACAAACCAAAATCCCCGAAGAAATTCCTTTTCGGAGAGTATTCAAAGAAAGTACCTTCAATTTTATTTTCAACCGCTCTTTCGCTCGTAGCGTTCGGCGAGGCGATTTTAAAGTTTGACCCCATAACATTTTTGAGCTATCTCTTTACGGTGGTTATGGCTATCGTGTGGGGGGTTTTGGAAATGTTTAAGGTGGAAGAATACTACAAGGTGGAAATGCTGAAATACGCTAAAAATCGCGCCTTAGAGCTTGAAAAAGAGAAAGTCGAAAAAGAATACGACGAAATAAAGAAAGCGCAGCAAAGCGCAAATAAACGCGCCACGATTGATTTTAACGATATAAAATATATAGGGAATGCAAAAAAATGATTTTTCTATTGTTTTTATTATTGATTTTAGACGAAGACAGAGATTAAAGGAGTAGAATTATGAGCTTAACTTACGGCGGCACGACTTACAGAAGTTTGGAAGAGCAAGTCAGGAAGAATATGGAAGATATTTCCACAGAAGCGGGGAGTATTGCGGCACTCACCGATAAAGTGGATAATCTTCAAACGGGCGGGGAAAAAGTTTCTCTAACTTTTCCCGCGGGAGCTTCGAGCGGCACGGTAACGGACGAGCAACTTACCACTTTGCAAGCAAACGATGCAAATTATATCGAAATGGTAAACGACAAAGAGCTTTACTATCTTAACGACCCCGGGCACGAAGAAGGCTTTTTAACGTACTCTCACGTAGGTATTGAGAACAGTAAAGCGACAATCAAGACGCTTACAATTACAGTAAGTGCAAAGAGCTTTGTAATTGTTACAACGGTTGTTCCTACTGACGCAGGTGGAAAGTTGTATAGGCACGACATACTAATTGAAATATCAGCAGATAGTGGAGCACCTGTTACTTACAATGGAATACAAATGTATGGCAGAATTTATTCAACCTCAAATACAGAAAAGACAATAGATGATTTTTGGACTAAAAATGATTTAGGAATTTATAGTATATTACGATATAAAAAAGCCGGAAATATTGCTGTACCCTCTAATGATTATGTAGTACTTGATAAAGAAAGTAAAATTGTCGGCTTGTTCGAGTTTAAAAATGACGGTACAGATTATGGATATTCTACATCACCGACTAATGCTACATCAGACCCGGCTCTAACCGTTTTTAATCTTAGGGATATTGTAACTGATATTTAAAGGAGAACAAACAATGAGATATTACTACAAAAACAAAAACAACACAGGTTTTCTCAATCTCAAATCGCCTCTTTTCGACGAGAATTATATTCAAATCACGAAAGAAGAGTTTGAAGAGTTGACAAAACCAAAGGTATACGAACCTACACCAGAACAGAAAGCAGCTTACGAGAAAGCAAAGAAGATTGCAGAGTATAAGGCATATCTCGAAAAGACGGATTATATCGTTCTGAAAATCGCCGAAGCTCAATCGGAAGGGGATACAAACAAAGTATCCCACCTTCGCACACTTTACAAGTCGGAACTTGAAGAACGCAAAAAAATGCGTGATTTGTTAAATCGATAATTCGAATAATCGATTAAACGAATAAATCAATTTGCATTTCCGTTTGTCGCACACAACTGAAAGGAATAAGGAAAGCCGCTCGCCCGAAGGGGTAGAGCGGTTTTCCCTGTCCCCTTTTGTCCTCTTTTCACAAAATAGGGCTATATATAGCCTTT
>OIZT01001378.1_pt1 | contig 11207 bp, 12 predicted proteins | sample 1588611 | NCBI WGS metagenome assembly OIZT01 (sample SAMN03283278) | human gut metagenome | biome: human-associated habitat; material: feces | host: Homo sapiens | place: Peru | collected 2012
TTATATCATTTATAAGGTAGTTTCCTGGATCTATTAAGTATAATTTTCCATTAAAAATTGTATTTTCTGAATTTATATCTATTAATCTTACTAGTGCTTTACTTAATAATTTTATATCCTCATTTATGATGTGTAATTCATGAATTAAGTCTTCCATTTTAGCATCTAATATATCAGTACTTCCTTTTATATATGGCATTTTATATCCTTTTAATTCGCCATCTTTTATAATTAGTGAACATGGCATTAGTATCCTTTTTGTTTTTATTAAAGATAAATATTCCAATTCTTCTTTTGTTTTGTGACCTAGTTTATAATCTTTTCTAAATATTTTATATACAAAGCTTTCATCATTATATACTTTGAATTCTGATCCTTTGGTACTTAAGAGTTCCATTATAATCCCCCAAATTAAATATAATTTCCTTCTTTAATATGTTTTATATATTATCTAACAAACGCATGTTTGTCAATGCTTTTTTTACAATAATAAAATATGATTTTATTTAAAAAGTAGGATTTGGCCTACTAATATTATTTCTTTTGTAACTTTTCTATATTAAACCTTTCTTTATAATATTCTATCATTTCATTTATTATAGTTTCTCCTAATTTTCTAATACTTTTATTATCTTTCATTAATTCTTTGATGTATGAAATTCCATATTTTGAATCCAAGTATTTTATTGCAAGTAAACTCATTCTGTATCCATCAAATATACCTTCTCTACTAAATATTAAATCATCTGGTACAGTACTATTTCCTTGTATTCTATCATTTAAATTAGTTATTTCTTTATAATTATTGTAAAATGTCAAGAAGTTTGAACTCATTCTTTCTTCATTGTTTATCCATAAGTCATTTTCACCTGATAAATATTGTGCTAAGCCTTCATCAAACCAAACAATTCTATCATCTTTATAGACATATTTTTTATAATATATATGAAATGCTTCGTGTGCATTAGCAGATATTGTATGAAACCAAAGTGGTGTGTTATATAAAACTCCACCTTTTTGTACACTATAACATAGATTATTTTCACTTTCAAAACAACCTCTACTGTATTCTGGTGGTTCTCTACGATTTCTTGATATATAGAATTCTTTCCATTCTTCATAATTATCAAAGAGCATAAATTCTATCTTATCTAGTTTTTCTTTATTAAAGAACTCTCTATAAAATTCAAATCTTTCTTTTGTTTTTTCTAGTATATAATCGCTTAAGCTTCTTTTATCAGGTGTATCGTTATTTTCTGTGAAACTTTTTGAAATACTTATTTTCATTTCATCATTATCAATTATTGTTATCATTTTTATCTCCTACTTGGTGTTTTTATTTTAACCTCTTGTTTTAATAGTTCTTCTATATCTTTTAAAGCAGGTTCTGGTGTATGGCCATATCCTTTATATGTTTTAAATGTCACATTTACTCCTAGATTTTTATATATTTTTTGAAAGTTTTCCCATCTATCTGGAAGCATCTTTTTACCAATAAATTTATATAATTGTTCACTTTCTTCTTTTGTTATTGATGAAGGACTTATAAGTGTACCATCTTCTTTTTCACCTAGTGGATCATTATCTAATGGATCTTGTGTTCCCATATAGTAGAATTGCTTTATATTTTTAAAGTCTTCTTGTTTATTTTCTGTTATCTCATCTATGTTTCCAGTACCAATTGGATAAAGCAATTTTTCGCCATTCATTTCTTTTAATGGAAGAATCCCTGTGCCGCTGCATGCTCCTGCAATTACTAATTTAACAATTTCTGGATGAAGTAATGCAAATCTATTAACGAATTTAGCAGATGCTGAGAATCCATCTAATATTACTTTTGGATCAATATTTATACCTTTTTCATTTAAAAGTTTTTCTGCATTTTTTATCATATTAACAAGTTGATTATCAATTCTTTCTAAACCAAAACGTTTATAATTTAAAGATGCACTTGTAAGCATATGAGTATATATTCCTCCATCTTCTTTAGTATGAATTCTTGGAAAGCATGGAGTTAATATTGGAAATCTTGTTTCTTTATTTGCTTTTATAATCATTATATCCATGCATCTATCAATTACATCATTTATAGCAATTTTTATATCATTTTTAGATTCACCAGTGTTTGCGCCTTCAACTATTAAGTTTGTATTCTCATCTACACCCTCAGGTATAAACAAAGCATATGGAAAATTAAAACCTTCTTGTTGATTATCTTCTACTAAGAATAATTCTCCTTTAACACCAATTGATTCATAATTTATATCTTTTAGTTTTATCATTTTTAACTCCTTTTTATATAGAATGAATAGCTTAGTGAAACAATTATTAGAATTATTGATATTAGATAAGTCGATATTTCACTTTGTACATTAAAAATAGCAAGTGAGTTTATTAAAACTATTAGAAGTACTGAGATAAATGTGTTTATAATAGTTGTTATATAACTAGTAGTACCAAAAGTATTGATACAATATGAATTTAGTACTACATATATAACTATTAATAATATTGAAAATAATGTTTCTTTCTTTTTAAATAATTCTTTCATTATAATTTTAAACTACTTATATAAGTATATCCTTTCTTTATTTTATCTTCGATAGTGATTTCTTCGTTAAATATTGATTTTAAATTATTCATTACTTGTCCATCTTTAAGTTCATAAAAACTATCATATGCTTTTTCAGTAAATGGGAATAAACTATTAAATGGTTCACTATTTAGAACTGGGTCTGTTACCATTTCACTATATTGCCATGTCACATGGGGAAATTCTAATTCTTCACGTTTAGTTTTTGGATGAAGTTCTAACCATTTTTGAAACCAAAAGAAGTGTAATGTTTCATGAGCACATACTTCGATTACTTTTTCAGGAGTAAGATTAATTCCTAAATCGAATGAATGATCATCTATATTTCTTGGAAATACTGGAATTATTCCAATATATGCGATCACTTCATTAAAAGGTACTTCTACGTTTAGATAGTTACTTAACTCATTAAAATATTTATCATTATATTTATTCCATAAATTAGTATATCTTTCTATTTCTGATTCCATGGTACTTAAGTACTCATTGTATTTTTTTGTGACAACTTCTTCTATTTTAGATATTTCACCTTCTTTGACACTACTTAGTTCTGGAAATAATTCTATAGCATAGTGTCTGAAATTACTTATTTCATTTTCATCAAGTAGTGTCCATTTAACAATATCAATATTTTCTTCTAATGGTATCTTTTTAAATGTTATTTTCATAATTATTTTATCCTTTCTTTTATTATATCATCACTTTTCAATTCTCCAATTAATAAAGAACTATTTTTATTATGTTGTTTTATATTATTTTTAACTTGTTTTTCATCATAGTTAGCATAGCAATATTTACATAAATGACTACATGTATTATAAGCACCTATATCTACCATCTCTACACAATTACATTTTCTTTCTTTTCTAGCTTTCCATGGTTTATATATTTTTCCAGTTAGTTTAAAAGCTAATTCAGCAGAAATACATTCTCCTTTTATGAAACCATATTCTGTTAAATTTCTATCTTCAAAGCAAGTTTGTACTGTAATATTATTTTCTTTAGCAACTTTACTGAAGTTTTCACCTATTCTTTTATAAATTTCTTCTGTAAATGGTAAATCATTTAAATATTTTTTATTACTTCTTACATTTTTATAATCATCAATGAAAGATACAATTATTTTTTTAACATACCCATTAAGTAAGTTACATAACTTAGAAAATGCTTTAATATGGTAGTCTACTGTATATTTATTACTTATAAATATTGGATCATATCTTACACATACATTATCTATACCAATTATATTTGATATTTCTTTAATACCTTCAATTATTTTTGTTTTATCTGGTACATAAGGTTCAATATCATTTTTATATGGTGTTACAGTTATATGAAATAATATTGGTTTGTCTATATCTTTTAAATATTTAATAATTGGTAGCGGATTTTTAGTACAAAACATAATTAAATCTACATTTTGAAATTTTATTCTACTTACAAGATTAGGATTAAATGGATTTCTAACATCAACATATCCTTCTTTGTATCTGTTCATAAACCATTCTGTATAGAATGCTACTACATCAGTTCTTCCACTTACATTTAATATCATTTCATACCTCTTCTTGATTATAACATAAAAAAAGTAGAAGTTTTCTACTCTTTAAGTTTCTTCTTATAAAATTTAATTATTAGAATTAATGATATTATAAATATAAATCTAACTGCGTAAATAGAATATAAGTTAAATATTCTTAATATATTTTCCCAGTTACTTCCAACTATATGTCCTAGTATTATTAAAACTATATTCCATATTAATGAGCCTAGTGTTGTATAAACTATAAACTTTGATAAATTCATTTTATTTATACCTGCTGGAATGGAAATAAGACTTCTAATAAGTGGAATGAATCTACATAAGAATATTGTTTTTTCTCCTTTTGTTTGAAACCAATTAAAAGTTGAATCTATATCACTATTTTTTAGCCTTAATAATTTTCCTCTTTTTGTCGAAATGATTTTTTTTAGTGTTTCTCTATTAAATATAGTTCCGATTTTATAAAGTATAAGTGCTCCTAAAACTGATCCTAAAGTAGAAGAAGCAGTCATGCCTAAAATATTCAAACTCGTATATGTAGTCATAAAACCACCAAATAATAATATTACTTCTGATGGAATTGGAGGAAAAATATTTTCAATTAATATTAATAGAAATACTCCTAAATATCCATAACTATTCATTATACTTATTATAAAATCTTTTATATTAAGCCTCCTTAATATTCTTTTATTAAATTATATATGTTTTCTAATGAATTATTATTACTTTCTTTCTCTAAGTTTTTATACATATTATTAAGTATTTTTCTATTACTTAGTAACATACTTACCGTTTTAGAAAGTTTTTTAGGTGTTTTACAGTTTATTCCATATCCTTTCTTGCAAATATATCTTAAATTATCCATTTCTGGTCCACCATTTCCTGGTATTAAAAGCATAGGTCTTTTCTTTTTCATACATTCTGTTATGCTTATTCCTCCAGGTTTAGTAATAACAAAATCACATTCATCTAGTAATTCACTAATATTTGTAGTGAAACCTAATACTTTAATCTTATTTTTATTATACTTAGTTACTAATTTTTGACACTTGTTTTTTAATTTATCATTATAACCGCATACTAAAGTAATATTATAGTTTAATCTAGATTTTATTAAACTTTTAAAATACTTGAAAGAGAAATTTGAGCCAATACTTCCACCAGCGAAAAATAATATATCTAAGTTACTTGTTCTTTTCTTTAATACGTAGTTATTAAATTTATTTGATACAGGTATTCCATAAGAGTATATTTTATTATCTGATATACCTTTAACTAATAAATCTTCTTTAATTAATTCATTTCCCACTACTAGTGCATTTATATTATCAAGTTCTTTTATCCATAGTTCATGTACTCCATAATCAGTTAAAATACTTATGATTTTTGGATTAATAAGTTTTTTCTTTTTATATAGAGATGAAATAATAGTTCCAAAGAAATGACTTGATATTACTATATCTGGATTAAAACCAATAATGGCTTCTTTCAATTCTTTATTTTTAAATATACTTTTTGTTACTTCTTTATAATACAATGTTGTAAATTTATGATTAAACATATTATAAATATTATTGTAAATAAAAGTTCCTTGATGCTTAAAATTTTCTTCAAATAACTTTTTACTTATTTTTCCAATTACATTTTCATAATCCATAATATCTATTATTTTTATTTCATATTCATCTTTAGCTTTTAAATAATTATATATATAGTTAGCTACTGCTTTATGCCCTGAACCATATGTAGCGTATGTAATTAATATTCTTTTTTTCATAACCACTCCATTTTCTAACAACTACATTTTATTTAAAATTAAAAGTTGTGAGACTATATTTTTTCTATTTATTACACGTTATATTATTTATAAAGTTGGATTTAATTTATTATTTTATATATATGTGCTTAATTAGCTCTATTATATCATTAAAATTCGTTTAAATATTCTATATTATTATTTTTTCTTAATGTCTTTATTCATATTAATGACTATTATACTAAATGTATTTTAAGAATTGTAAATGTTATGTTATTTTATTGTTACAAAGAAAGCTATTTGATAAAATTATCTTAAGGAGTGTAAGATATGAAGAAAAAATTGTTTTATTTAATTGGTAGCATTGTTATTATTATTGTGCTTTTATTAGTATATTTTAGATTTATTAAAGATAATTCTTCTTTTGTGAATAAAAATGTTGCTAAATATAATTTTGAAAATAAGGATTATTATGTTATTAAGGGTGACTATAATGGTAAATATAATATTAAATATTTAAGTTATGGACCAGATGATAGAGATTATGGAGATATTAACACTACTAAAGTCATGAATTATAATGACTATGTAAGCTATTGTAATAAAAATAATATTCCTGTTGCATATTCAGATTCTTCTAAAAATTATATTGTTGTTGGTTATGTAAGATTTGGAATTGTAAATATTGATGTAAGGGTTGCTAATGTAGAATTTGATAATAGTAAGGCTAAGCTTTATTTATGGGAAAATTCTTATGGTGTTGTTGGCGATAGTGCTGGCTATGTTTTAGCTATACCAGTAGATAAAAATATAACTAATTTAGAAATAGTATCATTACTAACTTATGAAGAATTTAAGAATATTAAGAAATATGGTACAAAATATGATCCAAGTCATGAAAGTGTTGACAAACCTATTATATATTTATATCCAACAAAAGAAACTGATATCACTGTTAAACTTGGTAATCAAGAATTAATAACTCATTCTTATCCAAAATATGATAATGAATGGAATGTGATTGCTAATAGTAATGGAGACCTAGTAGATTTAAAAACTAATAGAAAGTTATATGCATTATATTATGAAAACAAAAGTAATGTTAATTTTAATACTAGTGATGGATTTATTGTTGAAGGTAAAGATACGATTAAGTTTTTAGAAGAAAAATTAGAAATATTAGGACTTAATGAAAAAGAAAGTGAAGAATTTATAATATATTGGTTACCAAAACTCGAAAACAATAAATACAACTATATTAGATTTGCTACTATGAATGAAATAAATGAAAATATGCCATTAGAAATTAATCCTAAACCAGAAACATTAATAAGAGTTCTTATGATTTTTAAAAAACTTAACGATAAAACAGAAATTAAAGAACAAGAGTTAAACAAAGTAGTAAGAAATGGATATACTGTTATTGAATGGGGAGGAACTGAATTAAATTAAAAAAATGTAGAAATAATTCTACATTTTTATTTTATGTGCCCTACCTTATCAAATGGATAGAATCTTATACCTACTCTTCCGATAATATCTTTTTTATGGAAGTTTCCAAGCAGTCTACTATCTTTTGATACTGGTCTATTATCTCCTAAAACAAAATATTCATCTTCTTTAGTTTCAACTTTAAAATCATCAGTATCTTTAAAATCGATATTTGTCTTTACTTCTTTATCATTAATATAAAGTTTATTATCTTTATATTCTATTGTTTCATTTGAAAGTCCTATTACTCTTTTAATTATTTTATCATTATCTTCTGTATTTTTTACTACTACGATATCAAATCTTTCAATATCTTTTATTCTATAAACTAATTTATTTATAATAACTAAATCATGACTTTTTAAAGTATCTTCCATGCTGCTTCCACTTACTGCAGCAGGTGTTATTAAAAATGTTCTTATGAGTACTACTATCAAGACTATATATACATAGTCTTTTATTGAATTCCATATTTTCTTCATTTAGTCTCCCTTTTATTAATAAAAAATTAGGCGTAAAACCTAATTTCTTTCTTTAATTCTAAAGCTTCCTGTTAATCCTTTTAAGAAGTTAAGTTTAGCTCTTCTTACTTTTCCTTTTTTAACAACTGTAATCTTGTCGATTAGTGGGCTATTAACTGGGAAAATTCTATTAACTCCAACGCTTCCACTTTTCTTTCTAACTGTGAAAGTTTCAGATACGCTTCCACCTTTACGAGCAGTTACGATTCCTTCGAATGCTTGAATTCTTTCTCTTTTACCTTCTTTAATCTTAACATCAACTCTTACTGTATCTCCAACTTGGAAATCAGGAACATTTGGGTTGATTTGTTTCTTATTGATCTTGTCAATTAGATTCATACTATATATCCTCCTTTGTGCTTGATTTAATCATACATGAATGCAGCGGATTAAGCGATATAATAATAACACAATTTATACACATTGTCTAGTTTTTTGGCTATTTTTCGAGAATTTTCTCTATAAAATCTTCTTTTTCTACTAAATCTAACCCATTATTGCTTAATAAATATAATTTAGTTGGTACTTCTTCTATATATTTTCTATCATGTGATACTGAAATAATAGTACCATTAAATTCTTTTAGTACTCTTCTAATTACTGGATTAGAAAGTGGACTTACGTTTCTAGTAGGTTCGTCTAATATTAGCACATTACATTTATCAAGAACAAGTTTCATTAGTATCAATTTGGCTTTACTTCCTCCACTTAGATTATCTATATCACCTATCATTTCTTCACTTGTAAATTTCATGTTACCTAAATACATTCTTGATTTAGTTATTTCTTCTTTATTTTTACTATTATTTGTTATGAAATCTAATACACTTTTGTAGTCAGTAAATATATCGTTATAATCTTGTGGCATATAACCTACTTTTATATCAGTTCTATCCTTTAAAATTTTATAAATTTCTCTTATTAAAGTAGTTTTACCTGAACCATTTTTACCTATAATACATATATGTTCATTACCATATATTTCTAGATCTATATTATTAGATAGTACGGTATCATTTATTTTTAATGAATAACCACTAAAACTTAGTATTTTCTTACTATTTGGTATATAGACATCTTCAAATTTAAAACTTATAGACTCTTCTGGATCTGGTTTTTCAGTTATGTCAACGTTTTCTAATTTCTTTTCCTGACTTTTTATGTTGTGCATTTTCTTTTTGAGTAATCTTCCTCCATGTGGATCACCTCTAGAAATATTATTTTGTTCAAATTCTACTCTTTGCTTTTGCCATTTTAATTTTTCTTCTCTTTTCTCTAGCTCTTTTATTTCAAAATTATGTATTTGTGTTTGATGAAGAATTGTTCTAAGTCTTAAATCTACGTATTCATCATATCCAATTCTTAATAATGTATGTTTGCATTCAGTTTTCTTTTTTAAACTTTCTAAGTGAAGTATCATATTAGCAGTTTTAGAAAGTAACGTTTCATCATGTGATATATAAATGATTGTTTTATCTATTTTATTAATAAAGTTTTCTAACCATAATAAAGTTTCAATATCCAGGTCATTAGTAGGTTCATCTAATAAAAGTACATCACTATCATCTAGTAATAGTTTTAAGATAGCTACTTTTATTTTTTCTCCACCGGATAATACTTTCATTTTTTTATCTAAAGTATTTTCTTCTAAGTTTAAAGTTATTAAATTTTTATATAAATTGTTTATTTTATTATAATAATCATTATCATTTATGAATAAGTAATTATATACATTTTGATCTTTATAACCCTCTGATATGTGTTGTTCTAAATAGCCAATTTTATTATTATTTAGATTTATAGTACCCGTTACTTCTGCATAATTGCACTCATTAATCATACATTTTAAAAGCGTTGATTTTCCATTTCCTTCTTCACCAATAATGGCTAGTTTATCGTTTTTGTTAAGATTAAGAGATAAATTTTTAACTAAGTATCTATCATTTACTTTGATAGATAGATTTTTTATTTCTATCATATTATGCCTCCTTTTTGGCATAATTAAAGTTTATGCCATACTTATATTAATTTGTTCATCTCTTTCACCTCTTCTTTCGTACATTATAACATGTTTTTAATAAAATAAAAAGGAACTATTGTTCCTTAGTCAGATAGTTTATCCATATTTTCATATACTGTTTCTTCTATATTATTAATATAATTTATAATGCCTTTTTCATTATCAAATGTTGTTTTGTTAAAAGTTACCTTTTTAAAATCTCTTATAAGACTACCTGTTATCTTGTCATTATCAATAGTTAGCTCTATGATTTCTGGATTATTTAGTATTATGCATTCTGCATCACTTCCATATAACTTATGTATATATAAAGTTAATTTGTTATTATCTATTATATAATATCCTTCATATGCGCCTGATGAGCCTAATTCATAGTATCCCCAGAATGTATTATCTTTTTTTAATACTAATTCTTCATTGAAATCATCATCTTCTTCAGTTGCAGCTTTTACATCTATTCTATATGAAGAAGATACTAGTGATTTAGTTTGTTCTAATAACTCTTTTGATTTTAAAGTATTTTTTTCTTTTGCTTTTGATTTTAATTCTTTAATATTAAGTTCTTCTTTTTTATCCTCTGGTGTAGTTTGTTCTTCTTTTTTTCCATTGTTTTGATTTTGATTAATATTTTCTTCTACTTTGTTATCCTCTTTCTTTGAGTCACTTTGTTTATTATTATTACTAACAATCATACATACAGTAATTATTGCTAATAAAATAAATGTTACTATTACTATTATTTTTCTACCTTTACTCATTATAATTCTCCTTATCTATTAATTATTTTACTTATTTCTCTATTTTTCTTTTCTAGTTGATTTTCTATGTATATTCTTTGTACTGCTGTGAATGCTCCGATAATTGCAAAACATGAACTTCCACCATAACTTAAGAATGGAAGTGGTACTCCTGTTAGTGGTATTATTCCAAGTACTCCACCTAAATTTACAAATATGTGAAGCATAAAGTAAACGCCAAGACCATAGCATACTATTGAGTTTGATAATTCATATGTATTTGTTGCTACTCTAAATATTAAATAAGTTAATACCATATAAACTAGTATTATTGCTATACCACAAATGACTCCAAATTCTTCAACAATTATTGGAAATATAAAGTCAGTGTGACTTTCTGGTAAATATAAATATTTTTGTACTGATTTACCTTGACCTACTCCTGTAAGTCCTCCATTATCAATAGCAATAAATCCATTACATACTTGATAACCTGTTTGTTCTTCATATCTATCACATGGGTTCGTGTATATAAGTCTA
>OIZT01001381.1_pt1 | contig 11195 bp, 11 predicted proteins | sample 1588611 | NCBI WGS metagenome assembly OIZT01 (sample SAMN03283278) | human gut metagenome | biome: human-associated habitat; material: feces | host: Homo sapiens | place: Peru | collected 2012
TCGGTTCTGTCCTGATTCAATGGCTGTATCTTCCCTTGATTCTTCCACCGTTTCCGTTTCATTGGCTTGTTGGACGGATTGTGCGGTATGGGTGTTTCCCGATTGTCCCGGATTGTTTGCAAGCGCGGATTGACCTTTAACCTCTTCTTTCTTCTCCATATCCTGCAAATAAGTTTCCATGTATTCCGGAGCGATGACCATCGGAATATCCTTGTATCGCTCATCTTTTATCTTTTGGCCGGCAATAAAATCAAACGGCATTTTCGCTTGGGCGTTATGGCTTATCCAGTCCCTGAAATCAAAACTCTGTACGGGAATCTTCTTGGTCAGCCGTTCATTGGTGGCGATGATATAAGGATTGTCATTGGCTCGAATTTCATTGGCTTCTTTACGGAATCTGTCAAAGACATTCCTCTCACTTCCGAATACGCCCTTGCTGATGCAATCTTCAACGGATGCTGTGTTTCCTGTTTTGTCCTTGGAGGAAGTCAGTGCTGAAAATGCCAGGTCAACCCCGACAAATTTGGCGAAGCTCGCCCAGCTTCCCGCACCGCCGAGTGATATGGCATCGATGCTTGCACCGATGACTTTGCTTGTCCCTTTTTCCAGTTTGGACGGTTTGTAGGCCGCTTCCCCACGTTGCTCGATTTCTGCGGCAAGCGGTGACTGGTTCAATGTGTATGACAGGCCGAAAAGCGTGTTCTGTGCCGCCTTGCGCATGATGTATTCAGCGGAAGACTTGGGCATATTGTCTTTGACCATCTTGCCCATCATCAACTCTCCGATACGGTATTCCGTATATGCGTAAGCGAGGTCGCACCCTAATTGCCAGGACAGTTCATCATATCTTTCCCTGCCGATTTCATCCACCACGGTGGAACGCCACTCGTTTGCCAACAATGCGAGGTCTGACTGTATCTCCTTATTGCTTGCAATCTTCTCCTTGCACATTTCCAGATAGTCCTCCGTGGTCTTGGAGTTCCATTCCCCGGTCACTTTCAGTGTCTGGTACGGATCCATCATCGGATTACCGGCTGCCGCCATAGAACCGAGGATGCCGGCTGCACTGGTGGAATATGCAGCCATTTCTTCCGCTTGTTTGCGGTTGAGATAGTTCTGCGTGTCTCGCATGACAGGTGCAAGGTGACTATTGAAGTAGTCACCGAATATCCTTTCTATCTCTGCAAAACGCTCTGTATGTCTGATTTCGCCCATATTCTAATAATTCAATTGGTTCAACAGTTGTTCCTTGGTTTGCTCTATGGCGTTATGGTATATCTCCATCTGTTTGGGAAAGAACTCCTCTAACCATTCATCCTTTTCTATCCTGTCCTGAATGAAACGGATGGCGGTCATCCGGTCGATTTCTACGGAATGTTCGCCTTCCTTCCGGTTATTGAACCATGCTTTCGTCCACCATCGGACTCCGGCGCGGTCGGGATAGACGGACACCATTCTCGGAATATCGAAGCTCTGTACGTCTATCTCCAGTTCCGACAAAGGGTCGATAATGCCACTGCCGGCTACTGCCTCGGATTGAAGTTTTTTTTTACTTCCTCGCTCATGGTGGAGAGATAGACATTATGTCTGAGAGCGAGATAATTCAGAAAATCCGCTATCAGGAGATTCTGTACCTTGCCCGCCAAAGGCAAGGCACGGCTGCCTATGCCCAAAGGGTTCGCCATGCTCGGCATCGACTCAAAGAAGTAGTTTTTGGCCGCTCCCACGGTGAACACATTACGCAGGGACTGTTCTGTATATTCGGGTACGATGTATTCGCCACGGAACAGGTCTTCCATATAGACGGGAAGGAACCGGAGCATCAGTTCCTCGATTTCCTCCTTGTCACGGTCGTACCTGGTTTTAATCTCACCGTCAAACGGAGTGAACTCGTGTGCCGCACCGTGTCCCGATTTGCCGAGTGCCTGGATATTGCCGTAAAGCATGGTCAGGAACTCTATCGGATTCAGTTCTTCTCCGTCAAACGCCACCTCCATGTGAAGGTCGTTTCCACTGATGGCTACCGTCTGACCTGCTTTTACCTTTTGTCCGAAACGGATGAATATATTAGCAAGATGCGCATAGGTCACTTCGTATTTGCCGTAGCGTATGACAATATATACACCATGCTCTTTGTCCGTACCGATACTTGACACGACACCGCTGGCCACTGCCGCCAAAGGGCGGTGACTGGCATGGAAGTTTATACCGTGATGAAAGGATGTCTCTCCGGTGACGGCATCTTTCAGTTCTCCGTAGCCTTTTGACAAGGTTACTTCTTTATTCTTTTCTTCCTCAAAGGGCATACAATAGCCGCTTGGGGACTGTAGAATCATTTCTTCCGTGTATTTCATTTGTAGAATATTGTTGTGTTATGATTGTCTTATCTTCTCATTCCTCCGCTATGGGTCTGTTCCTCCTGTTCCTGCTGTGGACGGGCTTGACGCTGGTTGTCGGTAACGGACGCTTCTTGCTGGCGTTGGGTGTTGTTGCCAATCATCATCATGGTCAAGAAGATACCGGCTATCTTGCCGAGCCAGCCTGTACGTCCGAACACGAGGAATGCCCCGGCAATCAATCCTACTATGCTTAATCCCGATACTGTGCCATGCGCAAGGTTGCTGAAAAAGTTGCCTAACATATTCCCGGCATTCCCGTTGGAAACACCGCTTAAAAAATTGGACGCTCCATCGAGCGTGGAAGAGAGCGAACTTGACGCCTGGCTCACGCTGTCAAAAGTCTGTTCGGCTTTGCCGGTAAGTTTGTTTACCGTTTCGGTAGCCACTTTCGCCGTGCCGCTGATGGCGTTGGTGGTGTCTTCTCCAATGACGGCATCGCTCACGATGCGCACCACGCTCTTGTCGGTGGTCAGTTTCTCCCAGCCGACATATCCGGCCGCGGCTCCTACGGTTGCCGTCTTCAATGCGCTTCCTGCACCTCGCAAGGTCTGTGATGGGTGCAATACGGCTCCGCCAACGGCTTTGCCTGTCGCTCCTGCGGCTTTGCCGCCTGCCTTTAATAATGAACTCCAGAATCCCATATCTTTTTGTTTTTACATTCTCGTTATGTTAAAAAGCGCCGGCCTTTCCGCTTCGTTTCCACCGTTTCATGGCAGACCTGGCTATCTCTGCTTTGTTGGCTTTGGGTTGTTCCCGTTCCGTGATTTCTGCCCACACGTCACCCATCGAGGTGTATTTCACCGCCATGGTCAGCCGTCGCAGCTTTTTGTTCATCAGTTGCAGCTTGGGACGGATTCCGAACACGATTTCCATCCGCTGTTTCTCCGTCATCTTGTTGTCTGACAGGCAGACCGTGCGTATGTCATTGACAATTTCCACGGAGTTGTATATCAGTTCCCGGTATATCTTGTTCCGGTTCGTGGAGAGTGCTACTGCTACGGCATTGGCAGGACTTTTCCTGAGTTGCCCGGTGAACTCTCCCATGTTTTCCGTGAGATGGGTTATCTCGTGATAGAAGCCGTATATCTGTGCGGCGTAACTGATGACCGAACGGAATGAATCCAGATAATCATTGAACTCCCGTTGCAGGTCGGTGACGGCTTCCACCTCCTCTTTCGTCCAGATATGGCCGGTGGTTTGCAGGAGCATGATTTTCTCTTGGTTCTTCAAGGTCTTCTTGGACTTTTCGGTATAGATGAGAACCATTCCGGCAAGGGTGGGGTCTATCTGCGCGTGGACTTTTACGTCTATGCACAGCAGTGTGATTATGATAAAGATTGCCCGTCTCATTTTCTCTTTCCTCCATCTTTTTATCTTACCGTTGCTGCCCTGCGCCACCTGTTCATTGCCATTCGTGCCACTTCACCATTGTTCCTGTCCAGCATACCTGCCGTCACATTGTTCCACACGTCCGTCATCGTGTAAGTCCTGATGCTTAGGTAAAGCAGGTTGAGCTTCTTTTGGAATGCGGACAGTTGGTCGTTCAATGCCCATAGGGTCTGGCTCCGTTCCGCTCCCGTAAGCATATTCTCCTTGCCTCCCTTTGCCACGGCATCACGGAGCAGGGAGAATACTGTCACCAGTTCGGTTGCGGTCTCGATATACAGGTTGTTCATGCTCATTGCGGCGACAATGCCCTGTGGATTGTCGCTGATGGCTTTCTTCAACTTGCATAGCGAGATAAAAATCCTCACACCGTCATTGTACAGGTGGGTACAGGCTTTCAGCGAGGAGGCGAAACCGCTTGCCGTTTTAAGGTAGCTGTTGTATTTCTTCTCCCACTGGCGCATCTGCTCGAACTCTGCGGCAATGGTGTTCTGCAAAAGGGCGGTTTTCTTCTGCCCGTCCATCTGGTTTTTGACTTTGCCGAGAATCAGTTCGTTGCCTTCTGCCAATGCCACATATTCCAACGGATTGGTCGTGACAATCTGCGCCTTCGCCGTGACAGACAAGATGATGCCGAATAGGAGCATCGTTATTTTAGTGATTGGTGATCTCATAGATTCCTTTTCGTTGTTTGTTAAACTCTACACGCTCTCTGATAATATCCACGATATTGATTCGTTTGGGCAGACCTGTCAATTCCAGCTTGGGCGTGGTCCTGTCCATAGACAACACCGTGACAGTCTTTAGCCCGAAAATCTGCTGTAATAGGCTCTGCTGCTCGTGGAAGTCCACCACACGGTACAATTCGATGTAACCGATACTGCGTTGGAACACGCCATGCTCGGCAGTCAACTGTTCGCTACCGACGTGATAGCGTATGCGTTTCAGGTATATAAGCCGGTAAATCAAAATGAGGGAAAGGAGAACGGCAAAGAGGGTGGCGATAGATGCAAGAGGGGCGTTCTCCATTCCTCCATAGACCAGTCCCACGGGACAAAGCAACAGCAAGGGCAGTTCGTCAATGAAGAACTGTGCCGTTTGCGGTCGTAGCGAAATCTCTCTGTATATCGGTTGTTGCATGGCTCTTATCTGTGTATATTTGGTTGTCGGTGTTCTTCTTCCTTGTCGGTTGCATACCCTGTGGTACCGAGTGGTGCTCCCAATGGGATAATCGCATCCTTGATGCTGTCAAGGTATTCCTCGCTTGTCTTGCCAAGCAGGGCATCGTTCCAGTCCTTGTAACAGGGCATCAAGGGAAAGACTTTTATACGGTCGGAACTGATGTGCATGGATTCCGCTATGGCTTGGAACTTCTTCACGAACTCACGTCCGGCACTGTCGTTGTCGAAACACAAGTAGTGGTTTATATCCGGAGTGACGGAAAGCATACCGCGAATCTGCATATCGGTGGGAGTGCCGCCCGTGGAGACGAACACGCTTTTCTTGGAAAGGTCAGGGTTGTCCCGAAAACCATTCCTGTGTATCTGGTAGAAAGCCATTGCATCGTAGGCACTTTCAAACCACGCAACGCCGCCTGCCTTTTGCAAAGGCTCACCGCTGAAATTGGCTATCCATAAGCCCTCGCTGCTGTTGCTGCCCTCGGCTTTGCCCTTGTAACTTCCGCTACCGTCCATCTTGGGACGGCCTCGTTCCTCCAGTCCTGCAATCTTGTCCGGCTCTTTGGGAAGTACCAGTGGAAAGGCAAGGTTGGCATACGCCAAACCGTCTGAACGGTGTCTGGTAGCCAGAAAGAAATGGTCGGCAAAAGCCCGTTGTGTGAAGATGTCGATGCCACGGTTCTTGAAGTAGGGGTAAAAACGTTTGTGGGTCTCCCGGTCGTTTACGTCAAAACGGTGGATGTCGTAATCATCCAGCCTGAACGGAGTATTCTCCCGTCTGGGTTGGATGATGCGCAAAGGCCTGTCATTGATGGGCTGGTTCAACAGCCTGTTGCAGACAAGGTTGACCAACCTGTCGGGAGAGACACCGTTCCGGTGTTCCGCAAACTTCTCCGGGAATGCCTTGATAAAGGATATGATATTATAGAGCTTTTGCTGTGGTGGCTGGAAACAGCATTTGCCGTTCGGCGTGACGATGAACTTGTCACCCCGGATACGTGTGCCGTTGCTGTCCGTGCGGATATAGGACGGATAACGCAAGCCGTCACGCTTGTTCAGGTGATAGCCTGCGTCCATCAGTATATCCTGAATGTCCAGCCGTTGCAGGAAGTCATCGTATGTCAGTTCTCCGTTTGCCATTTCCGTGTTCCTTTTATTCCTTAAAATCCTCTGCGCATCTCTGCCACCTCTTTGTTCATCTGCGCTTCAAAGTTCCTTGCTGCCACATCCATCGGTGAGTCCACTCCCGGCTTGAAATAAGGACGAGGTGCGGAACTGAAACGTTCTCCGTAAAATTCAGGACAGGGATGGTGCAGTCCGTGGGCTACATCCGACAGTACTACCGCACCTGCGGCAAGTGCGGCGAATATCTTTGTCCCCAATCCGCTGCTCATTTCGGGACGGGTCTTCATATCCACTTCGTTGAATATCTTGGAAAAGAGCTTCATGCGATGGTAGTCATCGACTGCCAGGAACTTGTCGTACTGTTTCTGGCTGATTTCATGGGTGATGGGTTCTCCGTTGATGATGGCGGTCATCTTGTATTTGCCCTCCGTTTCTGCCGGTTGTACGGCAATGGCTTCCACTTCCACCTCACGTCCGTGTTCTCCTTCCCGGTACCATCCTTTATTCTTGTTGATGTATGACAAGTCCCGTCCGTCAATCAAGGCTCCTTCTTGTGGCTCTCTGATGATATGTTCGTCTTCTTGCAGTACGGTTTGTTCTGCTGAGTGCGGCGCAAGGCTGTTATCGGATTCCAATGGCAGGAGCAAGTCCTGTTCCTGTCGGTTACGCATATCCAGATCCTGCTCCACTTCGGGGTGCAGGGCAATGCTGATGCGCTCCTTGCTGTTCAGCGATTCCAATGTGACTTTATCGGAATAGTCATTTTGAATGACATTGTTCAGAATCTCCAGGCGTTTCTCAACCGGATGCTCTTCAATGGAATTAGATACCAGTGCGGATAATTCCTCTTCTGTCAGGTCATAGACCATATCGGCACTGACTTTTTCCGACTGGACGGTCAGTGTCCCGGCTTCCGTATCCACGATGATGCCGTGTGACGAAAGGCATTCCTGCCATTTCTCATTGGAGAAATAGACGGGTGAGGTAATCAGCTCCTTGTAAGGCTTTGCCGGTTCTTCGCTTCTTGGCTTGTTTACCATCGGGGTGATGACTGCCTGCAAATCCTGCAAGACATCCTGCCGGACTGGTTGCGCCTGCTCTTGTGGCTGCCGATGCCCTTTGTAGTAGAATCCGTAACCGCCGGATTGCATTTCACCGGGTTTCATCCGTCCGTCCGGGCGTTCTGCCACCATAGGCGTACCTGCATAGAAAAGCCGGCCGCCGACCCTGCGCAAGTGATAGCCTTCCTGCTGTCTGGGAGTCCATCCGAGGAAAGGGGGCGGCATACCGTACCTGCCGACCCTGCCATACTCACCGATGCCGATACGGTAGCCGTGAAGTCCCATTGCCACACGACCGTTGGCGTTGCGTGCGTGGACGAAGTTGCGGGGCATATCAAAATCCTCCTTTACGATGTCCGTGAAGGTCTCGTAGGCTTTCTTGTTGGCATGGTTCGTTCCCCAGTCGGTCAGGGCCTGCATCTGCTGCTTGCTGATGGGGTATCGTAACAGTGGGGAATCGTGCCCCTGTACTACCAGCTGGTAGCTGTCACCCACAGGTACGACATGGGCTTGCATACCGTTGCGCATCAAAAGAGCGCGCATTTCGGGTTGCAAGTCCGGTCTCATCGGGTTTGTGTTGGTTCGTATTGCCATAGTCCGTGTTTATGCTTCACCGCTTTCCATGGCGGCTTCTAATTGTTCACTCTTGTAGTGGACGAATCGCTCGGCTGCCGTATCGTCAATCGTGAGTGAGTGCGCCTTGCAGTATTCCACCAGTTCATCCTGCCATTCGGCAGAAAAGTGGTTGACATAATCCAACCAGCCGTATTCTCCGCGCTCCATCTTCTCGATGAGCTCTTCTTCTGAATAATAGGTGTTTTGTGCCATAATTACAGTGTTTGAAAGGTTTTACTTGTGAAGTCCCGCACCCATATTGCGTTGGGCACTCTTTTTCTGTTCGTTCCAGAGTTCTTCCGTGTATTGCTCTTCCGGAATATAGTCGAGATTGCCGTCATCGTCCATCATCCAGCAACCGTAACAGCCGAAGGTGTATTTGTCCCATTCTCTTTTGGTCTGCTCGCTCCATTTCTTGGCGTCTCCCTGACAGAAGCGGATGCCGTCCTTCTCGTGCAGGCTGATGCCGACTGTTACAGGCTCGTCTTGCATCACAAAGGTCAGCGGTTCGCCCTGTTGCATTACCTTGATTTCGGCATTGCTGAGTTTCAGTTCTTCCGCCATCACCTGGAGGTTCCGGGCGATGACCTGCGTGGGGACGGACATGACCTGATTGGTTTCGGTGTCGATCTGTACGAATGCCTTTGTCTTTCGCCCGTCAGCCGTTACCGTGTCGGCAAGGATGACTTTGCCGGAACGGAGCTGTTTCTGTTGTTCTTCGCTGTATTTCTCCAAGGAGGATTTCTTCAGCACCGGGTAGAACACGACATCGGCTTCTCCGTTCTCCTTGCGCACGAAAGCGAATCGGCTACGGTCGGTGACCGTGTTTCCGTTATCATCGTTTACCTTGATGGGAAGTACAGGCGAGTGCCTGCCGTGGCTGAGTTCTTCCAAAATGTGCATAGGAAGGTCTTCAATCATTTCCTGTGTGAGTCCGAACTGCGAGAGGGTTTCGTAAGGCAGTTCTTCAAATTCAAATCGTACTTGTTTCATATTTTAATATGATATTTTGATTATACTTTGGCAAAGGTATATACTATTGTTCATACTTTAATTAGCGTAGTTCTAAATAGACTGATTATTTGTGTTTATTTATGTTTTAAGTATGATTATGATGCAGTATTCATACTCTAAACTTATTTAATGTTATATTTTGGAGGTAAATCAAGACATCTTTTGGCTCGGTCGGAGAACTGTTCCTACATTTGCATCTATGAGTAAAACACGAATCCTTATAGCCCTTCTTTTGCTATTGTCCAGAAACCATGCAAAAGCGCAGTTCAACACGGTTTCCTGTCCGGGTAATCGCTATAAAGTCACTGTTGAAAATCCTACCCGGACGACAAACGAAGCAGAGGCGGCACCCGAAAGCACCACCTCTGAAAATGAGAAGTCCGTACCCGACAAGGTTTCATTGTCAAGTGCGGGCACGAAAAAGAAAGAGCAGGTAGCTCGCTATCTAAGCGTATGCTATCCGCTCTCATCTATAAAAATCAATTCGCCCTACGGCTTTCGCACAGACCCTTTTACAGGGAAGAGAAAGTTTCATAACGGTATTGACCTTCATGCCCAGAGTGCCAAGGTATTTGCTATGATGCAGGGGAAAGTCGTTGCTGTTGGGCAGGATAAGGTATCCGGGAAATATGTCACTTTCCAGCATGGAAACTTCACCGTCAGCTACTGCCACCTGTCTCAAATCTTCGTATCACAGGGGCAGGCTGTTCTGTCGGGTGATGTTGTCGGGATTACAGGTAATACCGGACGTAGTACTGGGGAGCATTTGCACATTACTTGTAAATACAAAGGACATAGTATCAATCCAAGCATTATTATCAACACTGTTAATTGTTTACAATAAGTTGTATATCGCTTTACTAATATAGAACATAAATTGGATGGATAATTTTGCGCATATGATATTTTGCTAGAATGCAACTTGTTAGATTAATCTTTACTCTATCTTGGCACATATGTGACTTTATAGGAGACTTACGCTTTGCAGAGTAGGATAATGGGCTGGTCACATATTGTTTATGATTGCTGCAACTGCTCCTCCGTAAAGACAGAATTTGGCACAGAGTTTCAAAGGAATTATGATTGAGACTTGTTTATTATTATCATAAAGTTCCATAAGTTGAAGTAACTCTTGTTCTAATGAATAGTGTGTCTCTATTCCGAACAATTGTAAACGAGTGATTTGTTCCTTTCACCGTTTCATCAAAATAGGATCGTGGAAGATCAAACAAACGATGACCATCTACATCAAGAATAATATCACCCTCCTTCACTCCAAAATCTTGCCAAAATGACCCTTCTTTCACGAAATCGACTACGGCGTGCCCTTCTTTGCTCCTAAAAGCACGAAAACGAAATTCTTCGCCCCCCCCTCTGCCGACTTTGATCCTCTTGCAACGAGATATGTGCAATGGGAATCAGTTCGATAAGATGTCCAGCAGGATAAAGTCGCAGATTAAACGACTTTAAAAAGTCCATTCCTTCCACAATCATTTCATGCTCTCCTGAAATACGCCATTGCCGTGATAATTCGCGGTGTTCAATCCATATTTTTCGGCCCAATAATCCATATTCATGCAATAGATAAAGAGTTGGGGTAACACCGTTTTTGGAAGGACAAACGTATGTCTGGGTTACTTCGTCACTTAGTACCGGACGCATCGTACTGTCGAGTTCGGTATACAGATAAACAAGTGATGCAGGACTTCCTGTATCCAATACCAAATCTGCTCGTGGATACGCATCTTCGTTCCAACTGCGAAACCGAAACGAAAATTCTCGAATAACGAACTGGGTTCCAACGAGGTCCAACCGCAAAGAGACGCCTTGACAGGGGAAAATGGTGTAATCATATACAGAGAGAAGTTTATTCTCGCAGTCTATCTCCCACATGCGGGTCTCATCATTTGGAATGGAGAAAATTCCATCGGCAGCAAGAAAGTTCAGAGCCCGTCCATCTACGATTCTACATTCAGAATAGCAGACCCTGCTATTTCCAATTAAAAGCGAGACAGTACCCTTCAAAGTCATGTATGGGATGTTACGCTCGAAATTCCATCCCGACTTCAGAGACTCGGTCGGGCAGAGCCGATTGATCAAATCGTTTTTTTTTGCAAAGTTCTTGTCCAAAATAAGCATTCCGGCACATCCTGTGTCAAAAATCAATCTACAAGTATATACGGAGTCCAACGTCATTTCGATTACTGGATGACCAAGCATGTCGTACTCGAATCTCTCCGTTGCAGATTCAAGACGAAAGAGCACGTTTATAGGGCAAAGATTTGTGGTGGACTTGACTTTATATTCTCATCTTAGTGAACACTCGAGGAAATGGTATTTGGTTTTTTATCTCGACTGGCTTGTAAATCGAATTTTTATGTAAATTTGTAAATAAATTAAAGAAGATTATGACTAAA
>OIZT01001387.1_pt1 | contig 11160 bp, 12 predicted proteins | sample 1588611 | NCBI WGS metagenome assembly OIZT01 (sample SAMN03283278) | human gut metagenome | biome: human-associated habitat; material: feces | host: Homo sapiens | place: Peru | collected 2012
TTGTATTTTTCTGGCTGCGCCATGATGTCGTCGGCAACGGCTATCAGCTGGTCGATCTCCTCAGCGGAGAGATCGAGAATATTTATTATACTTCTCATTTCGCACCACCGATCCAGCTCTCGTCCGACGGGTTGTTGCGGAAGGCTATGAGGCGGTTTACATCCTCGGGCTTTATATATCCCTCCTGAGCTGCGACTTCGGAGAGCACATCGAGGTTAGTCAGGCTCACATTTTTGACATCCGCCGCGGCGAGTCTCTCAAGACCCTTTTTCATTCCGTAGGTGAAGATGCTGACTATTCCGAGCACCTCCGCGCCCGCTTCGCGCAGAGCGTCAACGACTTCGATAACACTGCCGCCCGTCGAGATAAGATCCTCGACCACGACGACTTTCTGACCCTTTTCGAGCTTGCCGATGATCTCTTTACGCTGCTGCTCCAACTCCTGCTCGATGAGCGCCTTGTGAGAAACAACAACGTTGCGGAACTCCTGGTTGATCTTTACAACCTTGAACTCCATAGTCTTGCCTACGAATACGTCGTAGTCGCGTATAGGATGAACGTCGATCTGGCTTCCTGGCAAGAAAGCCTCGATACCGAAGACGTCAACGATCATACCGCCCTTAGTGCGGCACTTGATGTAACCCTGGATGATCTCCTCGTTCTCGAGAGCAGCGTTAACACGCTCCCAAGACTTGCTGAGGCGAGCCTTCTTGTGAGAGAGTACCAACTGACCCTTTACGTCCTCCTGGTTCTCTACGTAAACCTCTACCTTGTCGCCTACCTTGAGGTCTGGGTTGTAACGGAACTCAGAAGCTGGGATGATACCGTCGCTCTTGTAGCCGATGTTTACGATAACCTCTTTCTTATCAACAGAGATTACTGTACCCTCTACTACCTGGTGCTCAGTTACCTTGTTCAATGTTTCGTCATAGGCCTTCTCGAGGTCCTCTTTGCTGACGCCTGCGTTTGTACCCTGCTCAAACTCTTCCCAATTGAAGTCGTCGAGTGGCTGTACGTTCTTGAAATTTGACATAAAAATTAATTAAAAATTTAAATTTAATAAAGTTTGACTTTATGTGAATTATATAAAACGGCTGCAAAATTACTCATTTTCTTTGATTTACAAGCGTTTATCTCCACTTTTCTTTCTTTCGTTAATGATATTTAACTAAAAAGCCTCTCTTTCCCTCTCTGCCGGATGCCTTTCGCCAGTTTTCTTCCTTATGGAGCCGTTAACTATAAATAATGTATACATCTATTAATGATTACTTTCATTTTGTGCGCACACAGTCGGCTTTTTGTTTCATTTATATGAAATTTGCGTTAAATACATTAAAAAAAAGATTCGAAATGCTTGTTATATCAAATAATTTGTTACCTTTGCCATTGAATTAGTAATTATGAAAATAATGATTTAACAGTAGAGTATATGACGCTGGTCATCCTTACCATATTAGTGCTTGCCTACGTGCTCATCGCAACTGAGAACGTGACCAAGGTGAACCGTGCTGCCGTGGCTATCTTTGCCGGAACGGTGGGATGGGTGCTATATGTGTGCTTTGGTATGGACTTCGTTACCAGCGAGCATCTGGCTGACTATTCCAGGTTTCTCCATCTTGGAGACGCCGATTCCACCAGCACTACTGTCAAGTACTACATCTCCCGCAACATCTTCCTCCCTTGGGTGGGCAGGGCAGCTGAAATCGTGCTGTTCCTGCTGGCTACGATGACCATCGTGGAGATTCTCAACAACAATGGCTGCTTCGACTTCGTAAGACAGCTGTTGCGCACCCGCAGCAGCAAGAAGATGCTATGGACGCTCGCCATCGTTACTTTCCTGATTTCAATCAATCTCGATAACCTGACCACTACCGTGATGATGCTTACTATGATGCACGCCATCATACCTAGCCGCCGTCAGAGAATGATCTATGGCAGTGCCATTCTTTTGGCTGCCAACTGTGGCGGAGCACTCACCGTGATAGGTAATCCTGAAGGACTGGTGCTCTGGAATTCCGGAGCCGTCACAGCCACCGTCTTCTCTTTCTCCCTGCTTCTCCCTTGTCTCGCTGCCTGGCTCATCCCGACGGCGATGATGATGCGCATGCTGCCGGAGAGGGTAGACAGCGAATGGATCGTGATGCCTTTCAGAGGCGATGATACAAGACTCAACGCATGGCAGAGACAGCTGATGCTCTTCGTGGGTATCGGCGGACTCTGGTTTATCCCTACATTCCATAGCATCACCAAGCTCAGTCCGTTCCTGGGCGCATTGTGCGTGCTCAGCATCCTGTGGATTGTGAACGAAATCTTCAACCGCAAGCTCATGAACATGGATGCGATGGTGGAACGTCGCACCCCTAGAGTGCTGCAATATGGCGTGATACAGATGATTCTCTTCGTGATGGGAATAATAATGGCTGTTGGCGTAGTGAAGGAATCAGGCGCCTTCGACGATCTGATGAACCTGCTGGACGGGGGAGAAGAGCGCCCTAACGTATGGCTGCACGGCATTGCTGCAGGCGTACTGAGTACCGTGCTCGACAACTTTGCCACCGCCATGAACTTCTTCTCACTGCACGACGTAGTGGGACTGGGCGACCCATCCATGGTCCTGGATCCAGACTACAGCACCAACGGACTCTACTGGCAGGTAGTAGCCTACTGCGTGATGGCAGGCGGCAACGTATTGGGCATCGGAACCATCAGCGGCCTTGCCCTGATGAAGATGGAACACATGCACATGGGTTGGTTCTTCCGCAACATCGGCTGGAAGGCTCTCGTGGGTGGCGTGGCAGGCCTCGCTATCCTCTGGCTCTCCCATACCCTGATGGGCGGAGCCATGTACCTGATGATTTAAACCATATCTGAAGAAGAAAAAGGGGATGGAAACACGCATCCCGAAGATGAAAAGGACAATTGGATCTAAGAGAAAAACTGAAAAAATAAACTATTAATAAATTTATCATATATATATAATAAGGTAATATAGTTATGGCAAAGATTAAGACTATAGGAATTTTGACTTCTGGAGGTGATGCTCCAGGTATGAACGCAGCAATCCGTGCTGTGACCCGTTCGGCCATCTACAACGGATTCAACGTGAAGGGTATTTACCGTGGCTATGACGGTCTCATCAATGATGAAATCGTATCATTCACTACAGAGAACGTCAGCGGTATCATCGGTACCGGAGGTACGATGCTGAAGACAGCCCGTTCCAAGGAGTTCATGACCGTGGAAGGACGCCAGAAGGCTTATGAGAATATCCAGAAAGAGGAAATAGATGCACTCGTAGTCATCGGAGGTAACGGTTCGCTTACCGGAGCGATGAATTTCGCAAGTGAGTTTGATATCTGCTGTATCGGATTGCCTGGTACCATCGACAACGACCTCTACGGCACTGACAATACCATCGGATATGATACAACCATGAACACCATCGTAGAGTGCGTGGACCGTATCCGTGATACTGCACAGAGCCACGAGCGTATCTTCTTCATCGAAGTGATGGGACGAGATGCCGGCTTCCTGGCTCAGAACTCAGCCATCGCCAGCGGTGCAGAGGCTGCCATCATCCCAGAGGACTCTACCGACGTAGACCAGTTGGCACAGTTCATGGAGCGTGGTATCCGCAAGTCAAAGAAGAGCTGTATCGTCATCGTGTCAGAGAGTCCTAAGTGTGGTGCGCTCTATTATGCAGACCGTGTACGCAAGGAGTTCCCTGAGTTCGACGTACGTGTATCTATCCTGGGTCACCTGCAGCGTGGCGGCCGTCCATCAGCCCGTGACCGCATTCTTGCCAGCCGTACCGGTTGCGGTGCCATCGAGGCAATCATGCAGGGTCAGCGCAACGTGATGATCGGCGTGCGCAACAACGAGGTGGTATACGTACCGCTTTCAGAGGCCATCCGTTCAGACAAGCCGTTCGACCGCAAGCTCATCAAGGTTCTCGACGAGTTGAGTATCTAAAAGAGACGGGTTGAGTATCGCGAAAAGGCGGTTGGGTGTCCGAAAGAAGGATTCTCAAATTGAAAATTGTCTTAAACGGTACAAATGTGTTTTAATAAGGTATAAAAACCGTATAAAACCACAAAAAGATTTGCGGTTTTCATAAATTATTGTTACTTTTGCCGCCGGGAATTGAGAGAGCGGAGCCATGGGCGAGGTTCGTCAGTTCCCGGGCAAAACAGGGGCGAAGCCACTAGGCGAATCTCCCCACTATCTACTTGATCAAGAAAGAAGCTGAAACAACTCCTATTCCTGATTTCGAGCGAATAGAACAATAGAAAAATAATATAAAAATAACCTTTAAATTAATAAGCTTATGTCACAAATTAACGGACGTATCTCTCAGATTATCGGTCCTGTTATCGACGTTTATTTCGATACCAAGGGCGAGAATCCTGAGAAGGTGCTTCCTAAGATCTACGAAGCTCTGAAGGTGAAACGCCCAGACGGACGCGAACTGGTCATCGAGGTGCAGCAGCACATCGGTGAGGACACAGTGCGCTGCGTTGCTATGGACAACACCGACGGCTTGCAGCGTGGCTTGGAGGTTGTCTCTACAGGCAATCCTATCGTCATGCCGGCAGGTGAGCAGATCAAGGGCCGTATGATGAACGTCATCGGACAGCCTATTGATGGTATGAAAGAATTGGACATGAAGGGCGCTTATCCTATCCACCGCGAAGCTCCTAAGTTTGACGAACTGTCAACCCATAAGGAGATGCTTGCTACCGGTATCAAGGTCATCGACCTGCTCGAGCCTTACATGAAGGGTGGTAAGATTGGACTTTTCGGAGGTGCCGGTGTAGGTAAGACGGTGCTCATCATGGAGTTGATCAACAACATTGCCAAGGGACACAACGGATACTCTGTATTCGCAGGTGTAGGTGAGCGTACCCGTGAGGGTAACGACTTGATTCGAGATATGCTCGAGTCTGGCGTTATCAAGTATGGTGAGAAGTTCAGAAAGGCAATGGACGAAGGTAAGTGGGATCTTTCTCTCGTAGACCCTGAGGAGCTGGCAAAGAGTCAGGCTACCCTGGTATACGGACAGATGAACGAGCCACCTGGGGCACGTGCTTCAGTGGCACTTTCAGGATTGACCGTAGCAGAGGAGTTCCGCGATCACGGAGGCAAGGACGGTGAGGCAGCAGATATCATGTTCTTCATCGACAACATCTTCCGTTTCACCCAGGCAGGTTCTGAGGTTTCTGCGTTGCTCGGCCGTATGCCATCAGCCGTAGGTTATCAGCCTACTCTGGCTTCTGAGATGGGTGCCATGCAGGAGCGAATCACTTCTACCAAGAACGGTTCCATCACTTCCGTGCAGGCTGTATACGTTCCTGCCGACGACTTGACCGACCCTGCTCCAGCTACCACCTTTACCCACCTGGATGCTACCACCGAGCTTTCCCGTAAGATTGCTTCTCTCGGTATCTATCCAGCTGTAGACCCACTGGGCTCAACATCCCGTATCCTCGACCCACTGATTGTGGGCAAGGCTCACTACGATTGTGCACAGCGAGTAAAGCAGTTGCTGCAGCGTTACAACGAGTTGCAGGATATCATTGCCATCCTCGGTATGGATGAGCTTTCGGATGAGGATAAGTTGACCGTGAACCGTGCACGCCGTGTACAGCGTTTCCTGAGTCAGCCATTCACCGTAGCCGAGCAGTTCACCGGTCTGAAGGGTGTGATGGTTCCTATCGAAGAGACTATCAAGGGCTTCAATGCCATCCTTGACGGCGAGGTAGATGACCTGCCAGAGCAGGCATTCCTCAACGTAGGTACTATCGAGGATGCGAAGGAGAAGGCTAAGCAGTTGCTCGCAGCAGCACAGGCGTAATCTTTAAATCCACGGCTTATGTTACAGCTAAAGATAGTATCTCCTGAGAAAGTAGTCTTCCAGGGTGAGGTGGAGAGCGTACTGGTTCCGGGAACCATCGGCTCGTTCGAGATTCTCAAAGACCACGCGCCAATCATCTCTTCGCTCGAAGAGGGCAAGGTAGAGTATACCACCAAGGAAGGCAAGCAGGCTATGAACATCAAGGGCGGATTCGTGGAATGTAAGAAAAACGAAGTAAGCCTTTGCGTAGAAGTTTAAAAATAGATCATGGAAAAAGAAGAAAAGTTGCGCTTGCAGACTATCAGGCAGGCGAGCATCAGGTATAAGCAGATTTCTCTGTGGCTTACAGCTCTCGTGGCTCTTGCCATCCTCTTCGCCTGTAGGGTTTCTGCCTTATGCGATGATATTCTGCCACGGGTTGTTAATCCGCTGATAGTGAGTGCGATATTCTCGCTCGTTGCAAGTACTGCTTATGGTGAAGCCTGGAAGGCTGTGGCTAAATCATCTCCTGCCAATCTCGCCAAGTTCTATCTGGCGGCATTGGTCTTGAAGCTGATGGCTGGTACGCTGGTGTTCCTCATCTACGTGCTGGCTTGCGACAAGCAGAACATCCTGGGATTCACCGTCATCTTCGCCCTGTTCTATGTCATGCTTCTCGTGTTCGACTGCATCTACTTCGCTCGGGTAGAGAAAAAGAGCCGCCTTTCATGATGCGGCTCCCAGATAAATAAATTAATAACAAAGTAAGAATTAAAGAATATGAAACATCTCAAGCAATTCCTCTTGATGGCGATGCTGCTCTTCACGCTGGCACCTGTGCAGGTATCAGCCAAGGAAAACATCGACGTGAAAGAGATATTGTGGGGTCATATCAAGGATTCTTATGAATGGCATATCACTAAGGTGGGAGATCATCCCGTAGTGATTCATCTGCCTATCATCGTGAAGAGTTCAACGGGCTGGCACGTCTTCTGCAGCAGCCAATTCTCGGAAGAGAAGGATGCCAACGGAGACCGTCCTGGACCATTCAACCTCGTCATCAAGAACGGTGATGCACAGACGAATCCCAACAAGATAGTAGAGAAGGTGGGAGGTCAGGAGGTTCGTCCTCTCGACATCTCCATGACGAAGACCGTTTGCGTGCTCTTCATCGATGCTATCATCCTGTTGCTCTGTGTCCTGATACCAGCCCGCTGGTGCAGGAAGCACAAGGTGGATGACCCTGCACCAAAGGGATTTGTGGGACTGATGCACATGTTCATCATGTCGGTATATACCGATGTGATCAAGGCTACGCTCGGTAAGGAGGCGCCAAAGTACGCACCATGGTTGCTTACTTGCTTCTTCTTTATCTTCGTGGCGAACATCATGGGTATCGTACCATTCCCTCCAGGTGGTGGTAACCTGACAGGTAATATCGCCTGCACCGCATTCTTCGGTGTGACGACCTTCCTGATCACCAACTTCACCGGTACGAAGGAATACTGGAAGGACATCTTCTGGCCAGAAGTACCAACCTGGCTGAAGGTTCCAGTGCCATTGATGCCATTCATCGAGCTTTTCGGTATCTTCACGAAACCGTTGGCTTTGATTATCCGACTCTTCGCCAACATGATGGCGGGTCACGCCATCGCACTTTCGTTTGCGGCTATCATTTTCATCATGTTCAACATCAGTGAGAATGCTATCGCCAACTATGTGGCAGGTACGGGTATGACAGTAGTAAGTATTGCGATGAGTGTCTTCATGATGCTCCTCGAAGTATTGGTAAGCTACATTCAGGCATTGGTATTCACCATGCTGAGTGCAGTATTCATCTCGCTGGCTCATGTAAAGTCTCATGAGGCTGAGCCAGAGGTTGCTTAATACATTGAACTTTGAAGTTTGAACTTTCAACTTTATGATTTGATGTAGAGGCAAAAATACAATTAGACAATAAATAAAGAAAATATTAACAACTTAAATTATAAGATTATGTTATCACTTTTATTAGCAGCAGAGATTGCAAAGTTGGGTGCCGCAGTAGGTGCAGGTTTGGCCGCTATTGGCGCAGGTATTGGTATCGGTCGCATTGGTGGCCAGGCTATGGACGCTATGGCTCGTCAGCCAGAGAAGATGGGCGACCTCCGTTCTTCTATGATTATCGCAGCTGCGTTGGTTGAGGGTGTCGCGTTCTTCGCTGTCATCATCGCCATCCTGGCAATCGTTATGTAATCATCTCATATGTCACTATCATCAGCCCCGGATCAAGGATATCCTCCAGAGTTTCTGCCGGGTTCTGAAGCCGGGGTAGGATAGAGACTATTCTAGAGTTAGTTAAAATAAAAACGTTTAAGTAAAACTTTAACCAGTATATATGGATTTATTGATTCCTGATAGCGGTTTGCTCTTTTGGATGACAGTCGTTTTTCTGATTGTCTTCGTCATCTTGAGAAAGGCTGGTTTCGGAGCCATCGTCAAGATGGTGACCGAGCGCAAGGCCTTCATCGACGAGAGCCTGAAGAAAGCTCACGAAGCCAACGAGAAGCTTGCCAATATCCAAAAAGAAGGTGAATCCATCTTGCAGGAAGCTCGCGAGAAGCAGGCTGCCATCCTCAGAGAGGCTGCCGAAACACGCGACGCCATCGTAGAGAAAGCACAGGACAAGGCCCGCGAAGAGGGCGCTCGTCTCCTCTCTGACGCCAAGGCACAGATTGAATCGGAGAAGCAGAACGCCATCCGTGAAATCCGCGGTCAGGTGGCTGAACTCTCTGTTCAGATTGCAGAGAAGGTGCTCAAGGCTAAGCTCTCTGACGACAAGGCACAGATGGATATGATAAATCGACTGCTGGACGAGGTTTCTTCTGACAACAAATAGTAAAGCTTATGGATATAGGTGTAATATCGGTGCGTTATGCCCGTGCCCTCATCAAGGCTGCACTCGGCATGAAGCTCGAAGATCAGGTGTACCAGGAGATGCAGACGCTCTACAAGAGCTACATCGACGTGCCTGAACTGAGATTTACGATAGACAACCCTATGCTCTCTAAAGACAAGAAGCAGGCGCTTCTCACCACAGCCCTGGGCAACAACCCATCGGAGCTGAGCAAGAAGTTCATCGCACTCGTTCTGAAAGAGGATAGGGAGAGCACCCTGCAATTCATGGCTGCTTCGTATATCACTCTTTACAGGAAACAGAAGAACATCATCCGCGGTAAGCTGATCACCGCCACTGCCGTTGACGCCTCTACTGAGGATAAGATGCGCAAGATGGTGGAGCAGAGAACGCAAGGTACTGTGGAGTTCAAGACTGAGGTGAACCCTGATATCATCGGTGGTTTCATCCTTGAGTATGATACTTACAGAATGGATGCGAGCGTAAAGACTAAGCTCAACAACATTCTGACACAGCTCAAAAAGTAAAACGAAAAGAGATGGAATGAATGATACCCTTGAAAGGTAATCATAAAGTTCAAATCTCAAAGTTCAATTTTCAAAGTATAAAACAATGTCAGATAAAATTAAACCAAGTGAAGTGTCTGAAGTTCTTCAGCAGCAACTGCAGGAGGTGAATAGCTCTGAAAAGTTTGATGAGGTTGGTACTGTTCTCACCGTCAGCGATGGGTGGCTCGTATCTACGGACTCCGCAACGCAGAGGCTAACGAACTTCTTGAGTTCGAGAACGGCACTATGGCAATCGTCATGAACTTGGAGGAAGACAATGTAGGTTGTGTCCTCTTAGGTCCTACTGCTGGCATCAAGGAGGGACAGAGCGTGAAGCGTACTCACCGTATCGCTTCCATCCGCGTGAACGATAACTTCCTGGGACGTGTCGTTAACCCGCTGGGACAGGCTATCGACGGACTCGGCGACATCGACCTTACTGATGCCTTCGAAATGCCATTGGACCGCAAGGCCCCTGGTGTTATCTATCGTCAGCCAGTGAAGGAACCACTTCAGACAGGTTTGAAGGCTGTAGACTCTATGATTCCTATCGGTCGTGGACAGCGTGAGTTGATCATCGGCGACCGTCAGACCGGTAAGACTGCCATCGCAGTGGATACCATCATCAACCAGAAGAGTTTCTATGAGGCTGGCAAGCCAGTATATTGTATCTATGTAGCCATCGGTCAGAAAGCTTCTACCGTTGCCGCATTGGTACAGAACCTCAAGGAACATGGCGCTCTGCCATATACCATCATCGTCAGTGCTACCGCTGCTGATCCAGCTGCGATGCAGTACTATGCACCATTTGCCGGTGCAGCCATCGGTGAGTACTTCCGCGACCGCGGTTTCTCTGCTCTCGTCGTATACGATGACCTGAGTAAGCAGGCTGTGGCTTACCGTGAGGTATCCCTGATCCTCCGCCGTCCATCAGGACGTGAGGCTTATCCTGGTGATGTCTTCTATCTCCACTCTCGTCTGTTGGAGCGTGCAGCTCGTATCAACGACCAGCAGGAGGTAGCTGAGCAGATGAACGACCTGCCTGAGTGCATGAAGGGCAAGGTAAAGGGTGGCGGTTCCTTGACAGCCCTCCCTATCATCGAGACTCAGGCTGGTGACGTATCAGCATACATCCCAACCAACGTGATTTCCATCACCGACGGTCAGATCTTCCTTGAGACCGACCTCTTCAACCAGGGCTTCCGTCCAGCTATCAACGTAGGTATCTCCGTATCCCGTGTAGGTGGTTCTGCCCAGATCAAGAGTATGAAGAAGGTGGCTGGTACACTGAAGATTGATATGGCTCAGTATCGTGAGCTGGAGGCTTTCTCTAAGTTCTCAAGCGACATGGATGCCGTGACAGCCATGACCATCGACCGCGGACGCAAGAACAACCAGCTGCTCATCCAGCCGCAGTATAGCCCGATGCCCGTAGGCGAGCAGGTAGCCATAATCTATTGTGGAACTCATGGCCTGATGCACGACGTGCCCGTAGAGAAGGTGCGCGAGTGTCAGGAGACATTCCTCGACAAGATTCGCTCACAGCACGCCGACGTCATCGACGCTCTGGCAAGTGGTAAGATTGACGACTCGCTCACAGCCGTTATCGAACAGACAATGGCCGACGTAGCAGGTCAGTATAAAAAGTAATAGCTTATGCCGTCACTCAAAGAAATCAAGAACCGACTTACATCCGTCAACAGCACCCGCAAGATTACGAGTGCCATGAAGATGGTGGCTTCCAGCAAGTTGCATCATGCTCAGGTAGCTATCCAGAATATGCTGCCTTATGGAAATATGCTGGAACATATCCTCAAGAGTTTCCTGGTAAGTACTCCGAATGTCGACCATCCGTTGCAGTTGGAGCACAAGGAAACCAAGCG
>OIZT01001388.1_pt1 | contig 11157 bp, 7 predicted proteins | sample 1588611 | NCBI WGS metagenome assembly OIZT01 (sample SAMN03283278) | human gut metagenome | biome: human-associated habitat; material: feces | host: Homo sapiens | place: Peru | collected 2012
CCGAAGTCCAGGTCGCCATCCTCACCGAGCGCATCAACCAGCTGACCGCTCACCTGAAGGTGCATCCTCATGACTTCCACAGCCGCCGCGGTATGCAGATGATGATCGGTAAGCGCCGTCGTCTGCTGGACTATCTGGCCAAGAAGGACATCGAGCGCTATCGTGCTCTGATCGCCAAGCTGGGTCTGCGTCGATAATTTCAGGAATCCGGGTGGTGCAGGCTCCCCTGCGCCACCCTGTTTTCGCATTTACCTGCCGCGTCAATCCATCCGCCGGAGAAAACGGCACCTTTAGCGTTTGAAACTGCGCCCTGTGCGGGGACGCGCTTTCAAGTGCTAAAGGGTTTATCTCCGGAGGAAATCCAATTCAAAAAGGAGATAAAACCATGTCAACGATCATTACCAAGCGCCAGTTCCCCGGCTACCACAAGTATGAGCTGGACCTGGCCGGCCGCCCCCTGACCCTGGAAGTGGGCAAGCTGGCCGAGCTTGCCAACGCCGCCGTGATGGTGGGCTATGGCGACACCCGGGTGCTCTGCTGCGTCACCGCCGCCCCCCGTCCCCGGGACGGCATCGACTTCTTCCCCCTGAGCGTGGACTTTGAGGAGAAGATGTACTCCGTGGGCCGCATTCCCGGCTCCTTCAACCGCCGGGAGGGCAAGCCCTCTGAGCGGGGCATCCTGAACAGCCGGATCATCGACCGGCCCATGCGTCCCCTCTTCGACGAGGAGCTCCGCAACGACACCGTGGTCACCTGCACTGTTCTGGCCAACGACTACGACAACCCCGTTGAGATCGTAGCTTCCCTGGGCGCTTCCATTGCCATCGCCTCTTCCGATGTGCCCTGGAACGGACCCGTGGCCACCACCAACGTCTGCCACCTGAACGGCCAGTATATCGTGAACCCCTCCACCGAGCAGCGGAACGCTTCCGACTGCTTCGTGTGCATCTCCTCCACCTTCGAGAAGGTGGTCATGATCGAGACCGAGGCCAACGAGGCTCCCGAGGCCGTTGTGCTGGAGTCCATCCGCATTGCCCACGAGACCAACATGGAGATCGTGAAGTTCATCAACGGCATTGTGGCCGAGATCGGCAAGCCCAAGTTCACCTTCGAGAAGGCCGCCGTGAACCACGAGCTGCTGGACGACCTGATGAACTACGGCCTGAACCAGATCGAGTACGCTCTGGATACCGACGACAAGAACGTCCGGGAGGAGCGGCTGACTGCCGCCCGGCTGGACTTCGCCGAGAAGTTCGCCGACAAGTACGAGGACTTCGATACCCACATCGAGGTATGCCTGTACAAGATGCAGAAGAAGGTCGTCAAGAAGTGGCTGCTCCAGGGCAAGCGTGTAGACGGCCGTGGCATGGACGAGATCCGTCCTCTGGCTGCCGAAGTGGGCGTGCTGCCCAGAGTCCACGGCAGCGGCCTGTTCACCCGGGGTCAGACCCAGGTCCTCTCCGTCTGCACCCTGAACACCCTGTCCGCCGCCCAGAAGCTGGACACCATCTACCAGGAGGATACCAAGCGGTATATCCATCACTACAATTTCCCCGCCTACTCCACCGGCGAGGCCCGTGCCGCCCGGTCTACCTCCCGTCGTGAGATCGGTCACGGCGCTCTGGCCGAGAAGGCCCTGCTGCCTGTGATCCCCAGCGTGGAGGAGTTCCCCTACGCCATCCGCGTGGTGTCTGAGGTCCTCTCTTCCAACGGCTCCACCTCTCAGGGCTCCATCTGCGGCTCTACCCTGGCGCTGATGGACGCCGGTGTGCCCATCAAACGGCCTGTGGCCGGTATTTCCTGCGGCCTGATCTCCGACCAGGAGACCGGCGAGTGGAGAACCTTCACCGACATCCAGGGCGTGGAAGACTTCCACGGCGAAATGGACTTCAAGGTAGCCGGCACCACCGAGGGCATCACCGCCATCCAGATGGACCTGAAGAACCGTGGGCTGACCATGGAGATCATCGAGGACGCTCTGGAGCGCTGCCGCAAGGCCCGCCTGGAGATCCTGAACGAGGTCATGCTGCCCTGCATCCCCGCCCCCCGGGCCGAGGTAAGCGAGTACGCTCCCAAGATGCTGAGCCTGAAGATCCCCGTGGACAAGATCCGTGAGGTCATCGGCTCCGGCGGAAAGACCATCCAGAAGATCTGCGCCGACACCGGTGCCAAGGTGGATATCGATGACGACGGCTCCGTCTTCATCTCCGCTGTGGACTCCGCCGCTGCCTACGCCGCCAAGAAGATGGTGGACGACATCTGCTTCGTCCCCGAGGTTGGCAAGCTGTACTACGGCAAGGTGGTCCGCATCCTGCCCATCGGCGCTTTCGTAGAGATTGCCCCGGGCCACGACGGCATGGTCCACATCTCCAAGCTGGAGAACCGCCGTGTGGAGAAGGTGGAGGACGTGCTGAACCTGGGCGACATGACCTGGGTCAAGTTCATGGGCTTCGACGAGAAGGGCCGGGCCAACTTCAGCCGCAAGGATGCCCTGAAGGAAATGGAAGGCAAGTAAGTTCACATTCCCCAGCCGCTCCCGCATTCCGCGGGGGCGGTTTTTTCTGTGCCGGCAGTTGCTTTTCCCCCTGCATTCCCCTATAATGGATTGGTAAACCAGAAAAAAGGAGCGATGTCTATGCCGGAACAAGAACGGGACGCGCTGGCCCAGGAGCTGCACAAGCAGGCTCTGGGGAAGCCGGAACCCCGAAAGGAAATGTCTGATGCCTGCCGGAGAGCCGGGGCGGAAGGGACGGTAATGCTCAAAAACGACGGGGTGCTGCCCCTGCGCAAAACCGGCTCCACGGCCTTTTTCGGCCGGGTCCAGCGGGACTACTTCTATGTGGGCTACGGCTCCGGAGGGGACGTAAACCCGGATTACCTGGTAAGCCCCATGGACGCCCTGGAGGCCCGGGGGGACATTGCCTATGACAAGGCCCTGGCGGACCGGTATCGGCTCTGGTGCCAGGCCAATGTGCCCCCGGTAATGGACTGGGCCCAGTGGCCCACCTGTCACCCGGAAATGCCGCTGAGTGAGGAAGCGGTCCGCGCTGCCGCCCAGAGGAACGATGCCGCCGTGGTAATCCTGGGCCGGGCCATGGGCGAGGCCATGGACAACCGGCCGGAGCCCGGGGGCTACTACCTGACGGAAGCGGAAAAAGCCCTGGTGGCCCAGGTCACGGCGGCCTTCCGGAAGGTCTGCGTGGTGGTGGACGCGGGAAACATCATGGACCTGTCCTGGGTGGAGGAGTACCCCATCGGGGCCCTTGTCTACGCCTTTCAGGGGGGCATGGAGTCCGGAAACGCCCTCATTGACGTGCTCTACGGCGACGCTCAGCCCGGCGGACGGCTGACGGATACGGTGCCCCGGCACTACGAGGATGCCCCCACCTACGGCCATTTCGGAGGCAGGGACTTCAACGAATACCGGGAGGACATCTATGTGGGCTACCGGTATTACGAAACCTTCGCCCAGGACAAGGTCCTCTATCCCTTCGGCTTCGGCCTGAGCTACACCAGCTTCCGGGTGGAGTCCGCCGCCGCAGCCTGGCATACCAGCTGGGACCTGAGGATCCAGGTCACCAACACCGGCAGCCGCCCGGGCCGTCAGGTGGTCCAGGTCTATGTGGAGGCCCCTCAGGGAAAGCTGGGCAAGGCTGCCCGGGTGCTGGCGGACTACTGGAAGACCCCGGAGCTGGCCCCAGGCCAGTCCGCGGAAATATCCCTGTGGATCGACCTGGAGAGCCTGGCCTCCTTCGACGATTCCGGCGTCACCGGCCACCCCTACGCCTATGTGCTGGAGGCCGGGACCTACCGGCTGTATGTGGGCACGGATGTCCGGTCCGCCGGTCTGGCAGGGCGGCTGTTTGTGGAGGAGCAGGTTCTTACGGCCCAGCTGGAGAGCCAGTGTTCCCCCACCCAGGACTTTCCCCGGCTCCATCCCAGGGAGGAGGGGGGCCGACTGATTCCCGGCTTCGAGCCGGTGCCCAGGGCGGAAAGCCGCCGAAAAGACCAGGTCCTGGAGAATCTGCCGGAACCCATCCCCTTCACCGGGGACCTGGGGATCTCCTTCCGGGATGTCTGCAAGGGAACACATGGCATGGAGGATTTCATTGCCCAATTGACTCCGGAGGAGCTGAACGCCCTGTGCAAGGGGGAGGGCCAGATGGACAGCCCCCTGGGCACCAAGGGCAACGCCGGAATGCTCGGAGGCACCACCCGGTCCCTCCGGGACAAGGGTGTGCCCACCCTCACCACCACCGACGGCCCCTCCGGCATCCGGGTGTGCTGCTATACGGCCCTGCTGCCCTGCGGCACAGCCCTGGCCAGCTCCTGGGATGTGAAAGCCGTGGAAGGGCTGGGGCATCTGTTCGGCCAGGAAATGGTCCGCAAGGGCTCGGATATTCTCCTGGGGCCGGGGCTCAACATCCACCGGGACCCCCTCTGCGGCCGGAACTTTGAGTATTACTCCGAGGATCCCCTTCTCTCCGGCACCGTAGCCGCCGCCATGGTCAGAGGGATCCAGTCCGTGCCGGGCCGGAGCGCCTGCGTCAAGCACTTCGCCTGCAACAACCAGGAGGAGAACCGGAACCGGAACGACTCCCGGCTTTCCCAGCGGGCCCTGCGGGAGATCTATCTCCGGGGCTTTGAGATCTGCCTTCAGAACTCTGCTCCCCTGTGCCTCATGTCCTCCTATAACCAGATCAACGGCATCTGGGGCCACTACCAGTATGAGCTGGTCACCGGCATCCTGCGCCGGGAGTGGGGCTACGACGGCCTGGTCATGACCGACTGGTGGATGCAGCCCTGCACCGACCCGGACTTCCCGGCCCTCTGGAACGACGCCTACCGCCTCCGGGCCCAGGTGGATGTGCTCATGCCCGGCAGCAACGCCTTCGAGGACCCCACCATGGACCCCTCTGCTTTGGAGTCTTTGAAGAAGGAAAACGGCCTGACTCTGGGAGAAATGCAGCGCTCGGCGAAGAATGTCCTAAAGCTCTGCGCCCGGCTGAAAGGTTAGAAAAATCCTTGATTATTCCCCGGTAATCCGATATAATGACAAAGTAGCTATTCTCCCCGGCAGGGGGTTTTCAATAGTCTACCCCACTGAATAACCAAAAGAAGGGTGTGTAAACAACTATGACCTCAGAAGAAAACAAGCAGCTCCAGCTGATGGCTGTGAAGGTGCGTGAGGGCATTGTCACCGCTACCCACGGTGCCAAGTCCGGTCATCCCGGCGGAAGCCTGTCTGCCGCGGATATGTATACTTATCTGTACTTCAAGGAAATGCGCGTGGACCCCAAGAATCCCAAGTGGGCGGATCGGGACCGGTTCGTCCTGTCCAAGGGCCACACCTGCCCGGGCCTGTACAGCGCTCTGGCAAACCGGGGCTTCTTCCCTGTGGAAGACCTGCCCACCCTGCGCCACATCGACTCCTACCTCCAGGGCCACCCCAACATGAACACCGTTCCCGGCGTGGATATGTCCACCGGCTCTCTGGGCCAGGGTCTGTCCGCCGCCTGCGGCATGGCCAAGGGTGCCAAGTTCCTGAATAAGGACATCAACGTCTACTCTCTGCTGGGTGACGGCGAGCTGGCCGAGGGCCAGATCTGGGAGGCCACCATGTTTGCCGCCCACTATCACCTGGATAACCTGTGCATCATCGTAGACCTGAACGGCCTGCAGATCGACGGCCGGACCTGCGACGTTATGAACACCGCTCCCGTGGACAAGAAGTTTGAGGCCTTCGGCTGCAACGTCATCTCCATCAACGGCCACGACTTTGCCGACATCGAGAAGGCTATGAACTTCTTCCACGCCAATCACGGCACCGGCAAGCCCACCGCCATCCTGATGACCACCGTCAAGGGCAAGGGTGTTTCCTACATGGAGAACCAGGCCGGCTGGCACGGCAAGGCTCCCAACGATGAAGAATACGCGCAGGCAATGGCCGAGCTGGCCCAGGCCCGCAAGGCGATCGAGGAGGCTTAAATCATGGCAGACGTAAAGAAAATCGCTACCCGCGACAGCTACGGCAACGCGCTGAAGGAGCTGGGCGACGAGTATGACAACATTGTGGTCCTGGATGCCGACCTGGCCGGTGCCACCAAGACCGCTACCTTCAAAAAGGCCCATCCGGACCGCTTCTTCGACTGCGGCATTCAGGAGGCCAACATGGTCAACGTAGCCGCGGGCCTGTCCACCATGGGCCTGGTTCCCTTTGCCGCTACCTTTGCCATGTTCGCCGCGGGCCGTGCCTATGAGATGGTCCGCAATACCGTGGGCTATCCCCACCTGAACGTGAAGATCGGCGCCACCCACGGCGGCATCTCCGTAGGCGAGGACGGCGCTTCCCATCAGTGCTGCGAGGACTTCGCCCTGATGCGCACCATCCCCGGCATGACCGTCATGTGCCCCGCCGACGACGTGGAGGCCCGGGCCATGGTCAAGGCCGCCTACAAGATGGAAGGCCCCGTGTATATGCGCTTCGGCCGTGCCGCCACCCCCGTGTTCCACGAGGAGGGCTACCACTTTGAGATCGGCAAGGGCGAAGTCCTGCGGGAAGGCAAGGACGTAGCCATCATCGCCACCGGCATCATGGTCCCCGAGGCCATTGAGGCCGGTAAGGTCCTGGCAGAGGAGGGCATTGATGCCATGGTCATCAACATGGCCACCATCAAGCCCCTGGACGAGGAGCTGGTCCTCTCCGCCGCCAAGAAGTGCGGCAAGGTCGTAACGGTTGAAGAGCACAACATCATCGGCGGCCTGGGCGAGGCTGTGTGCAGCTGCCTGAGCGAGAAGTACCCCGTGCCCGTGAAGCGGGTGGGCGTCAATGATGAATTCGGCCACTCCGGCCCCGCCGGTGCCCTGCTGAAGGCCTTCGGCCTCTGCGCCGACAATATCGTAGCCCAGACCAAGGCGCTGCTGGGTAAGTAAATCCTTCCGGTCAATACCTTCGGCCCCGGTCCCAAAAAGGACCGGGGCCATTCTTTTGTGACTTCCATAGGAAAGGCGCAAAAAGCAGAGCCTACTCCCTTCATTTATAGGAAGCAGGCTCTGCGTCTTTTATGACTGGCTCAAAACTACTCTGGTGTATAGATACTAGGTCTCAGGAACCGTCAGCTTTGTACCATCGGGAAGGAGGACATAATCCACCTGGTTCAAATCAATCGGCTCGTCAAATTTTTGGCCTATGATTTTCACTTGACCGCCATCCTTCATGACCACATAAGAGACGTTTTTGAAGAAATCTATATACATATTTTCCTCCACATCAGCGGTCACCGAAATGCTCTGACTGCGGAGCTTTACAGAAGTAACCGTACAGGATTCTACAACATCCGAGCCATCTGCCCGCCAGCCGGTGCTGCCTTTCAATGTCATTGGAGCCGATAGCAGTTCAATTTCTCGATAATCGCCGTTGTCTTCTCCAAAAGTAATTGGAAACAGCCATTCTCCCTCAGCCAGTGTATTTAGGACTGTGCAACCATTCTCATGATCCCGATAGGAGGAAATAATGTTCACCAGATGTAGATTCCAGGTAGTTCCCGACGCAAAGGGCACACTGCCATCAGTCATGACGCAATGGTACTTCATCAAAATGTCAACGGTGTTGACTTTTCCATCACCATCATCTCGGTATCCTGTTGTTCCACCTCCGCCGCTAACAGAGCCGAATTCCGGGTTTAGAACTCCACCGTGATTTGCAAAGCTGATACTTCCCTCCGTCGGAAGCGCCGTCTCTTCCGGGGCTGTTACGCCAATGAGGATTTGCACCACATATCCATCGGTCTCCACAGATTTTATTTTTAGGGTATAACCGCTCTGCGTGACTTCCTGAGGGATTCCAGCCTGGGCATCCACATCAGCCTGGGTAGGAATTCTGGGCTGAACGGAAAAGTCCACAGCGTCTGCCACCAGCTCCAGCTGTCTGGGCGTCATGTGTACAAGTTCAGAGGACACCACACCGCCGTCCTCGCTGAGGTACTCAACATTGGCATTAAACACCAAGGCCATCAACGCCTCGCCCCGGTCGCAGAGGACCAAACCAGTTTCCTGGCTGGGGGAGTGGAGGATCAACACTTGGCTTCCAGAAGCGGTTGTATAATTCTTCTCGATCCAGTCGCCGCTGTCCGTGATCGTCAGATAGTCCCGGCTGAAGCAGTCCTTCCTGTTCCAGCGGAGAACGCCAGGGCTTCTCAGAACTTCATATCCCTTATCCTCCGGGAATACAAAATCCAAATCCAGCCAGAAATTCCCCGTATCATAGCAGTTACCGCCATTGAAATTTACACTGATTTCCGAATTGCTGCGAACAAAGCGCTCCACTCCCATGGCATCGCAGAAGTTTCGATTTGTGCGGAATTCCAGAAGCGTTCCCTCCGACTTCAGGCCGTATTGCTGTGCAAGCTCCTGTGCCTTGGCGTTCATTACGTCGCTGTAAGTTTCCCAGTAGTCCGCGGGCAGCATGTCATTTTCCGCCATTTTCTCCCCATTAGCGGTGTATTCTTCTTTGAATGCGTAGAAGTCTGCACAAGCCTTGTAGGCATCAGACCCCTCCAGCCCTGCCAGCGTCAGCGTCATGGTATTTACCGTATGGGGGGCCTCCACATACACGCCGTTCACCAAGGAATAATCCCGTTGGTCCGTACCTGTGCTGATTTTGACCTTTTCTAGATTCAGTATATAGACTAGCGCACAGCCAACCAACAGAAGCATCAACCCGATCAATGCAGCCACCAGTAAAGGGCGGTGGATACGGTGCTTGGTTTTCTCCCGTTCGGCGTTCTTTCTGGGGAATTGCCCATACTCTGCATTTTCAATCAAGTCGGCGCCAATATATTGCAATCCTCTGAAAATATCTGTTCCGTTCATACGGTAATTCCCTCCCTCGCAAGATACGCTGCCAATTTGCTTTTTGTCCGATTCAGCCGCATTTGCACAGCACTTTCACTGATGCCATATCGAGCTGCAATTTCCGCAATGGTGTCCACATACCAGTACCTCCGGAGGAAAACCATCTGATTGTCTGGGGTCAAAGTGCGAAGAAACGCATCAAGTATTCTGCCTAGTTCCCTGGCATCTGCCTGGCTGTCCCGGGAGGAATCCGGGATACAGCATTCCATTTCCTGGGTCAAGGCTACAACTTCCGCCTTCCGCTTTTGTGCATTCTTCCAGTCCAGCTTTTTCAACGCAAAATTCCGACAGATTTTAGCGATGTAGGCGAAAAAGTATGCTGGCCGCTGGGGAGGAATCGTATCCCATGCCTTTAAGTAAGTATCACTGACACTTTCTTCTGCATCTTGATCATTCTCTACAATTCTGTTCGCCAAATGATAGAGTTGTCTGCCATATGTGTCATCCATATATCGAATGGCATCCTGGTTTCTTGCGAAGAACAACTCGATAATTTTGCTGTCATCCATAATGGGTCACCTCACTTGTTTTTTGTTCCTCACCCTTATAGATCGATTTTGATGGTAGAATCTCACACCTATTTTGAAAATTTAGGGAAAACAAGGAAGCTAAACAGAGAACATACGCTCACCGGGCGCACTACGCAAAAAACGCGGCTTGCAAACGCAAGCCGCATTTTTTGGTGACCCGTACGGGAATCGAACCCATGTTACCGCCGTGAAAGGGCGGTGTCTTAACCGCTTGACCAACGGGCCTGGTAGCGGCAATCTGATTCGAACAGATGACATACCGGGTATGAACCGGCTACTCTACCAACTGAGTTATGCCGCCATGTGGTCAATGCAATTCCGGCACCGCCGAAACAGCTTCTGTATTATATCCGAAGAGGCCCATTTTGTCAAGCCCCAATTTGTATTTTTTTAGAAATTTCCGGAAAGAATTGTCTCCGAGGTGAAGATGAGATGCTTTTGGAGAAATCACTGCTGTTTTTCCTTGGAGGCGGCGGATATGTGCTGGTGGAGCTCCTATACCGGGGCCGGAGCCACATGACCATGTTCCTGGCGGGAGGCACCGCCTTTTTGCTGCTGGGCAGGCTGGAGGAGGTCCGGCCCCGGCTGCCGGGGCTCCTCCGGGCCCTTGCCGGAGCCGGGGTCATCACCCTGGTGGAGTTGTTTTTCGGCCTGGTCTTCAACCGGGACTACCGGGTGTGGGACTACCGGGGCCTGCCGGGAAACTATCTGGGGCAGATCTGCCCCCGGTTCTTTCTGATGTGGGTGGGCCTGGCCTGGGCGGCGGGACGGGTGTATTGTTCTGCTTCAAAAGCCCTCTCCTGCTTGGAGAGGGTGGCCCCCCAGGGGCCGGGTGTGGAGGGGCCCCCTGAAGAATAGGAAATTGAGTTCGTTGAATGGCATAACCCCATAGTTCGCGTAGGGGACGATGCCCACATCGACCCGTGGCCCTACGGGCGGAACCGGTCAATCTATGCGGATAGATCTGCCGCTCCGTTATCGAACCTGCGGGACGATGTGGGCATCGTCCCCTACGCGAAGAGGGGCCCTGGCCATTCAACGGGGCACGGCCTGATGTTTTACAGGTCCCCTCCACACCCGTCACGGCTGCGCCGTGCCACCCTCTCCAAGCAGGAGAGGGCGAAAAAACCCACCTTACCCCCAGGGGAAGGCGAAAAACCCCGTCAGGCTTGGCCTGACGGGGCATTTTCATATCAGGGGAAACTTACTTGGAAGCACCGGCGATCTGGGCGGCGACTTCGGCGGCGAAATCGTCGGCCTTCTTCTCGATGCCCTCGCCCTTCACATAGTGAATGGCGTCCACGAAGGTGACCTTGCCGCCCAGCTTCTTGGCGGCATCGGCGATGTAGCCCTCCACGCTGCCCTGGAACAGGTCAGAGCGGACGAACTCCTGCTGCAGCAGGCAGTTATCCTTGAAGAAAGCGTTCATCTTGCCGGCAGCGATCTTTTCCTTGACCTGAGCGGGCTTGGAAGCCATCTTGGGATCGTTGTCCATCAGAGCAACCTGAACCTGGAGCTCGTGGTCCACGTCGGCCTGGGGAACCAGGGACTTGTCCCAGTACTTGGGGTTCATAGCGGCGATCTGCATGGCGATGTTCTTGCCGATCTCGGTGGCGTCGATGTCGCCCTCCACAGCCAGGTTCACCAGAACACCGTGGGTGCCGCCAGCGTGGACGTAGGCGACGGAGGTATTCTCGGGGAAGCGGGCAAACCG
>OIZT01001391.1_pt1 | contig 11128 bp, 5 predicted proteins | sample 1588611 | NCBI WGS metagenome assembly OIZT01 (sample SAMN03283278) | human gut metagenome | biome: human-associated habitat; material: feces | host: Homo sapiens | place: Peru | collected 2012
CGCCCGCGACGACGTCCTCGCCCTGGGCGTTCATGAGGAATTCGCCCATGAGCTTCTTCTCGCCGGTCGCCGGGTCGCGCGTGAAGGCGACGCCCGTGCCGGAGTTGTCGTTGAGGTTGCCGAACGCCATCATCTGCACGTTGACGGCCGTGCCCCACGAGTAGGGGATGTCGTTGTCGCGGCGGTAGACGTTCGCGCGCGGGTTGTCCCAGCTGCGGAAGACGGCCTTGATGGCCTCGACGAGCTGCTCCTTCGGGTCGTCCGGGAAGTCCTTGCCGAGCGCGTTGCGGTACTCGGCCTTGAACTTGCCGGCGAGCGTCTGGAGGTCCTTCGCCGTCAGCTCCACGTCGAGCTTCACGCCCTTCTTCTCCTTCATCTCGTCGATGAGCTTCTCGAAGTGCTTCTTGCCGACCTCCATCACGACGTCGGAGAACATCTGGATGAAGCGGCGGTAGCAGTCCCACGCCCAGCGCGGGTTCTTCGTCTGCTTCGCGAGGGAGTTGACGACGGTCTCGTTGAGGCCGAGGTTGAGGATCGTGTCCATCATGCCCGGCATCGACGCGCGCGCGCCGGAGCGCACGGAGACGAGGAGCGGGTTCTTCGCGTCGCCGAACTTCTTGCCGGCGGACTTCTCCAGCTTGCCGACGTACTCCTGCACCTGGCGCATGATGTCATCGCCGATCTTCCGCCCGTCGTCGTAGTAGCGCGTGCACGCCTCGGTCGAAATCGTGAAGCCCTGCGGCACCGGCAGCCCCAGACTCGCCATCTCCGCGAGGTTCGCGCCCTTGCCGCCGAGGAGGTTGCGCATGTCGGCGTTGCCTTCCGTCTGGCCCGCGCCGAAGAAATACACGTACTTGGTTGCTTTGCTCATTCTCGTCATTCCTTGCCTGTCACCTAGTTCTGTCTCGTTTTACATCCTATTCATTCAGTTCGTGGCCATTATAGCCGAATCCATGCGGAAAGGGAAGCCCAATCCCCGCCCGCTCAGAAGAGCCCGTGGACGTGGCCCGTCTCGACGTCCACGTCGATGCGGCGGTAGGCCGGCGAGGCCGACGTGCCGGGCATCAGCTTGATCTCGCCCGCGACCGGGACGACCAGCCCCGCGCCCCGGTACAGCAGCACGTCCCTCACCGGCAGGCGCCACCCTTTCGGACGCCCGAGGAGGTTCGGGTCGTGCGAGAGCGAATACTGCGTCTTCGCGATGCAGACGGGCAGACGCGCCGTTTCGGGATCCGCCTGCAGCGCCGCGAGCTTTTCCGCCGCCGCCGGCTCGAAGTCCACGCCGTCGCCGCCGTAGACCTCCTTCACCTGCTTCTCGATGCGCGCCGCAAGCGGCTCGTCCAGGTCGCAGAGGTACGCGAAGCCGTTCGGCTCGTCGCACGCCGCAAGGACGGCCTCGGCCAGCTCCCGCGCCCCCTCGCCGCCCTTGAGCCAGTGGTCGGAAACGGCGAAGCGGGCGCCCGCCGCCTCCGCGACGCGGCGGACAAGCGCGCGCTCGGCCTCCGTATCCGTGTAGAACGCATTGAGGCACACGACGGGCTGGATGCCGGCGCGGCGGATGATGTCGATGTGCGCGAGCAGGTTGTCGCACCCCTTCTCCAGGAGTTCGAGGTTCTCGTGCGTGTAGACGGGATCGAGCGGCAGGCCGGCCTTGACCTTCGGCGCGCCGCCGTGCGCCTTGAGCGCGCGGACGGTCGCGACGAGCACGACGGCGTCGGGCCGGAGGCCGGAGCAGCGGCACTTGATGTTCCAGAACTTCTCGAAGCCCATGTCGGCGGCGAAGCCGCTCTCCGTGACCACGTAGTCCCCGAGCGCGCAGGCAAGGCGGTCGGCGACGACCGAGTTCTGCCCGATCGCGATGTTGGCGAACGGTCCGGCGTGGACGAACATCGGCTGACCCTCCAGCGACTGCATGAGCGTGGGCTGGAGCGCGTTCACGAGGAGCGCGCACATCGCGCCGTCCACCTCCAGGTCGTGCGTCGTCACGGGCGCGCCGGACTTCGAGTACGCCATGACGATGCGCCCGAGGCGCGTGCGCAGGTCCTTCAGGTCCGTCGCCATCGCGAGGATCGCCATCACCTCCGAGGCGACGGTGATGTAGAAGCCGGAGCGGCAGGTGAAGCCGTCGAGCCGGCCGCCGCGCCCGATCTCGATGTCGCGCAGGCCCTGCGCGCAGAAGTCCATCGCCCAGCGGAACGGAATGCGGTCCGGGTCGACGTCGAGGCGCTTCAGGCCGCGCGCGGCGAGCCAGGCGTCGTCGTGGTTGCGCTCGTGCTGCATGCGGCTGTTGAGCGCGACCATCGCGAGGTTGTTCGCGTTCGTGATCGCGTCGATGTCGCCCGTGAGGCCGAGCGAGAGCGCCGTGAGCGGCACGACCTGGGCGAGGCCGCCGCCGGCGGCGCTGCCCTTGATGTTGAAGGTGGGCCCGCCCGACGGCTGGCGCACGCAGCCGATGACCTTCTTGCCGAGACGGCCGAGGCCCTCCACGAGGCCGAGCGTCGTCGTCGTCTTGCCCTCGCCGAGCGCGGTCGGCGTGATGGCCGTCACGTCGATGTACTTCGCGCGCTTCCGTCCGCCCAGGCGCCGGAGGACCTTCGTCACGTCCACCTTCGCGAGGACGCGCCCGTAGGGCGTCCACTCGTCCTCGCTCAGCCCCAGCTCGGCCGCGAGATCCTTCGCGGGGCGCAGCGTCGCCTCCGCCGCCTCCGCGATCTGCCAGTCCCTCATCTTCGTCGGGTCAAGCTTCTGCATCGTTCCCACTCTCTTCCGCTCCCACTCTTTTTTCGGTAAAGCAAAAAACGCGGGCGGGGGAGAACGAACTCCGCCGCCCGACCTGTCTGGCTGTGCAACCGGCCTACTGGGCCGCCGCGGCCTTTTCGGCCGGAACCGCCGCCTTCGCCGCGACCTCGCGCTCGGCGAGAAGGTCCTCGACCTTCTCCTTGAGCGTCGCAAGCTCCTCCACGCTCATCGTCGCGAGCGGCTTGTCCTCGCGCACGGGCACGTTCATGCCGTGGGAGCGGAGGAACTGGTCCACCTTGTCCCGGTTCTTCCTGTAGAGGTAGAATCCGGCGGCGGCCACGCCAACGCCGACGGCCGCGCCGATGAGATGATCTGTCGTAATTGCCATGTTCAGTCCTTTCGCTTGAATTTCGAAAACCGGCACTAGTATATCATCTTTTCGTCTCGTGCATGTCGTAGAAAAAGATGCGCAGCGAATTGCCCACGACGAGGATCGTGCTCGCGTTGTGCAGGGTCGCGCCCACGATGACGGGGATGAGGCCGAGGCCGCCGAGCAGGAGGCCGACCGTGTTCACGCCCACCGAGACGAAGAAGTTCTGGCGGATGACCCCCATCGTGTGCCGGGCGAGGCCGTAGGTCGCCGGGAGCAGCATCGCGTTGTCGCCGGCGATCGTGATGTCCGCCGCCTCCATCGCGACGTCCGTGCGCGTCTTGCCGAGGGCGATGCCCACGTCGGCGTAGGCGAGGCCCGGCGCGTCGTTGATGCCGTCGCCGACCATGACGACGCCGTTCCCGCCCGCCTGCAGGCGCAGGATGACCTTCGCCTTGTCCTCCGGCATGAGTTCCGACTCGAAGCCGTCCAGCCCGAGGCGCCGCGCCACGACGTCCGCCTGCTGCTCCTGGTCGCCCGTGAGGAGCAGGATGTCGTCCACGCCGCCGAGGCGCAGACGGTTCAGCGCCTTCTTCATGTTCTCGCGCAGCGGGTCGCGGATGCCGATGAGGCCCACGATCTCCGTGCCGCTCGCCACGTAGACGACGCTCTCGCCGTTCGCGAAGAGCTTCGAGGCCTGGTCGCGCATCGGATGCGTGTGGATGCCCGCCTCGTTGAGGAAGCGCTTCGAGCCGACGCGCACCGTCTTGCGCCCGACCTTCGTCCACACGCCGCGCCCCACGACCGTGTGGACCTCCTGGTGGCGCGGGATCCTGCCGCCCACGCGCTGGAGCTGGGCGAGGATCGCGTTCGCCATCGGGTGGCGGCTCGTCTCCTCCGCCGCCGCCGCGAGCGCCAGCACCTCCTCGCGGGAGTATGCGCCCGAGACGGTCGCGATCGACGTGACGCGCGGCTTGCCTTCCGTGAGCGTACCCGTCTTGTCGAGGATGAGCGTGTCCGCCTCGGTGAGGGTCTGGAGGGATCCGCCGCCCTTGATGAGCACGCCGTTGCGGGCCGCCGTGGAGATCGCGGCGGAGAGGGCCGCCGCCGTGGAGAGGCGGATGCCGCAGGAGTAGTCGATCACGAGCATGTTCAGCGCGCGGTTCACGTCCTTCGTGCAGAAGAAGACGGCGAGCGCGAGCGTGATGTTGACGGGCACGAGCGCGGCGGAGAAGCGGTCCGCATACGTCTGGATCTCCGCCTTCTTCCCCTCGGCGTCCTCGACCATGCGGATGATGCGCGAGACGGCCGTGCCCTCGCCGACGGACTCGACGCGCACGGTCGCCGTGCCGTCCACAACGAGCGTGCCGGCGTAGACCTTGCCGCCCGCCTCGCGCGGCGCGGGGGCGAACTCGCCCGTGATGGACGACTGGTCGACGAGGACGCGCCCCGAGACCACCTCGCCGTCCGCGACGATCTTCTCGCCCGTGTGGACGACGATGAAGCTGCCCGGGCGCAGCTCCGAGACGGCGACCCGCACGAGCGGCGTCCCCGGCTCGCCGTCCGCCGACAGCCACGCCTCCTCGCCGTCCACCGACAGCATGTCGCGGATCGCGTTGCGCGTCTGGTTCATCGTGTAGGCCGTGAGCGATTCCGCGAGGTCGTGGAGGAGCAGCACCGTGAGCGCCGAACCCGCGCGCCCCGACGCGACGCTCGACACGACCGCGAGCGCGCTCAGCGTGTCCGCGTTCGGCAGGAACGTGCGCACAAGCGCCCCGATGCCGCTGCGGAAGATCGGCCCCGCAAGGGCCAGCGCCCCGAAGCCGGTCGGCGAGAGCAGCCGCCCGAGAATGGTCGCCGGCACGGCCCGTCTGCAAATCCACGAACCCACGAGCAGCGCCCCCGCGATCCCCGCCCGCGTGAGCATGGTGGGCAGCGTCTCCTCGTGCAGGTCGCGTTCCTGGACGAGCAGGTGGTTGCGCTCCTCGCGTTCCTTGCGAAGCGCGCTCAACGAGTGGATCTGGATCAGGCTCTCGACCGACTCCAGCAGCTCCTCGTCGTTCACCGCCTCCGGGTCGTAGGTGAGGACGACGCTGGACGCCGCGCAGTTCATGCGCTGCGACCGCACGCCGCGCAGCTGCGAGAAATGGTCCTCCAGATCGGTCTGCTCGGCCGACAGGTACTTCACCGCGCGGCAGACGATGCGCACGCGCCCCGGAAGCCGGTGCGCGAACTGGCACTTGAGCAAGGGTTGAGAAGAGCGGAACGACATGTGACGAATTCTCCTGTAAACCAACGGCGGAGAAGTATAGCAAAATCAGGCCCCGGGAGGGACGCAATTCATTGTGCCCACGCCCCCCATTCGGTCGCAACAAGTTGCGACCCTCCCGCGCGTCCATTACGCCCCTCTACATCTCCGAGAGGGACAGCGCGCGGTAGGCGGGCGTGAACGCGGCATAGTTGGCATGGGCACGAAGAAAGACCGCCGCTTTCCCGTGCAACGTTCCCGCGCTGATCTTCGCCGCGTTCCGCTTGACCTCGCAGAAGAGAATCCGTTTCCCGAATTCGTCCACCGCGATCAGGTCGATTTCGTTCTCCCCTTTCCGGTCCCACCAGCTTCCCATCCGCGTCCATTCACCCGATTCGGAGAGTTTCTTCGCAAAGTACGATTCCAACGCCTTTCCGCTGAACATCCTGTAATCGCGCAGGATGAACTCACGCAGACGGCCGTAGGCCTTCAGTTCGATCGCCGACTGGTATCGGTAGACAAAGCGGAACCAGAAACGAAGGAAGTTGTCGTCGATCTCATAGAGCATGTTCCGGTTCGCCCCCTCTTCGGCGAACGGCCTCTTCTTCGCGACAATCCCGTAGTCCTCGCACAGCTTCGTGAGATAGCCCCCGACATCGGAACCGATGACATCCTGGATCTCGCTACGGCTCGTCCGCCCCGACGCAATCAGCGACAAGATCGAAAAGTACGTCCCGTAGTCCTTCCGGAACTCCTCGACCAGCAGGACCTTGCCCTCGTTCAGGATCGTCGAGCCATCCGATATGAAGTTTCCCACCATGGATTCAAGGTCGAACGCCCCGCCATCCATCAGAAGCTCAATGTACTTCGCCACGCCGCCGGTCAACGTCCACAACGCCAGCAGCGCCTCGGAATCGCAAGCGTGCGCGCAGTCGGTCAATATCTCCCGCATCGTATCCGTCGGAAACGGATCCAGGCGGAACTCGTGCGTTGCCCTCCCGTAAAGCGGCTGCTCCGCGCTGAAAATCTGCTCCATCATCCGGTTGATGCTGCCGCTCACGACAAGGTTCATCTTCGCACGGCCCTTCCAGATGTCCCAATCCCGCTGCATTGTGCTGAAAATGGACGGATTCACGCGAAGGAAGTCCTGAAATTCATCAATGACAAGCGTAAAGTGCTCACGTTCGGACAACTCCAGCAGGAATCTGAAGATCTCCTCGAACGAACGGACCGTCCCCGGCAGGGACATCTTGAAATAACGTGCCACCTCCGCCTGGAAGTCCAGGCAAAGATCCGCTTCATCCTTGCGCGCGACAAAGAAATACAGGTAGTCGCCATCCCCATACGCTTCCTGCAGAAGTGCCGTCTTGCCGACACGGCGGCGTCCCCTGAGAACCGTCATCTGGGCCCGCGTCTTCGATTCTTCACGAATTGAACGCAGAAACGCCAATTCCCTGCATCGATCATAGAACTTCATGCTTTCTCCTATATGCTTTTCCCGTCCGTAAACCGTCCCTCCGTAAACCACCGTTCCGTAAACCGTGGTTTACAGACGAAAGTGTAGCACAAAGCCACCCCGCACGTCAATTCAGTCTGCGGGAGGGACGCAATTCATTGCGTCCGGGAGACCAACACGGGAGGGACGCGCTCCCGCGCGTCCGTGTCCCCGTTCGGCCGCAACGAGTTGCGACCCTCCCGCGCGCGCCCCCCTAGCGCAGGAAGAACACCATGCCGCGCGCGTAGCAGATGTCATAGCCCTTTCCGTCGGCGGAGGGCCGGACGTACCAGTCGCTCGTGCCGACGCGCCCGGCGGGCGCCGGGAGGTTGCCGATCGTGCCGCCTGCCGTGCTGACGAGGCGGCGCGCCTTGTCCGCGCCCGCGTGCGGGAGCGCGTCGAAGTCGCCCTCGAACGCGAACGCCGTCCCCTCGGCGAACGTGAGCGACGCGCCCGCCTCGACCGTCAGCGGCTTCACGCCTGCGGCGAAGTCGGAGGCCCGGATCGTCCAGGTGGGCGAGGTCACCGTCACGGCGCCCCGGCGGATCGTCGGCAGGCCCTTCAGCTCGGGAAGGACGACCGGCGTGTAGGGCGGCGCGTCGTTGACGTCGAGCGCGGCGCCGGGGCCGAACGCGACCGCGCCGTGGAACGTCGGGCGGAACGGCGTCGGGTCGAGCGTCGCCTTCTCCGCCTCGTCCACCACCGTCCGCAGGAACGACCCGTCTCCGGGATCGAGCAACTTCATGTAGTTCTCCGTGTTCGCCTCGCAGCGGCCCTGCCAGTCGACGCCGAAGCCGAAGTTCACCGGCCAGGCGGGATTGTCGCACGCCACGCCCCCCGCCGTCGAGTTCCAATAATTCCCCATGAAGACGAGGATCGAATGCCATCCCGCCGCGAGCGTGACCTGCGGCCCCACGACGCAGCGTTTGTAGTTGAGGACGCGCTCCGTCATGTCGTCCTTGTTGTCGCTCACCTTGGTCACGTACTGCCCGTCGATCACGAGGGACGAATAGCGCGCGATGCTGGAGATGAAGTTGCACGTCACCGACGTCCCCGGCTCGCCCGGCACCTTGATGTAGCCCGTGTAGTAGTGGCACTGGCGGTGCGTGGGCGCGTCGTCGGCCCCTACCGTCGTCTTCCAGTCCTCGTAGGCATAGGAGACGCCGCGCCGGTCCACGCCCTGCCACGCCACGTTCGCCGGCAGGGCGGCGGTCGTGTGGCCCCCCGCCGTCCCGTAGGCGTAGTGCCAGTTCAGCCCGGCCACGTCCGGCCGCGTCCCAAAGCGGAGCGTCCCTTCCTGGATGTCGGCGTCGCCAAGGATCTTCGCGGGGCCGAACATGGTCAGCGTCCCCGCCGCCTTCTTGGTGAGGGACTTGAAGGACGTGACGGCCGTCACCCCGGAGACGACGACCTTCCCCTCCGCCACGAGGTCGGGGAGGTCGATCCTGCGGTCGGCGGCCACCGTCAGCCGCGCATCCTTGAGGGCGAGCGCCCCGCCGTCCACGGGAATGACGCCCTGCGCGGAGGTCGCGGCCGCAGGCCCCTCCGCCACCGTCACGCCGCCCGTCACGTTCAGATCGCCCGACCCGGCTGCCGTCACGCCCTGAACCGAAAGACCGCCCACAAAACTGTTCCCCGGATTGTTCAGCTGGAGGTAGCCGCCGCCCGTCACGCGCAGACCGCCCGCGCCCGAGACCGCGCCCGCCAGATTGAGCGGCTTCCCGCGCGCGTCGAACCGAATGGCGAGGTCGTCCGCAAACGAGATCGGCCCGCTCCAACCGTCAACGCCCGTCAGGGGCCCCGGCTCGATGGTCGCCGCGTTCCCGCCGACTTTGAACGTCGTCCCCTTCCCGAAGACGAGCGCGCGCGGGTCGTACGCCTTTGTGCTGTTGAGCCAAAAGCCTGCCGCGTCGTGGACCGTGATGACGTTCGCGGCCGTCGTCTTGTCCGCGTCCGTCCCGCTCTCGAGCCCGAAGTACCCGCTTTCAACGTCCACCGAGCGGAAGCCGGTGACGCCGAGGGCGACGAGGCGGAAGGCCGCGTTCCCCGTCCGCGCGACCGTCAGGGGGCATTGGTTGAAGTCCACGAAGCCGTAGCGGAACTCCAGCGTCTGGGTACCGCCGAGCCGCACCGGGCCCTCGAAGACGATGCCGCCGCGCCCGGCGAAGTTGAGGCAGTCCTGGTCGCTCTGGTAGACGGCACCCCGGCCGTCGAAGCCCTCGCCCCGCAGGCAGAACCGCTCGTCGCCGTAGGCGGGCAATCCGCCCTCATTCGTCCAGGTGTGGGGTGCCCCGACCGTGCTCCAGACCGTGCCGCCGTCCACATACGTGACGCCCGCCGCCGTGCCGAACGCGCCCGCGTGCGTCGCCTTGTACTGGCCCGCGCGGATGAGGATGTCGCCCGGGAAGTCCGCCATCTCCGCGCCCGCGACGAGCGTGCCGAGGCCCGTCTTGACGAGCGGCCGCGCGCCGAAGGCGGCCACGTCGTCCGCCGTGAGCGTCCGCGTCTCGCCCGCCGGGACGTCCACGACGGCGTACCCGTCGAACTTCTCCTCGTAGGCCGCCCCGTCCGCAACCACGTCGCCCGCGACAAGCGCCTCCCTGCCGAGGCCGGGGAAGAACACGCCCGTCACCTTCTCGAAGAGGCCGCACGCCTCCGTCGCCGCGTCGCGCACGGGCACGAAGTCGCGCACGAGCGTCCCCTCCGCGTTCCAGACCTTGAACGAGAAAAGGCGCGCCTTCGCGAAGTTGTCAAGCGCGCGAGAGCGGAGGTGGGAGGCAAGAAGGACGAGCGGGCTTTCCGGCTCGAAGTCGCCGGCGGCCATCGTGACCTGTTCCACGCCGTCCAGGAAGGTCTTCCGCGCGCCGTAGTCGGCCGCGACGACATGCACCCTGTCCTTCACGAGGAGGTTGTCCGTCGTGTACTGGCTGGTGTTCGTGAAGCGGTCGAAGCGCAGGCGCGCGGGATTCATCGCGAAGCAGGTCAAGCTGTTCGTGGTCGTCGTCGCCCCGCGCGAACACCAAAGCGCGCACGTGGCGTCCGTCGCGCGGACGGCCACCTTCATCTCAAAGCGGTCCGTACAAGCGGGCACGTAGCGCGTGTTGATCCACTGCGCGCCCGTCGCCTCAACCCATGCGACCTCCTGAAACGCGGCCTGCGCCACGCCCCACGCACACGCCGCCAGCAGCAACAGTTTCGCTTTCATCATTTCAGTTCACCTCTTAATCACTCAACCACTTAACTACTTAACCACTTAACCACTTAAAGCCCCGAAGGGGCAACTTAACCACTTAAAGCCCCGAAGGGGCGATTTAACCTTTTCATCCTCACTTCATCGGGCAGCCGACGTTGTCCTTCAGGATGAACTCCTCGCCGTGGCCGCCGAGGTCGACGATCTTCTCCTGCATGTAGCCCTGATGGAGCGCGTTGCCCGAGACGACCGAGTAGGCGAGGTTCTTGACGATGAAGCCGACCTGCGGCGTGTAGAGGCCCTTGCCGCCGTCGTCGCGCCCCGCGCGGCAGGCGTTGCCCGTCATCGCGAGGCCCCGGCAGCCCTCCAGGCGCACCTGGCAGGAACGCTCGCCCTCCGCGAGCAGGTTCGAGTCCTTGCCGCAGCGGCGGAAGACGTTGCCCGTCACCGTCAGGGCCTGGGTGCCGACCGCGCAGAGCCCCGCGCCCCAGTTGCGGTCGAAGGAGTTGCCCGTCACGTTCCAGTCGTCGCCGCCCACGAGCGAGAGGCCGTAGCCGCGGTTCCACTCCACGCGGTTCGCCGTGAACATGACGGTCGCGCCCACGCCCTCGCAGCCGAAGCCGTTGCCGCCGTTCGCCGAGAACTGGTTGTCCGTCACGAAGCCGTCCCACCCCCGGATGCGCATGCCGTCGCCGCCGTTCGCCATGCACTGGCTGTGGCGGATGATGAAGAGCCAGATGCGGTTCAGGTAGATGCCGTGGCCGGAGAACTCCATCACCTTGATGTCGTCGAAGACGAACGTGTCCTCCTTCTTGCTCCACTTCTCCGTGTTGTCGAGGAGGATGCCGTGGACGGGCTGCGGCGCTTGGCGGATGCCGCGCAGCACGAGCCCGCGCACGCGCACGCCGAACGCCCCCGTCACGTCGAGCATGCACCGGGCGCTCGGGTCGTCGAGTTCGAGGACGGCCCCCGCCTTCTCGCAGCGGAAGATCCACGCCGGGTCGGCGAGGAGCGTGACGTGCGGCGGCACCTTCAGGCCGTGGCAGCGGTAGACCCCGGCGGGGAACCACACCGTCCCCTGCGCCG
>OIZT01001396.1_pt1 | contig 11110 bp, 5 predicted proteins | sample 1588611 | NCBI WGS metagenome assembly OIZT01 (sample SAMN03283278) | human gut metagenome | biome: human-associated habitat; material: feces | host: Homo sapiens | place: Peru | collected 2012
GTAAGGTAGATTTCTTAGATGCAATTATGATTCTAAGATATGATGCTGAAATTATTGGTAGTTTTTAGAAAGGAGTATAAAAAATGTTAAAGAAGCTATTAGCAGTGATTATGAGTTTATCGATGGTCATTTCAGTTGCTAGCTTTCATATAAATAGTGTAGAAGCTTTAGGTAATCAGTATAGAGAATCTAGAGATGTATTTGTTGCAGATTGTGTTATCAATGGCTTATTAGATAAATCAGGTAATAGAGCAAATACATTTAGTCTTATTTCTTCAACAATTACACATAAGTATACGTATAAAGCGTTAGCAGAAGCACTTATGGATGATCAAACTTTAGTGTTTAATAGTGCGTTTTGGAATACAGTAAATAAATCCTTAAAAGGTGAATTTTCTACTGTATTTCAACAAAGAAGATTATTTTATGAAACTATTTTAATGGACTATTTAGCTTATGTTGATCACAGTGAAGAATATAAATCAAGCTTTAATCAAGATTGTGCTAAATATGAATATGATATTTCAAAAAAATTAGTAGAAGTTGCAGGTAAAAACTATAAGAATAGCGTGGATGAAATTATTAAAAACCAAAGTTTATCTGATGCTATTGAGTTTTCAGATAAATATGGATTTATTTACCAATTAAATAAGTTTAATGGTTTGGTTTCTTCTATTAAAGAAAATGCAACTTCAGCTAAGGATTATTACGATGCATTAAAAAGCGCTTTAGCTATAAAAAATGCTAACGTAAGTAGAATAGCATTTTTAAAACAAATGAAGAAAGTAGCAAGTGACAACACAGATTTTTGTGATGCTGTTGATGAAATTATAGGAGTATATGAAGGAAATTATGCCTCTATTATTTTAGATGGAGTAGGATATACAGCGGCACAACATTTAACAGACTGGGCATGGGGAGAATTACTTGAATTACTACCTTCAGCCTATTCAGCAGCACTTAAGGCAATTAAACTAGGGCAAAAGACATTGGATTTTATATTTAATTCAAATGATACAGCTGAAAATAATCTAAAACTTCTAATCTTATATATTATTGGAAATTATGCTAGAGAATCAGCTACAAATTTGAGAACAGTATTTAATGGTAACCAAACAGCTTCAAATGGAAGCGATTTTGTTAATGGATATCTTGAATACGTTATCTATCAAAAATATGCAACAGAACTAGCAAGTGGATATGTACAAGAAAGTACATATGATGGATTATGGAATCAAATAAAAAATTCATTTAATGGAACAGATACAACATATGCTCAATTTAAGAAGTATTTTGAAGATGATATTTCTATTTCAAAGAATTACATTAATCAAGTTGTAAATTATTATAATTTACATAATTCGTATTATGGAGATTTTACTGATAAATCATCAGAAATTGTTGATAGTGGAACTTCTAATGATATGAGTTGGAATTTAAATGGAAATGGTGTATTAACAATTTCAGGTACTGGCAATATGCCTGATTATTCTTCAACTAGTCAACCTTGGTATAAATACAAGGAAAGTATTAAACAAGTTAAAATAGGTGATGGAATTACAGGTATAGGAAATTATGCCTTCAGTGGATGTACGAATCTAACAAGTGTAACGATTCCAGGAAATGTGACAAGCATTGGAAAACGTGCATTCGGCGGTTGTAAAGCTCTAGAAGAACTGACAATACCAGAGGGCGTAAAAAAATTAGGATATGAAATAATAGCTGATACATATATAGAAAAGATCAAAATTCCAAGCACTGTAATCACTAGTGGTCTTGAATCCAACAGTGATAGGAGTGCCTTGGCTGGAGATGGAGTACTAACAGAAGTTGAGTTTGCAGAAGGAATGACTAGAATTCCAGCATATGTATGTGAAAACGCAAGCAGTATGGAAAAGGTGGTTATTCCAAGTACGGTTACAAGCATAGGAAGCAGTGCCTTTAACGGATGTGGCGGTCTAAAAGGAGTATCATTACCAGACGGTCTAGCACAAGTAGAAGATGAAGCATTTAACAGATGTAAAAGCTTGGCAAGCATAACAGTGCCAAAGAGTGTAACAAGCATAGGAGGTGGTGCATTTGCGAACTGTACATCGCTAAAGAGTGCAGTAATAGAAGCAAATGGCAAGAAGCTGTTTGAAACAACGATAGGATATTCCGCCTTCAATGGATGTACGAACTTGATAAGTGTAACAATCCCAGGAAATGTGACAAGCATTGGAGATTATGCATTTAGTAATTGTAATTCACTAGTTGCTAATGTATATAAGAATTCAGCAGGGTTAACTTATTGTAAAAACAATAAAATTGATTATAGAATTGTTGGATCATATGATAAGAAACATTATATTCAGATAGAAAATGGAACATGTACAAATATAGATGAAAGTACAGAACTTAAAGTAAATCAATTAAAAGAAGGAAATGATTATGATGTAGTATCAAAATCATTTGATAACTTTGAATTATATGATCTTTCATTCTATAAGGATGACCAGAAAGTTACTATTGATGGTACTGCTATTGTAAGAATTCCTGTAAAAGAAGGAATGGATGGTAGTAAATGTAAGGTTTACTATAACGACAATGGTACATTTACTGATATGGGAGCAGTCTATAAGGATGGTTATATGGAATTCGAAACAAATCATTTTAGTCAGTATGTAGTCGCAGAAATAGAATCGTCTGCATTCACACTAGGTGATGTTAATGAAGATGACAAGGTAGACTTCTTAGATGCCATTGTGGTATTAAGACATGATGCTGAAATCATTCAATTAACTGATAATCAGATGAAAGCTGCAGAAGTTAATAAAGATGGTAAGGTGGATTTCTTAGATGCAATTATGATTCTAAGATACGATGCTGAAATTATTAATAGTTTTAATTAATGTAGTTAAAGATTTAAAAAGCTAAGGCAGTCTTCTGCCTTAGCTTGATATTGATTATAAGATGGAGGAGAAACATATGTTAAAGAAGATAAGTGTCATCTTACTAGTTTATGTAATGATGATCTCTAGTGCTTTGGTTAATGTAAAAGCTTTAAGTTATAACGGCTTTACTTATGAATTAAATGATAATCAAGCCACTATTACATCTTATGAAAGTAATCAAAGCGACATAGATACTTTGAAAATTCCAGATACAATTGATGGATATAAAGTAACAAAAATTAATGGACAATTCCATGCGAACCTATCTAATTCTAGAGGTGAATATAGTTCAGTGGATACTTTGGTTCTTCCTAGTTCATTAGAAGATATCACTTTGCCTGACAATAGAGGAGAAACTCTTTTTTGTGAAATTAAATCATTGAAATTTGAAAATACAAATACCAATTTTTTTACAGATAATGGTTGTGTTTATAATAAAGACAAGAGTATTTTATATTTTATTCCTAATGGTCTTAAAGAATTAAACATTCCAAGTACTACAAAAAAGGCTAATTTAGGAAATCTTGTAGATACACAGTTAACTCAGTTAACTATTCCAAGCAATGTAGAATTTATCTATCTTGACTGGGTTGATTGGTCTTATGGATTACAATTACCTCATACATTAAATACATTAAATATGAATGCAACATGCGATTTTAAACTTGTAGCTAATTCTCTAACAAAATTAACTTTTGGTACTAATGTAACAGATTTATCTGAGTGTAGCATTAAATGTAATAATATGTCTGAATTAAATCTTCCAAACGGCTTGGTAAAGATGCCTTCGTGGATTCAATCTCAAAAGTTAAAGGTTTTAAACATACCTTCAGAAGTGAATGAATTCTATACATCTATTTATGCAGATAACTTAGAAGCATTTGTGGTTGATCAGAATAATAAAACTTTAAAATCAGTAGATGGTGCGTTATTCTCTAATAATGAATTACTTAGATATCCAAAAGCACTAAAAAAAGAAACTTATGAGGTTCCTGAAGGAACTACTTCTGTTTTTGAAGTAGGTAATCAATATCTAAAGAATTTAAAATTACCAAATTCATTAGTTCAAATTGATTCAAGAGCAATGCAAGAAGCTATAAATCTAGAAACATTGAATATTCCACAGAATATGAATGTACCTTCTGATGATGAGCAACATCCAGACTTAGATTATTTATTAGGAAATTGTAATAAGATTAAAAATCTTACTCTAGGCACAAATAATAAATATTATACTATTTCTAATGGTGCTCTTTATTCTAAGGATTATAAGGTCTTATATAAATATCTTGATTACAATGAAAAAAATCCTGTAATTAATGATAATACAACAAAAATTGGTTGGTCTGCATTTGATGGTAAGCGCAGTATTACAAATATTGATGTAAAAAATGTAACAGATATTGTTTATGGAGCCTTTAATGATTGTACTAGTTTAAATGAAATTAAATTACGTAGTATTCAATATTTAGGAAGCTATGCTTTTAGAAATTGTACATCTTTAAAAAACGTCCAGTTACCTGAAACATTAAATGATAAGAAATGGGAAATTTTTAGCGGATGTACTAATTTGGAATCAGTTTATATTCCCGCGAAGGTTGATTATGTGGAGGATGATTTTTTAAATTGTTATAAGCTAGTTAATATTACAGTAAGCAAAGATAATGAAAATTATGTTGTTTCTGATAATGCACTATATACAAAGGATTTAAATAAACTTGTTTTACAGTTAGATAAGAATATTACTTCATTTACTGCAAAGAGTGCAACCGAAACTATTGGTATGCAAGCATTCCTAAACTGTACTAAATTAAAGAATGTTGATTTAAATAATGTGAAACAAATTGATGCTTCTATGTTTGATGGATGTTCAAGCATGAACTATTTTGTTGTTCCTAAAACAGTGGAAGAAGTAGATAACCGTGGTTGCAGCAATAATTCATGTAAATTATATGTGTACCCAAATTCAAAAGCATTAAAATGTATTGAAAGCTGGAATGGATATGATTATGATGAAAAAATCAACTATCAGATAATCACATCATATGAAGATATTAATACAAAGATTGAAATCAATGTCATTCCAAATCTTCCGATGAATAATGTTACTCTAAAAACATCTAGAGTTACTCAGGGGGATAGCTATAATGCTGTAGCTCAGTATAGCGATAAATTTGATTTATATGATGTATCTTTCTATAAAGATAATCAGAAGGTTAATTTTGATGGTAAGGCTGTTGTAAGAATCCCGGTTAAAGAGGGATTAGATGGAACTAAATGTAAAGTATACTACAACAATAATGGTCAGTTTACAGATATGAACGCGGTATATAAAGATGGTTACATGGAATTTGAAACAACTCATTTCAGTGAATATGTTGTAGTAGAAGGAACATTACCAACTACAGCAATGGGTGATGTAAATGAAGATGGTAAAGTAGACTTCTTAGATGCCATCATGGTATTAAGATATGATGCTGAAATCATTCAGTTGACTGATAATCAGATGAGGGCTGCAGAAGTTAATAAGGATGGTAAGGTAGATTTCTTAGATGCAATTATGATTCTAAGATATGATGCTGAAATTATCGATAGTTTAAATTAAGTTGGTGATTTTATGAAGAGAGTATTTAAATTATTAGTAGTGGCTATAACTGTATTTGCTAGTTTATCTTTAAACAATGTTTATGCAGCAAATGAAAACTTAGTTATAGAAAAAAATACACTTAAAGATGGGCATATTGAAGTATTAGTTGATGTTAAAGAAGATGCACATATTTATGGTGGAGAATTGATCTTTGAATATAACAAAGATCAATTAGAACTTGAAAGTGTTAAATCAAACAAAGAACAGAATATGTTAGTTTCTGTTAATAAGAATTACAAGAACGAAGGAAATAAAATAAAAGCTGTATTTGCTTCAGCAGAAGAAGTTGTTGGTCACGTTTTTGCAATCACTTTAAAGTCAAAAGATAATGAAGTGAAAGATGAAGACATCGTTATAGATCAAGTTTCTGTTGGTGATAAAGATGGAAAAATTATTCCAGAAATCACTCAATCAACTGTAACAGTAAAGAATGAAGCAGGAGAATCTAAAGTTACTGCATCGTTTGAAGATGTTGATAAGACTCAAAAGACTCAAGAAAAGACTTATGATACACAGAAAGCAAAAACAAATACTACACAGAAGTCTAAAAAAGAAGTGAAAGAAAGCAAAAAATCTAACAATATGATTTATATTGCTGGCGCAGTTGTGATTCTAGTGATTGGATTGATTGCATTCAAGATGAAGAAAAAATAGAATATTTTGGTTGAGAATAAAGACTTGAAGTGACTAGGGTTCTTCGCCTTTAGTTACTAATTAAAAAGTGAACCCAAAAAGGACGATTAAATCATTTGATCTAATCGTCCTTTGTTCATGGAATAAGATTGTTTATTTTATCCTTTACAGCACTATAATAACGGCGGCTAATAGGAATAGAAGTCCCATCTACAAGAAGTGCAGAATCTTTTGTGATTTCTTGTACCATTTTTAAATTAATAATATAACTACGATGACACATCGCAAATGAATCTTCTAAACGTCCCAATAAATCTGAAAGCTTTTCAGATGTTGAATAAGTCTGTGTAGGAGTCACAATCATCGTTGTTCTTAATTGTCTCTCCATATAGAAGATATCCTTCTGTAGGATATTATATTCTTCTTTATTCCAGAAAATCTTTAAAGAAGCTCTTCTTTGTTTATTTAATGCTTCATTTGCGAGTGATAAAGCATGTGGTAAATACTTCTGATAATTCTTCTTAAGAATAAAATAGATATGTTTTGTATCATACACATCACTCACATAATCTTCATAAGATGTCATATAAATAATAATTGTATGAGGTGAAAAGACATTAATCTGTTTAGAGAACTTAATGCCATTACCATCAGGTAAATCAATATCCATAATCACAATATCATAAGGCTCTTTCTCCTTCATTGCTTCTTGAATACTATTGTATAAATCATTCCCTTTATAAAAAGAATTAATCGCATGCTTAGGCAAAGAAATTGTTTCTAAAAAGGATAATATCTGATTATGTTGTATTTCATTATCCTCACATAACCCAATCTTAAGCATAATATCTCCTCCTATACTTTCAACATAACAAGTGATGTAAATGTATCACCATTATCAATCCATTGGACTGATCCATCATGCTTATTCGCAATATCTGTAATAATAGATAAACCATAACCATGATGTACTTTATCTTCTTTGGTTGTTTCACCCGTGAACTTCTTCTCTTGTTTTGAATTCACCATCTTAATATGTAAATAACCTAGATGATCACTAATAGATAAACTAAGTGAAGAATCACTACATTGACTACATGCCTCAATACCATTATCTAATAAATTAAAGAGTACCGCAGATAAATCCGTATCAAATCTATTTGCATACTCAGTCACTACATGATAATGAACATCAATACCTAACGTATTCGCATATTCTCTTTTTGATTGCAAAATCGCATTCATTAAGGAATCAGAACAAATAGGATGCATTCTCACAGATTCAAAATGATCAGATAACTGCATAAGTGTTTCTTTTGCTTGGTCAATATCATTGTTTTCCAACATCCCACTTACAGCCTTTAAGGCTTTTTTAATTTCATTTTGGAACTCTTCTGCATTGTCTTTCATTACTTTTAATTCTGTTTCCTGTTTCTTTCTAAGTTCCTGATTTTTCATTATTGTATCAATCTTGATATTCTGTTCAGTTAAATCAAAAATCTTTTTGATAGTATTGTACACTGATACAACAATACTCATTATTGTGATAAGCATAAGGGACTGAAATAAACCAATAAAAGAGCTTAATTTTGGTGAAGTAAGGCTCATTTTACTTAAAAGTCCAAAGATAGAAGAAAAGATAATACATAAAAAGGTCATTTTATAAGACTTCATTGTTTCTCCTCCTCAATAATATTACGAATATATTCTTTAGCTTCTTCATTTTTAGAAGATTCAATTAAATGCGCCAATGATAATAAGTGATTCGCAATATCATGATTCCAATGACGTATCTCAATATATTGCGCTTCTGTTTCTTTATAAGATGTTAATTGAGATTCTACAAGTTCTACCTGCTGTTTTTTCAAAGCGATATCATGAGTGGACTCAGAAATCTCTTTAAATAATCGGTTGAATAAAATAATCAAGAAAATTGTTGCAACCATACTAATTAGAACAAGGGATAAAGAGAATTTTATAGCAGATGGCAACGCAAATAAATTATTAATAATGATTACTGCCACAAAATAGAAACATGTTCTTAAAACTAATCCTGATTTTAAAACAGTAAAGGAGTTCTTAAGAAGAGAAGCCGCTTTTACTGTAAGTAACAAGACGAATGATCCTGTCAATAATGAGAATATACTAATAAGTATATATTGATTGTTTGTCTTAAATAATACAGGAACCATATTAATATGTGGAAATAGTGGACTGATTGCAACAAAAACAATCGCAAAAATTGTTTCTGAAGCTAATGTAAAGGTAAGTAACATAAATGTAAGTGTCAATTTATGTTTCATATCTCCTTCATAGAATAGTGAAGGAAGAAACATAAAGATGTATACTAGATAAGTAGCTAGATATACATGTTTCTGTAGTGACAGATAAAGTACTACAAAGAGAATATGAAGTATGATACCAACAAGCAGAATATGATCTGTTTTTGGTTCTAATAGCTGATAATATAAGTACTGGGCGCTAGTTAGTACATATAGCATATAAAGTATAAATATAATAAATGATTGCATATGAGCCTCCTACGCTCATTATTATAAGCCATGAAATCACGAAAACGCGTGATTTTGCATATAAGAGCAATTAAGCGCCATGAATGTCATGAAATGTGATATAAAGTGTAATTATTACATTTATTTTATTTGAAAAGTAGATGAATGGGAGGTGAGAGTTATGGATATTAAAGGGATGTATGAAGATGGATTGTGCAAAGATATAGTTGCATATTATGAACGAACACATGATTTAGATAATGCTAAATATGTGGCTTTATCCTATAAAGAACTAAATGAGTACGAAAAAGCTTTTAATGTTTTAACAGGAGCCCTTGAGGTATGTAAGAGCCAATCTGAACGTATAGAATATTGTTTGATGAAGTATGAAATAAGTTGTTATTTGTATGGGAGAACAGATATGACTTCATTAATATGTTTAGGACATATTGGTATTAATTACTACTTGGCAGAAGAAAAAGAAAAAGCTTTAAAAATTCTTCAATTGTTTTATAACGAGCATCATAAAGCATATGACGATGATGAACTGGTATGTCATGCACTTACAGTTATTTACCAAATTGTAAGTGAAATGCAGGATTATAAGGCACGTGCATACTATAGTCAGCTTAAATATGAAACTTTTTCTAAGGTTTACGGCTATAATGATATAAAAACTTTGAATGCATTATACTGTACAGCATTAGATCTATATCTAGTGAATCGATATGATGAATCATTATTAAAAGCCCAGCAGTGTTTTAGCTTGCAGAAATCAATACTAGGTCTCAATAACAAGGACACACTTCAAACTTATTATTTAATTGCATGTAACCATTTTTCACTTAATCATTATCAAGAAAGTTATGATGATTTATTAAAATGTTTAAAATTAAGACAGGAATTGTTTGGAGATAATCATCCTGATGTTATAACAACCAGAGAATTCCTTTTAACACTATGTCTAAAGTTAGAAGAGTGGAAACAATTCACTGCTTTAAAAGATGAACTATTTGATTACTATCAAAATACAGGTCAGGTAAATAAACAGATAGATTTGCTGGTAAAGTTTGGAAACATGTACTTTGGTCAAAAAGAATATAAATCAGCATTAATGTATTATAAAGAATCCTATTCTCTTGCATTAGAAAACAATATGACTAATGAGTCTTTAACGATTCCATTAAAAAATATTATTCTTTGTCTTATGAATTTAGAAGAATTTAATAAAGAAGTAAAGTATAGCGAAGTATACAAGAATGAGTGTATCAGACAATATGGTGAATACACTAAAGAGACAATTGACGCTTATGAATATCTTGCAGATTGTTTTAATCACTTAAATGATAAGGAGAATGCTTATAAGTGTTATGAAAAGTGTTATGAATTGAATAAGGAAGTATTTGGAGAGAATCACCCAGATACATTCAAGTTCTTACTACAAGTTAATTTTTCATTTGATGATACAGATCAAAGACGTTATCAATATGTAAAAGAAAACTTTAATCTACATCAAAAATATGATTCACAGGGTCAAGAAGATTTATTGAGTTATTATTTGATGATTGGAGTTCTTGTTGAATCAGGACAATTGAAAGAGGCGCATGAACTCTGTCTTCAATCATATGATATGCTTGAAAGTAGGGATTTTTATCAAAAATATATTGGATACCCAACACTATCCAATACCTTTTTTACTCTTTCAGACTACGACATGTATTTTAACTGTATCAAGAAATATATTGATACAGTTATTGATGGTTTTATTCATCAGATAATATCTCAAAAGAAGTATATGAACTTAATTAATTCAGAAAATGAAGTTTATTATCAGTCACTTATTATTCATTTCTTTCAAAGGGAAGCAAATGAAGAAAACTATTTATATCTTATAAAAGTAAAGAATCTCCTCTTTAGTTTTGAAAGAATATGGTATCTTATCACAAAGGATGAGACTCTGCAGGCTTTGATAAAAGAAACAGATTCTTATCAAAAGAAGTTGATTCATTCAAAGGCAGCACAAAAGAAAGGGATAAAAAGAAAACTTCATCGATTAGAAGAGAAGAAAGAATCAATTATTTCTAACTACATTCAAGATTTTAATAAGGTAGATTCATGCCAGTCATTACGTGATGCGTTATATGAAGGAGAATGCTTATTAGATTTCTATTATTGTGAAAAAGGTTATGGTGCTGTTCTTATACGAAAACAAGGACAAACCACTTACTTTTCTGAGATATTAGATATAGATGAGATGATGTCTGATTTTGTGGAAAAGATAGAGCCTTATTTAAAAGATGTCAAACACCTCTATATCTGTCCTGATGGAGACCTATACAATATTTCTTTCGCAAGATATATCAATACAGAAATCAGCTATCTCTCTT
>OIZT01001406.1_pt1 | contig 11053 bp, 7 predicted proteins | sample 1588611 | NCBI WGS metagenome assembly OIZT01 (sample SAMN03283278) | human gut metagenome | biome: human-associated habitat; material: feces | host: Homo sapiens | place: Peru | collected 2012
TATCGAAGTGCGAAACCGCCACCCGTCGTCCGTCTGCCGTGAAGAAGCCAGAAGAAGTGTCTTTGCCCACTGCATAGTCCGCCGCGTCCGGCGGAAACGTACCGCGTGCGACCTTCAGGTGGCAGGGACCATCCCCCCACGCCGTGCACGGGACGCGCTTTTCCGACGAACCGCACCGCTGGACGAAAAGCCCGTGGAGATGCGTCCGCACCGCCGTGACAAGTCCTGCCTCGTCAAGCGTGAAGTCCGCGCTTCGCCCAACGCCATCCACACGGATGAAATACGTGCCCGGCCGCGTCACGGCTGAGAAGTCGATTTCCTGCGTGTTCTCTCCCGTCCAAGGCGTGCCGTCCGCCGTCTTCCCGGGATCGGGGCGCAGACGGCATGTCCCCGCGTAGACGGTCTGGCGCATCCCGGCGTCGATGACCGCGAAGCGTGGCGCCGCCTCGGATGGTTCCCACGCGCCGAGCGTCCCAAGCCAGCCGCCGAGATAGGCGTAGCGATGTGTGGCGCGTGGCGAATAACCGACTTGATTCACCTTGATGAACGGTGTCGGACAGTCCTCCTGTCGCACAAAATGCAAGACGTTGCCGAACGGCGTAGTGAACGAAACCATGTCGCCGTCCTTCAACGGACGGTCCAGCTCAAGGAAAATCGTGTAGAGGACATCCGCGCCGTAGACGGGATGGGTACGGCCGTCGCCATCCATGAACCGCGTCTGCTCAGTTGCGCCCTTCCAGAATCCGAGACGCGACAACTGCGCCCCGACAATCCGCCAGTCGGCGGGTTCACGCAACTTCGCCTCCCAGGCCAGACGCCGCCACTTCTGGAGACGGGCCGCGCATGTCCAGAGCCGCCGAGGCGCGATGCGACGCACAAGACCGAGTACTCGCGCATCCCGTGTACGTTCAACGGCGGTGAAGTCCGCCTGGACGACGACAAGTCGCGGTTCGGGGGAGGAGACGCGCCACACGCCATCCTGCGGCGACGGACCGAACGGACGGACAAGGACGAACGCGCCCGCAGCAACGATCCCCGCGCCCAACGCCAACACCATGAGCAAAAGGCCGCGCCAGCCCTTTTTCCTCTCGTTGCCCATCATTCGCAATTGACGTTCGGTGTATTCATCTCGTATCTTCACAGGAAAATATCCGGACGGCAATCGCGTATCGAAACGTATCCGCGTCCACCATTTGAATCTGGCATTCCAAGAACAAGATGGTCGCGAAGCCGGATGTCCGTAATCTTTGCGACTTTCGCCAATTCGCTCGTACGTTCAAAATCCTGTGCGCCGGAGTTGGGATTGCCGCTTGGATGATTGTGCGCAACATAAATCGAATGTGCGCCCCAACGCAACGCCTGCTTGAACACCTCACGGGGATGCATGAGGGTTGCGTTAGTCGTTCCACGTGAAACAAGAAAAGGCTCGCAAATCGGCTTACGGCCTGCATCCAGAGCCAATACGAACGCATTCTCCTGCTCGTCATCAACCGTAAAGCAAGTCCTGAAGAGCGCATGGGCGGCATCAGCATCGTCAATCCGCTTTTCACGAAGATTTCCCGGCGAAAGACGTTGACGGCGCCGCCCCAGCTCAAACGCCGCCGCAAGCTCAAGACATTTCACCTCGCCAAAGCCAGTAATTCTCCCTTCGGGATTCGCCTTGTTGTATTCCTTTACACGGGCGAGTATCGACCGCCAATCGGAGGAGACAAGCGCGCGTAGAGAGCCAAATACCCCGATGAGTCTGTGTGCAAGTTCTTTCACATCGCATCCGTGTGTCCCCGTTCGCAGGAGAATCGCCACAAGCGTCTCATCAGGTACTTCACGTGAATCGTCCGTGCGCTTGAACTGTTCACGCGGCAATTCGTCCGAGACATGCGTACCCCGGAAATTGTTCTTCTCGCAGGCTGTCAACTTTCTTGCCATTGTCATTCGCCGTTCTCGTCAGCGGCCAATCTGAATGATTCTTCCTCTTCTGGCGCGTCCGCAGGATCCATCATCACTCGACTTCCGCCTTTTGCACTCTGCTTCGTTGCCGAAATGCGATTGGCGGCAAAATCCGCGACATCCCTGACGACAAGTTTCTGCACCGCCCGCATGAACGTCTCCATGTAGCCATAGTCTGGCAAGTCGGAGGTGAGGGCGGGAAGAAGCATTTTGAAGCCAAGGCTTTTGGAACTGCGCAACTTGTGACCGTATGAAAACTTCCCAAGAAGAGACCTTGCCATAGAAGCGGCAAAGAAAAGCATCTTCTCTGTGGAATAATGCATCTCGTCATTCCAGTAAGCGCCGGTATCGTCGCCTAAACCGTATGCAAAGCTGCGATAAAACACATTCCCGAAGATGTCAATCGTAAGGGAATTGGCGGGGAAGGAGGCAACAGGATTTGAAATCAGATTCACAACGCCAGCATTCGTGATGCCGGACATGACAAAAGGGATCTCACCGGGAATCTGGTCGTCCTTCTTGAGCCGCCGTCCCTGCTCGATGTGGTTGAATATCTCATCATATCGAAACTCTCGCCACTCAATCGCCCCGAACTGATCGAGCGCCTTGCGCTCGCTTGCGGACAGCTTACTGTCCGCAAGGCCGCTTGCCTTCAGGTAAGCGGCCAGTTCGCGTATGCGCTCCTCTTCGAGTTCGCGTAAGAACGAATCCATGAACGCGAAATCGATTTCGCCGGAGTGGGTCACCGGAAGGGAAATCTTGAAATCATAACTTTGTGAACTACGCAACTTGTTCCCAAATGAAAATTTGCCTCGCAAAGAACGCTCTATTGCGATTCCCATGAAAAGCATCTGTTCTTTTGAGTAAGTGCGTGAGACATTCCAGTAAACGCCTGTGTCATCGCCCGCGCCAAAAGGGCAATCCCGATAAAACGTGTTTCCGAAAATGTCAACCGTAAGTGAATTTGCAGGGAACGACGCGACAGGATTCGATATGCGCCCAACTACCCCCGCATTGCCAATACCGGCCATAACGAACGGCACGTCGCCAGGTTTCTGGTCATCTTTCTTAAGCCGCCTACCTTGTGCGATGTGGTCGAACAAGTCGCCGAGCCTGAATTCGCCCCACTTGACCGCTGCAAGCCGTCTGCCAAGTGGGGCGTCTATTTTCCCAGGACAGGCCCTCCGTCTGCGGCTTCCCTTTTGAGAAGATTGGAGACTTCCCAAGCAAGGTAGTCGGCGACCGTTTTCTTGAAGTCGGCAAGCGTCGGCCGGGGGTCGATTGGCGCGGTCTGGTTCCAGTCGGAGCCGTTTGCGGGATCGATTGTCCCCTCGTAGTATTCCTTCTCGGTGAATATCTTGAGCTTCTTCTTGCCGAAGCGGACGAGACTGACGAGTTCGGCGTATCGCGCCTTGGCGTCACCGAGGTCGCGCAGGTTGACGGATGCTTTTTTGCGGTCGGTGCGCTTGTAGCCGTCATTCGAGAAGTCGATGAACTTCACCGTGTCGTCCTTCCTGTGCGCCTCGCCCACGCGGAAAACGTAGATCTGCGTCTGGACTGACGACTTGCCAATAAAGAGATCCAGGGGCATCTTTATCGAGGCGAGAAGCGTCGAGTGCGTGAGGATCCTCCTGTTGAACTCGGCGGCTTTCCCACTTCCGGCGGAGTTCTGGATGATTATTGCAGCGTAGCCCTTCTGCATCATCGAAAGCGCCTTTTCCACAAATACCATGCCGTTGCCGGGCGCAGAATAGGGCGGGTTAAGGACGAAAGCAGTGGCGGGAAACTTTTCGCCCGTCTTCCCAAAGCCATAATGTCCGTCGAAGTCGTTCAAGGAGTCTCGATTGAGGATGTTGGAAGAGCCATCCCCCATGAGAATCATGTTAAGAACGGCAAGCATGTAAATGTTGGAAAGCACTTCAAGACCGAGAAGCTGCCCGGCCTTGATTTCTGCGGACTTGCGGGCGAAGTCATCGGGCGACTGGAGCTTTGCCTTTGCGTCGGCAAGCATTTCGTTCATTGCCGCGACAAGCAACCCTGCAGAGCCTGTGGCGAAATCCCACACGAACGAATCCTTGTCCACGCGCGCAAGACGCACAAGGAGCGTTGCGACATAAGATGGAGTAAGGACGACATCGTTAAGCTTGTCTTGCGTAAAGCCCAGCCAGGAATACATCTCATTAAAGAGTTTTCCCGTGAAGTCGGTGGTGAGGCCAATCTTGTAATAGATGCCGAGGTCGTCAACAACCTTGGTGAACACACGCTTGAGCTGGCTTTCGCCGTTTACGGGCTTGTTAATGTTGTCTGTTGTTAGAGTGTTCTGGAGTGTCCTGACAATGAGATCCTTCTTGTCCTTTGGCAGCCCCTTCTTCGTTAGAAAAGCCTTAATCTTACGAAGAACGATGTCTCCGTCGCGGTTGTCATCCTCCGTGGAGGACTTTAGCTCTGATTTGTCGAGTGTCGCAACATTTCCAGGAATACCGATTGTAGAGATGATGGAGGCTGCGACGAGGTGTACGCGATCGCTTTCGGAGAGTCCTTTCTCGTTCTGGTAGATGTCGTTGTTGAGGCGAACGAGACTTGCCCCGATTTCGCGGTCTCGTTGTTCCTTCAAGCGTTCGACTTCCTGCGGAGTAAGAGACAACGCCTTTACTTTTGAGATGAATGAATTAAAATTCTTCTTACGCAAAAAGGAGAGATCTGTGTAGTCATCAACCTTCTGGCCTGTGCCGAAGTTGGATTTCGACACGAGATAAACGCCAATTTCGTGGCGAAGCGCGCCGATAGCGTCCTTCCAGCCTGTAACGCCAATGGCAATAACGTCAGTATAGTCGGTATAATGAAGAAGCGCATTAGCGTAGTGGACGGCTCCGTTTACCGCATACGAATTAATGTTCTTGAAGTCCGGCACATTCTTCGTGGTGCGGTTGGCAATTTGCCCGTCTGGACTGAACTTTACAAGACGATCCTTATAGCCTTTGTATTCTATGAGGATTGGCCAATCGGAAAGATTTGCGTCTCGTAAAAGAAGCTTTGCGTCTGGACGATTGCCGCCAACGCCGCCGCTTTTGGAATAATACTCTTCAAGTGCCTTGTCGATTTGGGGGTTCAGCGACTCTTGCTCCAGCTTGTAGTCCAAGCCATATGCCTTCAGCCAACCGTTCACAAGATCGGCGACATTGGGTTCCACGGATTTCTGTGACGCGATTTTCATATTCATTCCTTAGTTGCCGACCTTGGAATCACGACCTTGAATTGGTCGCCATCAAAGTCATTGTAGAACTCAATGTTGGGCTGTCGTTCCAATGCACGCTTGACACCCGTGCCCAACCCGCTGAACGGCATTGTCCGTGAGGCAAAGGCAACAAGCTGGTTGTTGCGGACGACCGGATTGCCGTATCTGATGTCGTCCACCGTTAGGCTGTTCGGCAATCGGCCTGGGCTGATAATCTCCAGCCTGTCATCAAACAAGAACACCCTTATCGGTGCGTTCTTGAAGTAATCGCGATGAAGCAAGGCATTCTGCACCAACTCAAGCAAGGCTTCTTCGTTTATTTCAAGCCGCCCTATCGAGTTGAAGCCCTGTCCGGCCTGTACCGACTTCAGATTGTTCTTCAACCACCCCATGCACTTCGCAAACAGCTCGGGCATGGTACCGCTTAAATCCTCTGGCTTATTTCGATAATCGCTGCCTGTGGGGTCATTGCCAAAGTAGGACACCACCTTTATGGTGCAAGTCGGCTTGATGCTTTGAGGAGCAAGACCAAAGAAGAGAAGCCCTGCAAGTGTGACACGTCCATCCCGAAGCACTCTCTTGGCTCGCAATGCAGCCTCATAAGTCAATCCCTTGTCTCCAAAGGGCACTCCAAATTCTTTTACAAAATAGCTCGAGAAAAGGCGTTCGTCGATGTCCTCGATTGAAGTGTCGGCTATTGGCATCTCATCCGCAAGCAAGTTTCCGCTTCTTTGGAATAGCCGCATGATTTCATAATTGTCAACGACGAGGCGCTTATTCGCGCCCTGTTTGACATAGATGTCCCCGCGATCCGTCTTATACGGCTTATTGCAACCATCCGGGACATGTATGACCAAAATGTTCTTGGGTGCATCCTCCGCTCCGACATTTACAACCTCTGTCTGTATGTAAACCGTCGGCTTGATGTTGTCCGCAATTTGGGATATGATGCGATCATATTCCTCAATGGCTTCTGATGCCAATCCTTTTGGCGTGTTCGTCGCATCTTCCACGCCAAATAAAATGACGCCGCCTAGGGAATTTGCCATTGCGACAATTTCCTGTGCCACGGAATCCTTATGAGGCATGGATTCCTTAAATTGCACTCGGCTTGTTTCGCCAGTGCTGATAATATCCAACAACTCCAATGCGTCCATGTCTTACCTCCACATTTTGTAGATTTCATTACGCTTTTTGAAAGCATCATACCCACCCTCCATGATTCCAACGATGGATTCGTGGATTTGCGGCGAATCGATTGTTCCCGCATTGATGGAAATCCGGGACTTGTCCTCATAAGAAAACGCAGACACTTTCTCGCTGTCGCCAAGCACAGGGATATTGGCGTTATGGGTCGCGAATATGAACTGCATCTGGCCTTTCAGAGACACAATCCGCTTGATGACTTCATCATAGATTGTCTGATTGTCCAAATCATCCTCTGGTTGGTCGATGATCAGCACGTCATTGTCTTTTTGGGCAAGCAGAAACAAAATCAAGGCAGACGCACGTTGCCCCAGAGAATGACGTTCCAAAGGCTTTCCATTATAGCTTATGACAACTTTGTCTTCCACCCTGTAAGTCAGAAGCTCGATGTTATTGTCCTTGAACCGCTTTGCAAACTCCACATACTGCGTATCGGAAAGAAGGTCTCGTACATGTTGCCAATTGCGGAACATCTCAATGAAATCCACAAAGACCTCGCACATCTTTTGATAGGCGGCATCTTTAATTCCCGTACCTTTGAATGTCGTTTTCAATTTCGCAAGAAAGGCTTCCCTCTCGTCCTTAAAGGAGATGGTTATCTGCAACTTGTCCTGGGCCTTGTTGATACGGTCAACCTCCTTGTTCAACGCTTGGAACTCTTCGTTCCAGAACTCATTTAGTTCCGCCAGATGTCCATTGAGAGTCGCTTCCAGTTTACTGCGGCGACTCTCCTGCTTTTCAAGTTCTGCAAGGCGAAGTCGAGCCATTTCCAAAGTATGATTGAGCTTCAAGAAAGAATCAGGGCTGACCGTATCGGAATTCAACTCCCGCTTGATCTTCGCAAACTCCTCTTGCATCGCACCGCGCTTTGATTCAAACTCGTTCAGGACAACATCAAATTCTTTTGCCCCACCATCTGCCTGCCTTACCGCTTCTTGCAAGAGCGCGTAGCTTGACTTCACGGCCTGGAAAACAGAGGTTGCATGGCTAAACAACGCATCGTTCTGCGGCGACCCTGAAAATGGACGGTCAAAGAAGGGTTGGTAGTCCATGACAATATTAGACAACGATTCGACATACGCGGCTATCGTCTCTTTCGCCTTGGACAACGTGACGCCATCTTTGTCGAACTGGATTTGCTGCGCAAGCTTGTCGGCAACTTCATGTTGCCTAAAGACGTCTAGTTGATGTTTGGTATTTCGAACAGCTTGTTCTGTGGCTTCTTTTTCGCTCTTCAAATTACGAAGCTTCCGCAATTCCAGTACGACAGCCTCGACCTCGCTTTTCTTCAGGTCAATTTTCTTCCGTATACCCAACAAGCGATTCCCGATAAGGCGTTGCAGCAAGTCTGCCTCAAAACATGCTTCCTTGTTCGACAAATCCTTCTGTCCAAAATAGATCGGCAAGCGGAATATGGAATCTATTGACACATTGCAAAGATTACCTTCCTCGTCATAGATGCACTCTCTCTGCTTGTAGATCTTCTCTATTCGATAGCGCCTATTGTTTTCCCCCATTACAGTTAGTATGATTTTCCCGCCGCTGCCCAACACGTGATCAATCAAACCGTTCTTATATTCTCTGTCGGCCGAAGCACTTGACAGCGAAATACCCAAAGCATATCGTAGCAATTCAAGCGCCGCTGATTTACCGCTCCCGCGAATCCCGATAAAGCAATTCAATTCCGGCGAGAAATCAATCGTCTGCCCATCCAACTTTCCTCCAACGAAGCCAATCGATTCAATGTAGGAATTACAGGGTACTACATAGTCGTTCGATCTAATGCGGTTGTTGTAATCACGCAATGCATATTTCAGCGCCGCGAAATTAAAATCTCCCAATTTCACATAAGTCTTTTGCGTCACGCCATTCTCTTCATTCCCACATCCAATGGCGGCAATCCCCCCACCTGCATTATCAGTCCCTTCAACAAGCGCAATATTGGGGATTTTCGTCCTATTGTCACGGTTCCTGCTTTTCTGAAGAGCCAATACTCTTGATACAAACGCTTCACTTGTTATGAACGCGCTGAGATTTCGTGCCTCGATTTCCTCAAACAGGCCATTCTTTGAATCGACATGAGCCATAATGAGGAAATAGTCGAGGTTGAATTTGTCAAGTTCAGCAACTGCATCCTGAAGTGTGTATCCGGAATTGGGATAGGGAGATGAATCGCAATGGGGGATTCTCTGAAAAGCACGGCTCAGAAAATCCTGAATGTAATCTTTCCGCTCGCGATTGCATATCCAATCGTAGTCAAAAACAATCAGTAGATGTATTCCACGCGAACCATCGCGCAAGGAAAATTCAACTCCCGGAAGAAGATAGATGTTCTCCGCGTCTGCCGCTTTCTTCAGCGCACAGAACTCTTCCCGATTGAATTTGTTGTGATTGGTCACAACACCAATGCCAATGCCCTGCCGCTTCAACTGGGCAACATATTGGCTCGTAAATTCGGAGTCCGTTCCGGTGAATCGCTTGAACTCTGTATCAGACTTCGTATGCAAATGAAAATCCGCCCTGAGCCAACGCGACCCATTGTTAAAGAATTCCTCTTTAGCCATTTGATAGTCCTTTATTTATCCTAGTGTCCGTAGCAGACGCCAACTTCTTGCCCCTGCTATAATCACGCTCTTCCGATGTTGAGACCTGATACCGCTGCCAAGTCACGGCCAAGTATCATCTGAACGCCACGAATCGTGAAGATGCAGTCACGAATGCTGTTCACATTCTCTGTTGCGACCATTACACTACTTTCATGGTTGTTCATGCCATCTCTCTTTCTCTCAGTCCCGCGCCCTGGCTTCTTCATCCGGCACATAATCCATAATGTCGCCGATGTTACATTTCAAGACGCGGCATATTTTCTCAAGCGTAGGCGTACCGACGGCCTCACCCTTGGACAGTTTGGCGAGCGTGGCCGGAGCCATGCCCGTCGCTTCGCGCAGATCGGTGCGCGACATATCATGGTCAATCAATTGATGCCATAACTTCTTGTAGCAAAATGCCATCGGCTCTTTCTCCCAAAATTTGAATGTAGTATGTCATAATCTTTCCATTTTGTCAATTGTGCATGAATAAAATATTCATCATAATTAACATATACGACAATATTGAGGTAATTGCAAAACCCGGACACGACAGTATCCCCCAGCCGAAGGCTGTCCGCGAAGCGGATGCCCTAGCAGGGGTGCGCCCCCCTCACGCCTCCGCGCGCAGTTCACGCCAATGCTGGTTCATCCACGACAGCATCGCGAAGAACACCATGAGCAGAAGAAAGCTCAGCTGCTGCTTCAGGACCCATTCGAGCCCCGACTGCAGGTAGCAGCCCGTGAGGCCGCCCAGGATCCCGGCCGGCACGTAGGCCCATTCCGTGCGCGCGAGCCGGAACGCGAGCCGGAGCGCGACGCCCCAGTAGTAGAGGAACCACGCCAGGAGAAGCACAAGCCCGACCCAGCCGCACTCGGCCGCCGTCAGCAGGTAGATCGTCTCGACAATGCCGATGTTGCCCTTCTCGTCCAGCCCGGCGGGGCTCGCGTCCTGGTACCCCTCATGCCCGTTCAGGAAGACGGCCCAGTTGTTGATGCCGACGCCCGCGACCGGATGGTCCCGCACCACGTTGAGCGCCGTCAGGGCGAAGAACTTGCGTTTCTCGCCCGAGCTCTTCGGCGCGTCCTCGAAGCGCTCGACGATGCTCGGCAGCATCAGGGAGACGCCGAGAAGCCCGGCCAGCAGGAGCGGCGCCAGGCGCAGGACCTTCGTCGGGGAGAAGCGCGCGCCGATGCTGACGAGGGCCGTGACGCCGACGGACAGCGGATAGCACAGGATCGCGCCGCGCGAGTACGTGCGGAAGACGACGCCCGAGGCCGCCACGAACGCCCAGGCGCAGAGCGTCCGAAAGCGCGACTTCGGAAGCCCGAGATAGGCCGCCAGGAAGACGCCGCCCGTCAGCATCAGGAACATCGCCAGTCCGTTCTGATGCGGGAACGGGCCACGCACCTTGTAGATCCCCGCGAGATGCTCCCGCGCGACCATCAGGAAGACGACGAGGACGACGAGCGCCAGCGCCCGGACGATCGCCTTCACGTCGCGCACGTAAGACAGGCACGCATACGTCGCCGCGTAGACGAGAAAGAGCATCGCCATCTTCCAGAGCTCGAAGAGCGAGAGCATCCGCCCGCGCAGCGGGAAGTCGAAGACCGTGACGCCGCCCAGCGTCGCCTCCCGGACGAGCAGCGCGTTGTCGTTCACGGCCGCCGAGACGGCGCACCAGGCGAAGTAGGCGAGAAAGAGCCACGTGCCGGGGCTGGCGAAAAGGGACGTGCGCTTCACGGGACGGAGGAACGAGGCCAGCGCGACCGACAGGAGAACGGCGAAGGAGAGGATGTAGGCGAGCGAGACCTCCAGCCCGCGCGACGTGCCACGGTAGAACTCGTAGGAGATGAAGTTGACCGCCGTGCCGTCGAAGCAGAGGACGACGACGAAGACAAGGCCCATGAGTCGCGCGATGTACTTCTTCGAGAGGCTGCAGACGGCCGCAAGCGGAATCGAGCCGGCCAGCGCCAGGGCGAAAAGCGCGTACTTCATCGGCGCGCCCCCCCGACGAGGTCCCGGTAGAGCGCCATCAGCCGTTCGGCGAGCGCCGGCCAGGCGTAGGCCGCCGCC
>OIZT01001408.1_pt1 | contig 11014 bp, 6 predicted proteins | sample 1588611 | NCBI WGS metagenome assembly OIZT01 (sample SAMN03283278) | human gut metagenome | biome: human-associated habitat; material: feces | host: Homo sapiens | place: Peru | collected 2012
GCAACGTTGTCGCCGGCTACATCAAAGGTGCTGAGCCAAAGGGTGTTCTGCTTGAGAGCGGTCCCGCCGAGGAGGCTGATGTCTGCAACGGTGAGCAACTTCTGGGCATCGTGAAGAAGTACAACATCGACACAATCTACAATCTCGCCGCCCTGCTCTCGGCTGTCGCGGAAAGGAAGCCGCAGCTGGCATGGCACATCCAGATAGACGGACTCATGAATATTCTTGAGATCGCGAGGGAGAACAATGTCGCTGTGTTCACACCATCCTCGATCGGTTCGTTCGGCCCTGAGACTCCGCATCAGAACACTCCTCAGGACACGCTCCAGAGGCCTCGTTCGATGTACGGCGTGACCAAGGTGGCCACCGAGTTGCTGAGTGACTATTATCACACCAAATACGGTGTGGACACCCGTTCGGTAAGGTTCCCTGGACTTATCTCCAATGTGACACTTCCTGGAGGCGGCACGACAGACTATGCCGTTGAGATCTACTATGCGGCAGTAAAAGGCGAAGAGTTTGTCTGCCCTATCGCGGCCGGGACATTCATGGACATGATGTACATGCCTGACGCGCTGAAGGCCGCCGTGGACATCATGAACGCGGATCCTTCCAAGCTGAAACACCGCAACTCGTTCAACATCGCCTCCATGAGCTTTGATCCGGAGATTATCTACCACAAGATTCAGGAACATATTCCTGGATTCAAGATGCGCTATGAGGTGGATCCGGTACGTCAGGCGATCGCTGACTCTTGGCCGGACAAGATGGATGATTCCTGCGCCCGCGAGGAGTGGGGATGGACACCGTCCTATGATCTGGAGACCATGACCGTGGACATGATCGACGCCCTCAAGAAGAAACTTCTCTAAAAAAGGATTCTATTATAAAGGATCAAGGACTGGCCTTCAGGTCAGTCCTTATTTTTTACCGGCTTTCCGTGCGGCTTTTCTGGCTTTCTGTTTTTCGTAACGAGCCTTGTAGCGTTCAAGCATCCTCTCTTCCTTAGCACGACGTTTCTCCATCGCCTTCAATGTCTTGAGGGTCCTCTGACGCTTCTTCTCCAACGCTTTCTCCTCCTTGGCCTTAGCCTTGGCGGCATCACGGGCGTCAAGTTCAGCCCATCTGGCCTCCTTGGCCGCCTGACGATCTTTTCGCGCCTTCTCTCTCTCAGCCTTTTTGCGTTCTTGCTCAGCCTTCTTTATGGCCGAAGGATCATTGGCCAATGAATCGGCCTTGCTGACCGACAACGAATCTGAAACCACAAGGCTGTCCTGTCGCGCCATAGAATCACGGCTGGCAAGGCTGTCTCTCAGAGCCAGACTGTCGGCACGGGCAAGGCTGTCCGCCAAAGCAAGGCTGTCGGCGGCGGCAACGATCCTAAGGCTGTCGGCAATCCTGGCAGCCTCAGCCTTGCGCTCGGCCTCAAGCCTTCTGCGCTCAGCGTTACGGACCCGTTTCAAGGAATCCTGTCTGGCCAGCATCTTATAGACGCTGTTCATGTGGCCCGGGAAGTAGATGTCCGTCTGCGCGAATTCGGCTCTCGGCACATTCTCATAGACTTTCCTCTGGGACTCTCGCGGCTTATATGGCGTGATGTCCTCCGGTCCCTTGGGACGTTTGTCCGGCTGCCAGTCGAATCCCTTCAGAATCTTCTCGTCCTTTTTCATCTGGACGACCGGGTAGGCATCTGTCTTCACGGCATCGAAGTAGTTCAAGTCCTGAATATTACCGTCCTTCAATGTCGCGGTCAACATCTTTGACTCGAACTTGTTGACGGTGGCCAGACTTCCGTTCTCCTCGATGTAGAAGACTCCGGACGCGCCACCCATCGAGTCGAACCGCCTCAACGCACCGGTACTGTCAAAGTATGCCATCATCTCTGTTCCACGGATCTGGTCATAGGACAAGGTGTCCTCCTGCACTATTATAAAGGCATTGGACATCAAGCTGGCGCGGTCAATGGACTGGTTCTTGACAATGACGGTTATACTGTCGGCACTGTACTGCCGCTTGATCTCATTCCAGACAATCGGGTTTTCATACAACCTTATCAAAGAGTCAAGATCCGTGTAGGCAAGAGAGTCGCATGCGACCTGCATGTCGTTACGGAACACCTTGACGTTACGTATGCCATAGATGAAACTGATCTTCGTGGAATCCTTGGGGGCCAAAGACAAAGAGTCAGTGGGAACATGCAGGGAATCACCCGGCACGGTAAGGGAATCCGTAGGGACGGTCAGGGAATCCGTGGGGACGGTAAGGGAATCCGGTGATTGCGGATTGGTCACTTCGGCAGGCTCAGTGACCGAAACAGGTTCAGTGACCGCGGAAAGGGTCTTCGCCGCCAGACTGTCGCTTGGAACACGTACAGTGTCGGGCGACGTTTTCAGGGTGTCCGGCAATTGGAACCGTGGAGGAGCATATTCAATGACATCATCCCATGGAGCGGGAAGGCCTTGACGGCCTTTCGTCACAGGATCGCCGATCATCGCGTCACCTGACAGTTTTCCGGATTTCGAGATCGCCTTTCCTCCTGAATTATCACCTGTCTTTCCAGCCGTTGTTCCCGCCGTCTTTCCTGTAGCCGTTCCAGTTGCCTTGCCAGCCGGTTTCCCGGTCGGTTTTCCACCTGGCTTGACAGCGGAGGCGCCTCTGTCGGAGGCTCCGGCGGCGTTAGGGTCTTCCTCTTCCCGCTTCTTGCGGGCCTCTTCGGCCGCGGCCTTGGCTGCCTCGTAGGCCTTGCGACGGTACTCCGTGACAGGATCCACGTTTATCTCTTTCAGACGGCTTGCCGAATTGGAAATCTCCGATGAATCCACATCACATTTCGGTATGGAGCGCAGAATCAATGTGTCCGCACCGATGTAAGCTGTATCTCTCTTTTCCCCTTGCTCGCTGATCGCTATCACAGCCGGCTCACGGGTCAACTTTATGAATGACAAGGAATCTATATACTGCACATAACCGGCCACCGCGGCCACATTGCGAGTCGTGTCAAGCAGTTCCACATGGCCAAACATCTCCACATTGTTCGGAACCCGGTAATATACCAAGGTGTCAGCCCATGCCTCCTGGTTCTCGGTAAGAATATGCACGTTCCTGAAGAACGTGAACTTTTCCAAAGTCCGCTCGTAAAAACCGGCCTGAGAAGAAAGCATGTTGTTGTCCCTCCATGCGTTGGTGCCGGTTCCGAAAGTGGCTACGTTCGTGCCTGTGTTGTAGTCCAGATCATCAGTCTTCACAAATATCGAGTCAGTGTACATGTTGACGTTGTTCGTGAAACTGAACGTCTTGAGCTTGGAATAGTAATGGCCGTCATCGCTCTCGATGATCTGGCCGTCCTTGTCGCGCAAGGCACCGCCGTTCCTGAACACGGCCACACTGTCCTTGGTGTTATAGTCCAGGTCAGTGGTACGCAGGGTGTTCCCGTCCTTGTCCCTAAGCTGGACCAGCGCGCCTCTGAACTGAGCGAGGTTCTGGTCGATGAGATAGTCGAGGCTCTCGCTGCTGAGCACTGTGTTGTTCTGAATGATCTGGACGTTGCCGAAAGCGTTTATAACATTCTGGTTGACATTCCACAAGGCGGTGTCGCAGATCAGAAGAGTTGAATTGTGCTCGAATCTGGCATGTCCCAAAGCCTTCCTGTAGCTCTGGCCATATTCCTCGACCTGCTGAAGCTCATCACATCCCAGCAGGCGCACAAGACTGTCCTTCTGCTCGGTGTTCTGGGCGAAAAGGCCGAACGAAACCAGCAGAAGGATCAATGAATATGCCAGACGTCTCGCAAGCATCAGTCTTCAGAGAACTTTGAAGCCCAACCCGGACGACGGAACTCGCAGTCCTTGAACATCGGGTCGATGACAATGTGGGTCTCCTTGATCTTGCCGGCGAGGAAGTCATCGATGGCCTTCATCTGCTTGTCTTGACGGACTTGCTCCTGAAGCTGGCTGAAATCCTCCTCAAACGACGCAGTGTGGGCCGGAATGATCTTGTCAACACGGATGATCTTGTAGATAGTCTTTCCAACGACATAGTCTTTGACCTGATCCTGACGGCCATCATTGTCAGTGGACTCCACAGGCTCGGAGATCTCGCCCTCCTTCAAGTCCTTGATGGCCAGATAGTCCTCCGGCTTGAGCTGGTCAATCTCGAAATATGCCGAGCCGGTGTTCGGATCGGACATCTGACCGCCGTTGGTCCTGGTGGCCGGATCCTGTGAGTAGAAGTTCGCCGCCATCTGGAACGTCACGGCGTTATTGTTGATCTCGGTACGGAGGCTGTCCAGAGTCTTGAACGCCTTATCCCTGTCGTCATCAGTGTATTTAGGCTTCATCAGAATGTGGCGGGCGTTGAACATGTCGCCTTTCTTCTCGATGACCTCGATGATGTGGAATCCGTCAGGAGTCTCGACAATCTGCGAGATAACACCCGGCTTCAAAGCCATAGCGGCGTCTGAAAACACAGGCCAGAAGATTGACTTCGAGGCCATTCCCAGCTCGCCACCCTTACGGGCGCTACCCGGATCCTCCGAATATATTCGAGCAAGAGTGGAGAACTTCTCTCCGTTGATGATCCTCTCGCGGAGGTCCAGCAACTTCTCGCGCACGGCCATGTTCGCGGCCTCGCGGTCCGGATAACGGCAGATCTGACTGAGCTGGTACTTGATAGGAACTATCGGAAGGTTCTTGGTGTCAACCGTGTCAAGATATTCCTTTACATCATAAGGTGTCATCTCCGGGATCTTCTTCATGATCTCCTGCTGGGCCTGCTGTGTGAGGCTCATGTCCTCGTACTGCTTGCGCCATTCCTGACGGAGGCGGTAGAGAGGCTTGCCGAAATATTCCTCAACCTTGTCCTCGCCGCCGAGGTAGGTCAGCATCCTGTCCGCCTGCTGGGAAAGGCTTCCCTCAACCATGTCCTGATTGACCGTGAGAGAGTCGATCCTGGCCTGCATCAGGAATATCTTCGATTCGAGAATCGATTCCAGCACCTCGCAGCGGACATTCCTGTCTGATGAAAAGCCCTGGGCGCTGCGGTCCTTGACCGCCCCTTCGATGTCGGAGATCATGATCGCCTCGTTGCCGACAACGGCGACGGTCTTGTCAACGTACTTGTATTTCTGGGCAGAAGCCATCGCGCAGGTCGCTGCGAGGGCGAAGATGGTGATTGCTGTTTTCTTTATCATTTCGAATATATTTCAAAATTCTCCTTAACCTTGGCGTCTTCTATCAAGTCCCGTTCCAAACCGGCCAGGAGCTCGTGCTTTCTTCCGCTGATGATGATGTCCTTTATCCTGTCCTCACAATATTCCACCGGAGCGATCTCCCCGGCCCTCCGGTAATCCACTATGAACGCGACAGAGATGTTGGCATCCCCGTCCGGCATCTCTATGAAGTTGCCGCTACGCTGTGAGAGCATCTGAACATAGTCCACACCGAACTCGGCGGCCAGTTTCACCGCGTCTATCCAGCCATTGGAATAGTCATGGTAACGCTGGGTCGAATTGAAGGCGATGCTGTCAGCGGCCACCACGTCCTCAACCTTGTCCGAAGACATCAGCTTCTTGATCTTCTGAAGATTCGGAGAATCTTTCGGAATATTCATAAAACGGGCTTTGAGGATCGGCCGCTCCAGCTTGAAGGACTCTTTGTGGGAGCCATAATATTCATCAATCTGCTTTTTTGAGACGGTGGTGTCGAGGCGCTCGTTGATGTAGCGCTGCTCGTAGCGGTACCGCAGAAGCGACTGGCGGTAGGCCTCAAGCTCCTTCGAGACATCCTTTTCCTCCTTGGAGAGACGCTGCTGGGCTATGTCGAGGAAAGCCTTGTCCTTCACCCACGAGTTGATGTAGAGGTTCGCAAGGTTCACGCTGTCCTCCGGAGACGTGCCCTTGGGGATCACATCGTCCAGTTCCGAGCGATAGAGTTTATGGTCTCCCAGCCTGGCGACAACCTCCCCGTCGTGAATCAGCGAGGATATTGCCTTGCAGGACGGAAGGGCGGCAACGGCGACGGCCATCACGAATATGCGGAACCTCCTGAGCATCATTGATTAGCGGGAATAGTTAGGGGCTTCCTTGGTGATGGTCACATCGTGTGGGTGGCTCTCAAGGAAGCCGGCGTTGGTGATGCGCACGAACTGGGCGTTCCTGAGTTCCTCGACAGTATGCGCTCCGCAGTAGCCCATTCCGGCCCTGAGTCCGCCGACAAGCTGATAGACAACCTCTGAGACGGTTCCCTTGTAAGGCACCTGGGCCACGATTCCTTCTGGTACGAGCTTCTTGATGTCGGACTCCATGTCCTGGAAATACCTGTCCTTCGAGCCTTGCTCCATCGCTTCGAGGGATCCCATTCCGCGGTAGGACTTGAAGCGGCGGCCGTTCATGATGATTGTCTCGCCTGGGGATTCCTCCGTTCCGGCGAGCAGGGAGCCTGCCATGATGGTGCTGGCACCGGCGGCAAGCGCCTTGACGATGTCTCCTGAATATCTTATACCGCCGTCAGCGATCACAGGCACGCCCGTTCCCTTGAGGGCATATGCGGCCTCCATTACGGCCGTCAGCTGCGGCACGCCGATTCCGGCGATGATTCTCGTGGTGCAGATCGAGCCCGGGCCGATTCCGACCTTCACGGCCTTGACTCCGGCATCGGCGAGAGCCTTGGCACCGGCGGCGGTGGCTACGTTTCCGGCTATGATCTGGAAATCCTTATAGGCGTCGCAGGCCTTCTTGATCATCCTGAGCACACCTTCGGAGTGTCCGTGGGCGGTGTCGAGGACAACAGCGTCGGCTCCGGCGTCGATCAGAAGACCGATCCTGTCGAGCGTGTCGGACTTGATTCCGGCGGCGGCGGCGACGAGGAGGCGGCCCTTGCTGTCCTTGGAGGCGATAGGGTTGTCCTTGATCTTCATAAGGTCCTTGTAGGTGATCAGGCCGACGAGCTTGCCGCCATTATCAACAACAGGAAGCTTCTCGACCTTGCTGTGCTGGAGGATCTTCGTGGCGTCGGCCAGGGTGATGCCCTTAGGCGCGGTCACGAGGTTCTCCTTTGTCATAACCTCGGAAATCGGCAGCTGCATATCCTCCTGGAACCTCAAGTCACGGTTAGTGACGATTCCGATGAGGAAGCCGTTGGCGTCCACGACAGGAATGCCGCCGATGTGATGCTTCTTCATCATCGCGAGGGCGTTGCCGACATTCGCGTCCGGGCTGATCGTCACAGGATCGTAGATCATTCCGTTCTCAGCCCTCTTCACGTGACGCACCTGCTCGCACTGCTGCTCGATGGTCATATTCTTGTGAATCACACCGATACCACCGGCCCTCGCCATCGCTATGGCAAGATCGGCTTCTGTGACTGTGTCCATCGCGGCCGACACGATCGGGGTGTGGAGCTTGATGTCAGTCGTGAAATTTGTTGTGACATCCACGTCACGAGGAAGTACATCGGAATGTGCCGGAACCAGCAAAACGTCATCGAAGGTGAGGCCTTCAGGAATCTCTCGGTTTACAAACTTCGCCATTGTAATCAAATAAATTTGACAAATATAAGAATTTTCACGCAATAGTTGGCTTGGCCGGAGGGTTGTTCTGCCTCTATGGCCTCAAAAAATTCGGCTTCCGGCCCGACAGCCGGCCTTCCGGCAAGCGAAAGTTGTGCCAGCCGATTAATCAAGGCTTTGAATATAAACGGCCTTGCCACGTGTCCCGTTCCTCAAGACGTTTGTCCAGAAGGCGGAGGATCTCGAAGTTTCGGACGAGTCCCCAAGGGGTGTCGTTCACGAAGCGGGGCGGGACCTCGCCGGCGACCCGTTCGATATAAAGGTCGGGGCGCAGGCGTTCGAGGATGTCGATGACAAAGTCAAGATATTCATCAAGACCGGGACGGTAGAAGGCTGAGGGGTCGGCGGCATATTCCTTTTCCATCACTGTGCCTCTGACGATCTGGAGCTGGTGGAATTTGACGGAGCGCAGCGGGAGGGAGGAGATAAGGCCGCATTGGTCGAGGAGCATCTCTCTGGTCTCGCCGGGGAGGCCGAGAATGAAGTGGGTTCCGGTGTCGATGCCTCTTTCGGCGGTCATTTCCACGGCTTTGCGGGCGCACTCGAAGTTGTGTCCGCGGTTGATGTGGCGCAGGGTGCTGTCGTAGCAGGATTCGATGCCGTACTCTACCACCACTATGGGGGCTGTTAGTTCTGTCGCTCCGACAGGCTCTGCGACCGGAGGTGTTGACTCCGATATCGAATCGGCCGAGACGGAGAATGTGGTCTGGGCCGATATCTTGGCCTGGGCCGGAACCGCAGCCTGGGCGGTCGGTCCCTGAGCCTGATCGTTTGGTCCCTGAGCCTGCCGAAGGGACCTTTGCCACCCGGGAAGTACACGCCCCGCCGCCAAATCAGCCAGATAGTCCAGCTTCACCTCATCGACACAATCCGGACGCGTGCCGATCACGATTCCCACCACCTCCGGATGCCTCAGGACCTCCTCGTAAAGAGCCTTCAACCGCTCAAGAGAACCGTATGTGTTTGAATATGTCTGGAAATATGCCAGATAGTGCCTCGCTCTCGGATAGCGCACCTTTTGGAACGTGATTCCTTCGTCTATCTGGGCCAGAAGCGGCTTGCCCGGAGTGCTGTAGCCAGGATGGAAGGCGGCGTTGTCACAGTAGGTACACCCTCCCCGCCCCACGGTTCCGTCCCGGTTAGGGCACGAGAATCCAGCGTCCAGAACCAGCTTCTGGAGTCTCTCACCGTACCTGCGGCGGTAATAACCCACGAACGAATTATATCTTTTCCCTTCTGAAAAACCAAACATAATGCAGCCCGACTTCTACCGATTCATTTTTCCTTCGCGTCCTCTTCCGCTTCACGTTCAAATGTGATTATCCTATTCCGGACATTCGGTTTTCAAAGAAATCCATTAAGGAGAATTCCTGTTCCACGTCTGGATGTGATTGTCCTATCCCCTTGCTAAATTCCTTTTCCCTGACACGTGCCGCTGAAAAGTGCGACATATTCCTTGCAAAACTAATGAATTGTGAATATTTTTACAAGTTGGAACTGTCATTGGTTCCGGAAAGAGAATGTTTTTGATTTGTTTGAACCTCGAAAAGACATTTCAAACAGAACAGTTTATTGATTATAAACAGATGTCGATATGAACATATTCCTGAAAATTTTGTCTTCCGCCGCCGCGGTCGCCCTGTCATTCAATTGCGTCGTCTCAGCGCAGGAAGCACCTAAGAAATGGGCCGTGGTTGAGTTTTCCGCCAACTTTATGCGTGAGGCACCTGACTACGCCGCCGAGCTTGGAGACCAGGCGTTGATGGGAACGGTGGTCGAGGTCCTGGACAAGTCAAGCTACTGGGTCAAGATAAAGGGTCCGGAACCTTACACGGCCTGGGTCAATGAGATGGGGCTTGTTCCGATGAGCGAGGAAGAGCTTCTGGACTACCTTGAGGCTCCGAAATACATCTGCACAGCGGCTTTATCACACATTTACGAGGAGCCTTCGGTGGATTCCAGGATCATCACCGATTTCGTGCTCGGAGACGTGGTCAGGATTATGTACGGTGTCAAGACGCACACGAGCGGCCGCTACAAAGGCTACGAGGAAGGCCGTGCCGTCCTGAAGAAGAAGTTCGCCGGTGTCGTGCTTCCGTCCGGGAAGACTGGTTACGTTCCGGCGAAGGATGTAGCCGTGTTCTATAAATGGGCCAAAGACCGAAAGGACAGGACTTTGGCCGGGGATGATTTCAGGCAGGATCTTCTGGCGACGGGCTACAGGTTCCTCGGCGTTCCATATATGTGGGGCGGTACGTCCATCAAGAATGTGGACTGCAGCGGATTCACCCGCAGCGTATATTTCGCCAACGGAGTGCTCCTGCCGCGCAACGCCTCCCAGCAGGCAAGGATCGGAGAGGATGTGGGAATATTCAAGGACAACGGGGATGTTGACTGGAGCGGTCTGCTTCCGGGAGACCTTCTGTTCTGGGGCAAGGCCGCGACCGACACCACCAGGGAGCGGATCACGCACGTGGGGATGTACATCGGTGACGGCAAGTTCATCCACTCCGCCCAGGTCGTACGTGTAAATTCGCTTGACTCCTCGGCCAATGACTTTTACGATCGCAAGCCGGTCCGTGCCCGCCGCATAGTCGGCCACATCGACGCTGACGGTTCCGGAATCATCTCCACCTTCCGCAGCCCGTTCTACTTTCCGCAGGATTAGTGCGTTAATTTCTTACCGTATCACTTATCCACGAGCAGACGAGCGAACTTTTTCACGCTATATTTCAGCAAATTACAGATTTCTGATCTCTAAAATCGGAGGGCGGGAATTCACAAAGGGCTGGCGGACAACAAGTGACGCTTCACTTCCTCAATTCCAGCACGTTATGGATTCCCTGGCCTCTTAAAATGACTGGCAGGATTCGCAATTATCCTAAGAACCAGACAGTTAAGCACCATCTTGAGGGAGGATGCGGTAAGCTACGAAAAGGTCCGGAAGGTCTCGATACCGTGGCGCTATCTTGAAGGGAGATCCATACCGAGAAACTTCAGGGCTTGCCACTCATCGGCCATAGTGTCACGGACAAGAATCCTCACGAGGGCGTTTTTCTCCTTGGTGGGCAGGATGAGGACATCCTTGGCTCTTGTGACAAATTTATGCCTGACAACATAATTCATCATCTGGCCATAGGAAGTGTCCGGATTATGATGCCGTTCCTCCTTGATATCATATTCACTGCCGGTGTTGGAGTTGATGGCAAGCAGCATCTTTTCCGGACTTCCATAATATGAGGACAGCCTGTCATATTCAATCACATTATAGGTAATAACAATGAAATCAACAAATTGATCCTTCTCTTCGGGAGACAGACCCTCAAACATCCTACGAAGTTGAGGGTACCTAAGGTGGCTGCCTCGCGCATAACATCCTTCAACCTCTTTGAGATCTTTACGCATCTTGGTCGAGGCCACTCTACGCGACAGCTTTTCCGAAAACGGATGA
>OIZT01001413.1_pt1 | contig 11003 bp, 7 predicted proteins | sample 1588611 | NCBI WGS metagenome assembly OIZT01 (sample SAMN03283278) | human gut metagenome | biome: human-associated habitat; material: feces | host: Homo sapiens | place: Peru | collected 2012
TATTCTCTTTTTCAGAAACCTTAGGCGGTTCATAATAACTATTTATTTCTTGAATAATCTTTTTATTCATATATGCTATATCCTCTGGACTATATTTCTGTTTCGGAGTACCAGTTACAGCCTGTGTAACCATTTCATTCATGTGCTTTATATACTCTGGACTACATTCTTGTTTTGGTTTTCCACTCATCAATTGACAAATAGCATCATTAATCTCTTTATAAGTTGAATTCTGTGTTTGATTTCCAACCCCATTCATAACTTGATTATCAAAGTTAGCCAACGTTGGTTGAGTATTGCTTAACTGTTTTCCAAAATTCGCCAAAGTTGGTTGTGCATTATCAAATGACTGACCATAATTTGCCAATGTCGGTGTATTCGTTTGTGACATATCAAAATTACCAACAGCACCACAGATTGTGTCGTATAATTTTGATTTGGAAAATACTGCATTTCAGACCGGCATGGCCAAGATTGCGTTTAACTATGCAATGTCACAAAACGTGGATTTCAAATATCTGGCATCTGGGCTGGTGGTTGAACGCACGGGTAATACCGTGAACAATATACAGTACAATTACCCTGTTGTGCCGTTTTGCCCACTGAATCCGATTGACGCATTCATAGAAGGCACGCCCACCCCAACACCATTTCACAATATGATTTTGTTTTCCCAGTGTAATGAACTGTGGTGCTATGTTGATTTATTTAATACGTTTCAGTACTATGTATTGTTATCAGACAATGTACCAAATGGCAAACAGATATACGCGAATTACACCCAAACGCTGCAAAAACTGAACCGCAGCGCACCTGTATTGGACGATTTGTATGACCCAAAAACAGTTATGATTCACGCCCAACAATACGGGGTTGAACCAACCATGGACACAGCAGAATTTACACGTCGCGTGAACAATGCCGTGGCGGTAAAATCGCAAAAGGTGGCAATGTCACACATATTCGGCCCACAAATCGCCCGAATGCCAATTATACCAATGATGCTGCAAATGCAGGGCGACACCACCAGTATGCGACTGATGCATGATTCAATGCACCTGTATTTTAATAACGATGTTTTCCAAGAGAAAAATTTCAGAACCCTGACGCCGTGCATTAACGGCAACGGCATCGCCGCATACCCACACGAAATAATGCGCGTTGCGAAAGAAAATCCAGACATTCTGAAACAATATACCACAATGAAATTCAATAATTTGAATAACCAGTTGTGCACACAAAAACAACGATAACATAAAATATGATTGCGGTTCCCTCGCCCACGCGCTGCATGGGACTGCGGGGCATTCGTGACAACGCGCCCGTCAAATTGACGTGCGCGTTTACTCATTGTCAAACCCTTTCTTCGGGTTCTTCGTCCCGTGTCCGACAAAAATTAAAACGCCGACAAGCGGCGTTTGAATTTTTGGTGGGGACACAGGGACTCGAACCCTGGACCCAATGATTAAAAGTCATTTGCTCTACCAACTGAGCTATGTCCCCAAAAACGGAACCTGAATCTGGGGTTTTTATACCCTCTGTCCAAGGTTCGGGGCAAATTCTGACACAATCTGAAATAAAAATCAAGAAAAAATCACATTTTTATTCTTTTTTTATTTCGCGCGTTTGCGCCGCCGCCAATAAACGTTCAAAATCAATCGCACCACCGGCGTCTGTATCCAGCCAATCAATCACGTGCGTGACGATGTTTTCTATGTGGTGCGCGATAACTGTGCGACTGTTGCGAAAACGGGTTTCGTTGACCAAATGCAGGATTTCACGTCCCAACGCCGCCAGTGTTTGTATCTGGGGGTCTGACAGCAAATTTGACTGGGCAGCGGCATAGACCAACCCGTCCAGTTCCAGATGATACGAACGCAGTGCGTTTATCGCCGACGGCGTCAGATGTATTCTGCGCGCGATTGTCGTCGCCGTCAGCCCGTCCATACGGTTCAGTGATTCCAGCGTCGCACGCCCACGCACCCCGATTGATTTACGCAACTGCATTATAACGTTCAGCACCAGCACATTTATCTTGTCCGTCATACTGGTCGCCAGTGTCGTGCTGAGTCGCGTAGATATGCGCGAATTTGAATAGTCATACAGCAAAAACACCAACGGGATTGACAACAACGACGCCGCGATATTCGTCACCAAATCAGATAAATCTGGGTCGTGAATACTGTCCCGGGTCAAGATATATAAAACCGCCCCACCTGCGATTGACAACAGGTACGGGATACTTTTCAGCATAAAATTACGGAACCGGACACTCACAGCCCCAGCATATCAAAACACGCCGAATAATGCCGCAGGAACAAATTTCTATTCGCACATCACGCGATTTCGCCACCACAGGGACGCACGGTCGCATTTGGCGACGCACTGGGCCGTGGGGCGCGACGCGTCACCTGGTGGCGCGTGTATTGATTTTTTCAAAAAAAACACTATAATTATACTAGTTGGGTGTGTTGATACAAAAAGGGTACCTCAATGTCCGTAAAGATGAATGATTTTTTATTACAGTATTATATGCAGTTGCGGTTTAACCACATGCCGGCCGAGGTTCGTGCAAAATTCAACGAATACGCCAAGAATGATGATTTCCGTGGTCATATGAAGGACTGGAAAAAGAACCTGATGACGAATGGCGCGAACAATCCAATGCCCGACCCGAACGAGGCAGGCGGTGCATGGGAACTGAGTAATGACGAATGGGAAAAGCTATTTCGCGCATTCCAAGATGCGTTTCGCGCAATGGATGCAGACAAGAAGTCATTCAAAGACAACAAAGACGCAAATGATTTTCTGAATGAATATTTTGGTGACTTGCACCTGTTTTCAAACGGCGTTGCCAGTAATGATGCAGAACAAGAGATTCAGGGTAATTTCAAAACATTTCTGGAAAGCAATCGTCAGGTTTTAGAAGTTGCGTTCAAACAATGGGGATTGACCGACGGCGATTTTTCTTATTCTGACCTGATGAGTGGTATCCAGGACAAGAAATATAACACATCGCCAAAATTCCAAAAGAAAATCAAAGATGTTGCCCAGTATGTGGCATACTATATGCGCCAACCGGACTTTGTAAACTCACTGCCGAATGCGCAGACAAACCTGCCCGATTTTGAAAAGGTTGAAAAGGGATTTGACGACGACCAGATTGATCCGCAGAAACTGGATTATTTCAAGCGCAATCATCGTGATTTGTTGGATACCTTGAATAAAAAATCCAAGATTTATAGTGTATTCAAGACATACGACAAGGACAAGATTTCCAAGCTGCTGGATGAAGCAACCCAGAAAGTTGATTACGGCAACAAGGAATCTGATGACTATGTCCCACCGAAACGTGACGATGAATTGACGCCGTGGCAACAGTTGTCCAAGAACATTGGCGACACTTGGTCGGATTATATGGATAAATACATCAAGTTCCGTGGCGACCGGTTATATATGTCTAATTCCGCCAAGGCGATTGTCAAGGCACTGGACGACAAAAAGGTAAAAATGAAACCAACCGATGGGTTGGGCAAATTGGTTGAAAACACCGATGCGATAAAGGCAAACCTGCTGTATAAATCGCCAACCGCGACCAAGCATTTTGAATGGATGGCAAAAACGTTAAAAGAATTGCAATCCACCATGCCCAAGGCATTCGCAGGCGCATTGCAAAATGGGCGTCAGATGCGCGCGTTGGTATCTGAATTGATTATGACCGCCGTTCGCGACGGCAAAATGGACGAGGCAAAAACCGCGATGGAGGTTTTATCTGTTATCAAATACGGATACACCACCAGCAAGATTATGGATGCCCTGGGCAAGGAAAACCTGTCTATATTTTCGGACAAGGGCCTGTCGTGGAATAAAAACGAAGGTGTCCAATTTGTCACAAATGCCATGGATAAAAGTATCAAGGCGGCGTTTATGGGTATTGGATACGGCATCACAATCGCGGGCAACGCATATAACCTGCACGGCAGCAAGTTTAATCGGGCCACCGGCCGTATGAAACAGGCGCACGACGACTTTATTCGGGCCAATGATGACGCGAAAAACAAAAAGATTGCCGAACGCAACATAGAAAACCCACTGGCGCAACAACGGATTCAGGCCGAACAAAATGTGATGGCACAAACGGGTATAACCGATGCGACATACGCCCAACACGAACAGGCGTATAACACCGCGAAAAGTGACGCAAAACAAAAACTGACGGTGATGAATGATGCTGACAAACGGTTAAAAGACGCCAACCAAAAATTGGAATCTTATGATGATTTGACGCAGCAAATAAACAACGCGAATCAGACATTACCCCAGATTCAACAGGATTTACAACGGTTGCAAAATGCGCTGAACAACCCGAACACATATAACGGTATGCCACCACAGGCGGCAAACGCATTGGCAGTGGACATTCAGCGTCAGATTACAGATTTACAACAACAAGAACGCGACATTCAACAATCCCTGCCCCAGTTGCAACAACAGCAGCAACAATTATTAGCCAATCCAGATATTCAAAGTGCATTGGCCAGTCGTCCACAATATCAGGCGGACTTTAATGCCGCACAGACATCGTATAATACCGCACAACAAATGGCGGACCAGTTAGGCGATCCTGTACATAAATTCAAAAATGCAAAAAATCGCGTTGATGAATTGAATCGCCAGATTGATGCCCGCAATGACGAAATTAATAACTGGGACGATAAACACACGGACAAATTCCAAGAACTGATGGCGTATTGGGATTTCTTGGAAACCGGCCGCAACACCCACACGGGCAACATGTATTCGTGGACCCCGGGCAGTGCAGCCAAAAAACAAAAAAAGTTCAACGGCAGTGCACGGTTCCAGCAATATCTGGCCGCGTATGGGCGCGTGGCATAACGTTCCTGCCCTGTTTCAGTGATTTGTGGTATAATACGCCGCGTATCCACACCGCCCAATGGCGGTGTTTTTTTATCACTGGCCCCGGCCCCAGTTTAGTGTTGAAAACATAAAAATACTTTGCTATGCTGGCCGGCATAGAATAAAGAGGAAACAAATGTACATACTTGCACTGAACTGTGGTTCTTCGTCGTTGAAATACCAGGTTTTTGACGCGAAATCCAAGACGGCCGTCGTTGGCGGTAATGTTGAAAAAATCGGCCTGCCGGATTCTTTTGTCACACAAAAATACCCAGACGGCACAAAACAACGCAAAGACACCGTTATGAAAAACCATGACGAGGCGTTAAACGTCGTTCTGTTTATGTTGCGCGAGGCGTCTATTGATCTGAACGAAATCAAGGGCGTTGGTCACCGCGTTGTTATGGGTGGCGATAAATTCGCATCGTCTGTGGAAATCAATGACACAGTTATGAAAACTATTGACGAATTGTCGTCTATTGCACCATTGCATAACCCACCGGCACTGATGGGAATTGTGACGGCAAAACAGTTGTTGCCAAACGCAAAACAGGTCGCCGTATTTGACACCGCATTTCACCAGACTATGCCAGATTACGCATATCGCTATGCCGTGCCAACCGCGTGGTACAAAGAATTGGGCGTCCGTCGTTATGGATTCCACGGGACATCACACCTGTATGTATCAAAACGCGCCGCAGCAATGCTGGGCAAACCGGCGGACCAGTGCAATTTGATTACATTGCATATCGGTTCTGGGGCGTCTGCGACCGCAATCAAAAACGGTATTTCTGTTGACACATCGTTGGGTATGACCCCCTTGTCGGGTCTGACCATGGGAACGCGTCCTGGCGATTTGGACCCAGGTGTTGTTCTGTATGTGATGAACCGCCTGAAACTGAGTCCAGACCAAATGCAAAAGCATTTGAACAAAGATTCTGGGTTGATGGGGCTGACCGAATGCTTTGCCGACCGTCGCGACGTTGAACAGAACAAAGATTCTGATGCTAAATGCCGTCTGGCCATTGATACCGAAGTGCATAATGTGAAAAAATACATCGGTGCATATATGGCTGAATTGGGCCACACAGACGCCCTGGTGTTCACCGCCGGCGTTGGTGAAAACGACGATTACCTGCGTGAAAAATTCTGCACAGGATTGGAAGAATTGGGCATTAAACTGGACCACGAGAAAAATGCCGCGGCCCTGGCACGCAAAGGCGTTGACGAAGCGGTCATCAGCACCCCTGACAGTCGCGTCAAGGTATTGATGGTTGCAACCAACGAAGAATTGGTCATCGTTGAAGATACGCTGGCAATTATGAACAGAACATATAACCCAAATCATCTGAAAATGGCTTATTCGTTCACTAGATAATAACAGTCTATATACCGAACGGGGCGCGCCAGCCCCGTTTTTTTTACATTTGATTTTTTATACCTATGTTGTTATGCTAACTGTTTGTTAAAGGAAAGTTTATGTCAGCACAAGCAAAACGCGTTATTAAAAAGATTATCAGTTATTCAGGAATTTTCTTTTTTGTCCTGGCCGCTGGAATGTTATGGTGGCAACTGCGAAATTACACATTTTACGACATCACGCACGCGATTACTGCGATTCCGTTGATGAATCTGGTGTGTGCGTGTTGTGCGTGCCTGGCTGGGTATTTTGCCCTGTCGCTGTATGATTATTTGGCGTTGAACTATGTCGGGGAAAGCAAAAAGGTCACCTGGTGGAAATGGATGCTGGCCGGAATGTTGGGCTTTGCAATCAGTAATAACGCCGGACACGCCGTGGTCAGTGGGGGCGCAATTCGTTATCGTCTGTACACACGCTGGCGTATTCGCGGTGGGGACATTGTGAAAATGCTGACGATTTCCGGGTTCACGTATTTCTTGGGCTGTGCGGCGATTGTTTTGATTGGGTATTTCCTGGTTCCGCGCGATGTTCTGTCGTCGGGGGCGACAATCGGCATAAACGCGCTGTTTATATTCTGTGCGGCGTCATTGTTGGCATACTTTGCAATGACCCTGTTGTTCCGTGGGAAAAGCATTAAAATCGGCCAAATAAAGTTCCAAATCCCGTCAATCAAGATGGCGTGGATGCAGATGTTGCTGGGCGTAACAGACAGTATTCTGGCCGGATTGGTGCTGTATTTCTGTTTGATTCCGTTCGTTGACATACCGTTCGGGACATATATCGGCCTGTTCGTTATTGCCCAGACCACCGGCGTATTCAGCCAGGTTCCCGGCGGCATCGGCGTGTTTGAGAGTGTATTTATGTTGGCATTGCCCGACACCGTGGACAAGGCCAGTATTTTCGGCGCATTGTTGGCATACCGCATTATTTACTATGTATTGCCACTGATTGGGGTTGGCGGCCTGTTCTTTATCTATGAACGTTGGCTGCGCGCGCGTATGAAACGCTGGGCGGACGAAGCGCGCGAAAAAATTTCCCAGATTCCTGCGAAAATCAAGCATATCAAAACACGCAAAAAATAAATACCTTGCCATAACGGGGTTGGGCATGCTAGACTAGAACTTGTCGTATGACAATGGGGTATAGCAAGTGTTTGTATTATCACTAATTTATACATTTTGGATTTTGCCACTGGTTTGCGTGGCTGTTTCCCTTGGCATGGGCTGGACCGCCCCACGGGGACGAAATGTATCCGTTGCATACGAACCCGCAACAAAAGGATTACTAAATGTCAAAGAAAATCTATGTGGACGCTGTCCACCCGGAAGAAACACGTGTGGTGGTGGTGGACACTGCGACCAATCGCGTTTCTGATTTTGATGTTGAAACAACAACAAAACCCCAGATAAAGGGGAACATCTATCTGGCCAAGGTTATTCGCGTTGAACCGTCATTACAGGCGGCATTTGTGGATTATGGCACGGGTAAAAATGGTTTCTTGCCGTTTTCAGAAATTCATCCGGACTATTACCAGGTGTCACCCGAACAGAAAAAGAAACTGTTGGAATTGGCGCACGCAAATATCATTGATGACGACGATGACCCAGATGATGAAAACGACGAAATCGCAGAATATGATGACCACAGTGCCGGCGAAGACAACAAGGAATTTGCCAAACGCGCACGTGAATTCAAAATCCAAGACGTTATAAAGCCAAAACAAATTTTGCTGATTCAGGGCGTCAAAGAAGAACGTGGCCAAAAGGGCGCGTCAATGACGACGTATCTGTCACTGGCTGGACGTTTTGCTGTTCTGATGCCGAATTCACGCAAACGCAACAGTTATGGCATTTCAAAAAAGATTTCTGATAAATCTGAACGCGCCCGTCTGCGTGACATCTTGCACGGGTTAAAGATTCCCAAGGGAATGACGGTCGTTCTGCGCACGGCGGCGATGGGGGCAGATGCCACATCAATCGCGGCTGATTACGATTATCTGGTGAATCTGTGGAACGAAATCCGCAAAACAACACTGGAATCGGTTGCGCCGGTCACAATCCACACCGAAGATTCATTATTGCGTCGCGTTGTTCGCGATTTCTTGGCGGACAAGGACGACGTCCTGGTCGTCCAGGGCGAAGAAGCATACGATGCTGCAAAAATGTATTTCCAGCAAATGTATGGTCGCGCGCCACGCAAACAGTTGGTTCAATACAAGGACGTCGCCGTTCCATTGATGGTCAAGGCCGGCGTTGAAAAACAACTGGAAGGATTGCACGGCCCATACGTCCAACTGCCGTCTGGGGGGTCGCTGGTTATAAACCAGACCGAAGCAATGGTCACGATTGACGTCAATTCGTCCCGTGCGATAAAGGAAAAAGATATTGAACAAACCGCCTTGAATACTAATTTAGAGGCCGCCGAAGAAATCGCCCTGCAACTGCGCCTGCGCGATTTGGCCGGTATTGTCGCGATTGACTTTATTGATATGGAAGAAGAACGCAACAACCGCAAACTGGAAATGAAAATGCGCGAGGTTATGAAACGTGACCGCGCACGCACCCAGGTTGCAAAAATCAACGCATTTGGCGTATTGATGTTGTCGCGTCAACGCCTGCGCAGCAGTTTTATTGAAACATCGTATGTCCAATGTCCGCACTGTTTGGGTGCCGGCGTTGTGCCATCTATCCAGACGGCGGCGTTGATTATGTTCCGCCATCTGCAAGAAAAACTGTTGGCAAAAAGCGCACAGAAAATCATTATGACGGTTCCGACCGATGTGGCGATTTACCTGTTGAATAACAAACGCGCTGAATTGGCTGCGATGGAATCAGAATTTGAAACTGAAATCGTTATCATCGGCGACGACAGTATGATGAGCATTGAACAATACTCTATTCAACGTGTCGCACCCGAGGCTGTCAAGACCGAAGACCTGTTGGACGCGTACGCGCCGTCAACAGACGCAAAAAAGAAAAACGCCCAGCACACCGAGGCACGAAAAACAACAATGAATGCCCCACGTCGCAAGCGTAAAAAACAATCCACAAAACAATCTTTTTGGGAAAAATTGATTGGATAAAAATCGCCCCACTTGGGGCGATTTTCTGTAATTTGTAATTGCCAAATGGGGCAAATTCGGCTACCGTTTAATATATGAATGCAACACTGTTGGATTTTTTGAAAACCGACCTGCAATTCGTCAAAGGCGTAGGACCCGTTCTGGCCGCGCGATTTGATGATGTGCTGGGCGGACGGCGGATATTGGATTTTATGTTGCATATCCCGGCCTATGTCCGCGCGCGTGGGGTCACAGAATGTGTCGCAGACGCCACACCTGGCGAAACATTGACGATACCATTACAAATAAAATCTCATCGGCGTGGGCGCACATTTCACGGCCACCGAATTCCAACCCAGGTTATTTGCAATGACCGCACCGGTGGCACGGTCACATTGCAATTTTTTAACACGCACTTCTTGGATTACTGGCTGGAAAAATTACCCATTGGCGCGTGGCGTATGGTCAGTGGAAAACTGGAAAAATCCGCGCGTGCGATAATCAATCACCCTGATTTCATAGAACCTATGGAAAACGCCGCCCGGATTCCATCGGTCCAGGCGATATACCCATCAGGCGAAGGATTGACACAAAAAACATTTGCCGCCGTCCGCGACCAAATTTTTGCCGCCCTGCCCGACAAAATCACGGACGAGCCTGATGAAAACGTTCGCGAATTCTTTGACGCGGTTGCGCACGTTCATTATCCTGAATCTGATGACGATTTAATGCCAAACGCAAAATATATTGTAAAGTTGGCATATTGGGAATTACTGGCGCACCAGACCGCCATCGCAATCAGTCGTCGCAATCGTCGTGACCCACGAAATCGTCGCGTGGTGCGCGCAAAAAAATACGATTTAATGGACAAATTCCGTGCGATATTACCGTTTGAATTGACCAGTGCCCAGCAACGCACGATTGATGAAATCTGTGCCGATATGACCGGCCCAGTGCCAATGATGCGCCTGGTCCAGGGTGACGTGGGCAGTGGAAAAACCATCGTCGCAATGGCGGCAGCGGTTCAAATGGCGGAAATGGGTGGCCAGACGGCAATGCTGGCCCCAACAGACGCATTGGCATTACAGCATTATAATAAATTAAAGCCTATGTGTGACAAACTGGGCATCGTGTGCGACATATTGACCGGCCGGGACAAGGGGGTGGCGCGTCGCGAAAAACTGATATCCCTGCGTTCTGGGCGCACGCGACTGGTTATTGGGACGCACGCGCTGTTTTCAGACGATGTAGAATACCGCGATTTGGGTTTGGTAATCGTTGATGAACAACACCGCTTTGGCGTCACCCAGCGCGAGGCCTTGCGTGCCAAGGGCGCGAATCCAGATTTGCTGGCGTTGTCGGCGACACCGATTCCACGAACGCTGTCTATGACAATATACGGCGATATGGACGTATCAATTATAAATGAAAAACCGGCTGGTCGTCTGGCCATAAAAACAACAAAACTGCCGATTGCGCGCATTGGCGAATTGGTTGCGCGTATATCTAAACAGATTGCCAACGGGGCCAAGGTGTTTTGGGTATGTCCCCTGGTAGAAGACAGCGCGGACGCCCCGGCTGCGGCGGCAACCGCCCGATACGATG
>OIZT01001414.1_pt1 | contig 11001 bp, 13 predicted proteins | sample 1588611 | NCBI WGS metagenome assembly OIZT01 (sample SAMN03283278) | human gut metagenome | biome: human-associated habitat; material: feces | host: Homo sapiens | place: Peru | collected 2012
TGAATTTCATCTACGATAAGAATCATACTTCCATACATTTTTGCTTCTTCAATAACAACTTCAAAATCTTTTTTTGAATTAATAGTTGCATTAAGTATTCTATGTCTTATACCAAGTTCATTTATTAAAGCAAGAGCAATAGTAGTTTTACCACATCCACTATTACCATAAAAAATTATATTAAAAAGAACTTTATTCTTTACTAGATTAGTTAATACTTTACCTTTACCAATAAGATGTTTTTGACCTAGAACATCCTTTAAATTATTAGGTCTTAATTTATTTTGTAATAATTCCATAGTACACCTCATAAGTATTTTATCAAGTTTAGAATTAAATTTAAAGTCATTTAAAAGTCATTTTAATCAAATATTATTGTTATTGATATATTTATTTGCTATAATAGTGAAGTATTAATAAAAGAGGAAACTATGAAAAACACGAAATTAAGAAGTATTTTATTAGTGGTATTAACATTGGGGATATTTTGGTACATTCTTAAAGATAATTTTAATGAGTCGATTAGCCTTCTTTTAGGTGCTAATATTTGGTACTTGTTATTAATCTTATTAACTTATGTAGTATATTTTGTAATTGAAGCTTATTTGCTTTATTTACTTATTAATAAAATTAATAATACTTATTCATATAGAAAGACTTTAGAGCTTAATCTTATGACTAAGTTTTTTAATGGGATAACGCCATTTTCTTTGGGAGGACAGCCTCTTCAAGTTTATGAACTTAGTAAAAGTAAAGTAAGAGTTACTGAGGCATTACTTATAATAGTTGAAAATTTTATAGTTCTTCAAATATCTATGACTATAATGTCCATTGCTTCTTTGGCTATTTGTTTAAGCAAAGGTCTTGTTCCAAATAAGTTTTTATGGATGATGACTATAATTGGAATATTCATAACTTTAATATCATTATTTATGGTTATGTTTATGTGTGTAAAGATTAATTATGCTAAGAAAGCAGGCAAATGGTTTATAAAATTTTTACATAAAATTCATATAATTAAAAATGAAGATGAGTCATATTTAATGTGGACAAATAAATGTGACGAATATCATACTTGTTTTAAGATATTATTAAAAGATAAGACGTTTATTATAAAGTGTGTTTTATTAAACATTATTTATATGATTATATTTTGTATGTTACCATTTTTTACATTTAAAGCTTTAAATATAAATGTAGATGTTAATATGCTTTATAGCATTGTTCTTAGTTGTTTTGTATATTTATCTGCTTCATTTGTACCAATACCAGGAGCAACAGTTGGAATGGAATACGCCTTTATTAATTATTTTAAAATGATAGTAGTAGATACAATAGTAATGCCAGGAGTATTATTATGGAGATTAGTTTCATATTACATACCAATGATTCTTGGTGGTATTTTATTTAATGTTAAGGATTCTATAAAGAAGTAATGTGAAAGTTGCTTCTTTTTTAATTGTTTATTTAAATATAAAAAAGTGCAAATATATCTTGTGAGAGTTTTTAAGAAATTTACATAAAATTAACAAAAGAACTATGAAATATTAGTTCTTTTGTTGTATAATGATTATGGGGAAAAATTATGATAGAGATTGATAACAAAGAATATATTGATGACTTTAGTGATTATTTAAAAATAGATAAAAATTATAGTTCTAATACTATTGAATCTTATATTAGAGATTTACGTGGATTTTTAGAATATACTGATAAAGAAATAGTAGATATATCTAAAAAAGATATAGATAATTATATATTACATGTACTTCCTAGATATAATGAAAGTTCTATTAATAGAGTAATTGCTAGTATTAAAAGTTTCTTTAAATATTTAGCAATATATAAGGGTTTTATAAATGTTAGTGAAGACGTGGAAAGTTTAAAGAGAAAGAAAACACTTCCTAAATATTTAAGCATTGAAGAAGTTGATAAACTTTTAGATATTAAGTTAGAGACACCATTTGATTATAGAAACAAAACAATATTAGAACTTTTATATTCTACGGGACTTAGGGCTACTGAATTAATTAATTTAGATTTAATAAATATAGATACTAGTAATATGGTTGTTAGTGTTTATGGTAAAGGAAGCAAAGAAAGAATTGTTCCTTTAAGTAAAATTGCTGTTAATTATTTAGAATTATATATTAATAAATATAGACCTATGATGTTTGTCAAAAATCAGAAACCAACTGATGCGTTATTTTTAAATAATCATGGTAAAAGAATGACACGTCAAGGCTTGTATAAGATAATTGGCGAGATAGCAAGAAGCAAAAAAATAGATAAAGAAATTACTCCTCATGTACTTAGACATAGTTTTGCAACTCATATGATTGAATGTGGAGCGGATATACGTAGTGTTCAAGAATTACTTGGACATGAGAATGTTGTTACTACTGAGATATATACACATCTTGCGAATAATTTTATAAAAGAAAATTATAATGAATATTTTAATAGAAGCACAAAGGAAGGTGAAAGTAATGTTTAAAAGGGTATTTTTGGTTGTTATGGATAGTGTTGGAGTTGGTTCTACAGAAGATTCTGATAAATATGGTGATAAGGGGGCTAATACAGTATTACATACTATAGGTGAGGCATACAATTTAGATGTATTAGAAAAATTAGGACTTACTAATTTAGTAGGTAAAGATGAAAAAGATGTTAAAGCAATATATATGAAAGCTAAACCTGTTAATGTTGCGAAAGATACATTAAATGGTCATTATGAAATGATGGGAGCTGTAGCTAAAGTCCCATATAAAACTTATCCTGATGGATTTCCTCTTGAGTTAATTTCTAAGATTCAACATGCAATTGGAAGGGAAGTTATAGGCAATTGTGTAGCTAGTGGAACTCAAATTATTGAAGATTTAGGCGAAATGCATATGAAAACTGGTGCTATTATTGTTTATACTTCTGCTGATTCAGTTTTACAAATAGCTGCTCATGAAGATATTATCCCAGTAGAAGAGTTATATAAAATTTGTGAAACAGTTAGAGAACTAACTAAAGGGGATGAATACAAGATAGCAAGAGTAATTGCTCGTCCATTTGTAGGAAAACCAGGAAGTTTCACAAGAACTCCTAAGAGACATGATTATGCCTTAGATCCACCAAAGAATGTACTTGATTTACTTGATAAGAACAAGGTTCAAACAATAGCTATTGGTAAAATATCAGATATATTTAATAATAAGAGTATTGCTGTTAAAGTTAGAACCAAAGATAATTTAGATGGTATAATGAAGTTAATTGATTTTGCTAAAGGAGATTTTGAAGGATTCTTATTTGCCAATTTAAATGATTTTGATATGTTATATGGACATAGAAGAGATAGAGAAGGATATTTAAAAGCACTTGAAGAATTAAATTATTATTTACCTACGTTCTTAAAAAATCTTAAGGAAGATGATTTATTTATATTAACAGCTGATCATGGTAACGATCCTACATGGAAAGGAACTGATCATACTCGTGAGTATATTCCAATTATGATATATAGTCCAAGTTTTAAATATGGTAAACGTTTAAGTGATAGAAGTACATTTGCAGATATTGGTGCTACAGTACTCGATAACTTTGGTATTAAGAATGATTTAGGTATTGGAACTTCTATATTTGATGAAATAAAAAAAGAAGAAGAGTAGTAAATATAAAGTAACTTATGATATAATTAAGTTACTTTTTATGTGGAGTTATTATGTTTAGTTTTATTAAAAAAATATTTTATAATAGTCATTTAGACTTTTTAAATGTTAAAGACATTATTATAGCTAAAAGATATGAATCTGAAGAAGAAAAAATGAAGATTCAAGAGGGACATAGGATTAGTCCTTATATAGTTATTTATAAAAGATTTAAAAAAGTTTATGCTTTAGAATGTACTAGTGTAAAAAAATCTAATGAATTAAGTTTATCTAAAATAGAATTTAAAACTAAACGTGGGTATAATCTTTCTAAAGGTGGATATATATTTACTGGAAAATTAGTTTTATTAAATGAAGAAAGATTTATAGAAAAAGTTGGTGTTTTAGATGATGAAGATTTAAATAGAATATATAAATCTATATATTTGTTAAATGATAGATATTATAAAATTAAAGATATTAATGCTAAAAATATAAAATTTTATTATGAAGTAGGAGATATTGTATTATATAATAATTATAGTTTTTATATTTATTCTATGGATGAAGAAAATTATTATTTAATAAGTGTTTATGCTAATAAAAAAGGAAAGATTAAAATTAATAATACACATTATATTTTTAATTTTAATACCATTATTAGTATACCTATTGATAGTAAGATTAAACTTATGAATATTACTGATGAAGATATGAGAAAACATATTGAATTATATGTATTTAATAATAAAAATAAAACTAAAAAAGATACTACTAATGTGTTATGTAGAGGTAAACTGATAAAGTATGATAATAAATATTATTATATTTATGGTGAATATCAAGATAAACTTCTTTTATATATAGTTTATTCTGATAATGATTTTAAAGAAGGCATGAAAGAAATCCTTATTGGCAATAAAATTTATTATACTTATTTTGAAGAATTTGATTTGCCAAGTAATATTGAGACTAAAATAGTTTCAAAGGCAAAAGATGAAGAAATGAATAATATTAAGAAAATAAAAGAAACTATAAAAAAAGAAAGTAAAGAAGTAAAAGAAGAAACAATAATATTTAAAGCGTATAAACCTGGTTATCTTATGATGAATATAGATACAATGGATAGATATATTATTATTGAAAGAAATAAGAATACTATTGTTTATGCTTCGCTAGAAAATATTAGTGAGTATATAGAATTTACATTTAGTGAAAATTGTGAATTTGATTATAGTGTACTTGATAAGATGGATAAATATAAATTTCAAAACATATTAAAAAAATATAATGATCCTATTAATGAAGAAAAATAATTTTAAAAATAAATTTAATTTAGGTGGTTAATTATGAAGATAAATGATATATATGAAGTAATTATTAATGATGAAGATGAGATTGGAAATGGTATTGCTAGAATAAATAATTTTGTTGTTTTTGTTCCATATGCTTTAAAGGATGAAAAAATAAGTATTAAAATAACTAAAGTTAATAAAAGATTTGCTACTTCTAAAATAGAAAAAATAATTACTAAAAGTGAAAGACGTGAATGTGTTAAATGTAAAAGTTTTAATGAGTGTGGAGGGTGTTCTTTCATACATCTAAGTTTTGATGAAGAAAAGAAAAAGAAAATAGACTTTATAAATAAATTATTTAATACTGATATTAAAGAAATACTTACTAATAATGAATATAATTATAGAAATAAAGCAACATTTCATGTTAAAAATGGGAAAATCGGGTATTATAGTGAAAATACTAATAATTTAGTAGAATTTAGTAATTGCTTACTTTTAGATAATAGAATTAATGAAATATATAATATTTTAAAAAATATAAATCTTCATAATATATTTGATGTTGTTGTTAGAACTACTAAAAACAGTATTATGGTAATATTTAATGGTGATAAAGAAGATTTTAATTGTGATGAACTAATTAGTAAAACTAAAATAGATTCAATATATTTAAATAATAAATTATTATATGGTAATGCTTATATTATAGAAGAACTTGGTAATATTAAGTATAGTATTTATCCTAATGCATTCTTTCAAGTGAATACTGAAAATATGAAAATTATGTATGATAAGGTTAAAGAATATGCTGGAAGTGGTGATAAACTATTAGATTTATATTGTGGTACTGGAACTATTGGAATATACTTAAAAGATAACTTTAGAGAAGTTACTGGTATTGAAGTAAATAAAGAAGCAATATTGAATGCTAATATAAATAAGAATCTTAATAATTTAAATGATATTAATTTTATATGTGGAGATGCAAGTATTGCTAAAAATAATAATTATGATGTTATAGTTGTAGATCCTCCTAGAAGTGGTTTATCTAAAAAGGTAATTGATTTCTTAAATAAAGGTAATGCTAAAACAATAGTCTATGTTTCGTGTAATCCAAAAACTTTAAAAAGAGATTTAGACTTATTAGATAAATATAGTCTTATAAAACTTGAGTGTATTAACATGTTTAATAAAACTAAGCATGTTGAATGTGTTTGTAAATTAGAAAAAAATATATAATTTTTATAAATACTTGTTTAAAATATATGATTTAAAACTTATTAATGGGGGAAAATAAAATGTTATCTTTAAATGAATATAAGAATTATTTAATAAATACTTATAGATGGCCTATAGATAATAGTGCTGATTTAATTTTAAAAAGAAAAAGAATATTAGAGGAAAAATATGGCGATGAATTCTTATCTAAAGTTATTACTGATACCTATGATTTTGCTAGGAGTGTTTTGAATTCTAATACTATAAACAGTGGATACTATAGAAGTGCTGTTTCAGGTGATACAACTTCATATATAAATTTAGGATTACATGGAGGATGGATGTCTGACACTTTATATGTTGATTCAAATGGTAGATATATTAGTAATTTTGTTATTAAAACTATTTTTGGTAGAGATGTTTTAATTGAACTTAGAATAGAAGAATGTGAAAGAGAAGTTGAGGATGAGATATTTACGCTTGATTATAATTATTCAATTTATATGCAAGGAATTTCTAAAGATTTAGATAAAATAAGACAAGATATCTCAAATAATGAAATGAAATTAACTAGGAATAGTAATTATGGTATTTCTAATTAATGTATGTTATATTTAGTATATAATTATAGGAATATATATTAATTAAATGGTGGTGAAATATGATTACATTTGATGAATTTATGAAAGTTGATATAAGAGTTGGTACTATTATAGAGGCTGAACCTTTTTTGAAGGCTAGAAAGCCTGCTTATCAATTAAAAATTGATTTTGGTAGTGAAATTGGTATTAAGAAAAGCAGTGCTCAAATAACTGAAGTATATAAGATAGAAGATTTAATTAATAAGCAAATACTTGCTGTTGTTAATTTTCCGCCTAGACAAATAGCTGATTTTATGAGTGAAGTATTAGTTCTTGGCACTTATAGTGAACAGGGTGTTGTTTTAATAAAACCTGACGTGGAAGTTAAGAATGGAGATAAGTTAGGATAATTATGACAATAGAAAAAATGTTAAAAACTTCTATTGAATTTTTAAATGAAGGATATGGAGAAAATAAATTAATTTTTAAAACATTAAAAGAAATGCAACCATATTATTGGTTAAATAAAAAATAGAGGAAATTTTTGAAGTTCCCTCTTTTAATTTGTGTTTATATATTACCATAAAATGGCTATTTTTTCAAGACTAGTAAAGTACTTAAAATTATGATATTAAGTATTAGGTGAAGAAAATGAATGGCATAATTTTATTTGGTAATGATCAAGAAAATATTAATAATCTAATTAATATGAATGAGATAACTAAAGATAAAAATTTGATTTTATCGAATGAAAAAATATTAATGTTAATTGAAAATAAAAACAATACTTTAAAAGATATTGGAAGAATAGAAGTAGGTAAATCTATTATAGATGATATAGTATATGCTTTTTATGATTCGGAGTATATAGATAGTGATAATTACTTCGAAACTATTTATGAGATTATTAATATATTTTATATGTTTCAAGACAAATTTAGTGATTATTTAATAGATACTGAAATAATAGAATATTTACGCAATAGTTTTGATGAGTTAGGTGGTAGTTTAGAGTTACTTGGTAGTGTTTATTTTGAAAAGTTAAATACTAAAATAATGTATGGTGAAAGTGATAAATAAATTAATTTTAAACAATAAAATAGATTCTAATAAATATGTGGAATTCTTAATTAAATATTGTTATATAAATAAAATTATTAATGATGAGGAATTAAATAGAATACTTAAAACGTTGTTAGAACTATTGCATTATAAATGTAGTCATTATAATAGTGGACTTGTTAGTACTATAAAAGTAGATAATTTAAAAAATATAAATGATTCTAATATGTTTACTTTAGGTTTATATTTAAAGAAATTTAATATATATAATGGAATAAATATACTTCTTAATGATGAAATAATATCTTTATATAATAAGTCATATTCTAATTTGATCGAGTATATTAATAAAACTAAAATGTTTTATAGAGTAGTGTTTCTTAAAAATATAGTTAAGACAAATAATTATTATTATAATAGTACTTTAAATGAAGGTATTAAATCGTTTTTCAAGCTTTATAATAGTAGTTATTACTCTGATAAGTTAATTATAAGTGTTGACTATGAATGTGTTTTAAAAAGGCCTAATTTAAATGGTATAGAGTTTATTAATAAATATTTAGAGTATATTAATTGTGAAAATATTTATTGTAAGAAATTTAATTATAAAAACATAGAATTAATGTTAAAGAAAAAGCATGTTAGATATGAAGATATAGTTATAAATATATTTAGTGATGTATTTTTAGTATCGTTACTACTTAAATATTTAGATAAAGATATTTATAGTTTAAATATTGATTTGATTGATATAAAAAGAATATATAGTGAATTTAATGATATTGAGAAATTTAAAAGTGACTTTTTTAATTGTTTTTCGAATTTAAAAGATGAGTTTGATTTTAATGATGAAATTAATAATTATTTAAATGAATATTATTTTAAGATTATGAAAACTATTGTTAGTTTTGCAGAAAATTATGAATTAGAAAAATTAATTGGTAAATGTGATTCTGTTATTATATAATATATGTATAAAACATAGAGTGGAACTAAATTATTTGTAATTATGTAAAGGAGTAATTCATGAAAAAAATAATAATTATTGGATGTCCTGGTTCTGGGAAAAGCTATTTTTCTAAAAGATTAAAGAAATTAACTGGATATTCTCTTTATCATTTGGATAATATTTATCATAATGAAGATGGAACTCATATACCACGTGAAGAATTTGATAATATATTAAAAAAGATATTTGAAGAAAAAGAATGGATAATCGATGGTAATTATCAAAGAACTATTGAGATGAGATTAAAAGAATGCGATACTTGTTTTCTTTTGGATTTTCCAACTGAAGTATGTGTGAGTGGAGCAGAAGACAGAGTTGGTAAAAAACGTGATGATATGGCATGGTATGAAGAAAGTTTGGATCCAGAGTTTAAACAATATATTATTGATTTTTCAAAAACTTCTTTACCAGCGATTTATGAACTGATAGAAAAATATAAGCATAAAGTAGATGTTTTAATATTTAAGAGTAGAAACGAATTAAATGATTTTATAAATAATTATGAGGTAAATAATGATAGAGTATAATACACTTAATATAGACGAATATATTTTACTATTGAATTCAGTTGGCTGGAAAATCCCTTCTTTAAGACTTCTTAAAATATCATTAGAGCATGGTATCAATGTTAAATGCGTTATTAATGATAAAACGATAGGTATGGCAAGATTTGTGACTGATGGAGGATATGCTGGACTTTTAATGGATGTTGTTGTGCATCCTGATTACCAAGGAAATGGTTATGGAAAATTACTAATAGAGTCTTTATTAAATTATGTTAGAGATAATATAGAAGATGATGAAGAAGTAATGGTACAATTGTTGTCTGCTCCAGGTAAACAAACATTTTATTCAAAATTTGGATTTAAAGTTAAACATGAAATTGCTGAAGATGGAATGTATATGTGGTTAAAAAAGTAAAGGTGAGTATTTACATACTTACTTTTATAATGATAAAATATTTATATGTTTTAGGAGTTTTGTATGGAAGATTATAAAGAGATTGAAAGAACTTTAATTACAAAGTATAGAAAAGATATATGGAGTAAATTTGTAAGAGCTGTTCAAGATTATAAATTAATAAATGAAAATGATAAAGTAATGGTATGTATTAGTGGAGGAAAAGATTCTTTTTTACTTGCTAAATGTATTCAAGAATTAGAACGTCATGGCAAAGTTAAATTTGAAGCTTATTATGTAGTTATGAATCCGGGATATGCAGAAAAGAATAGAGATTTAATATATTCAAATGCTAAACGTTTAAATATACCAATTACTATGTTTGATAGTGATATATTTGATGTTGTAAATACAATTAGTGGTGAGAAACCATGTTATTTGTGTGCTCGTATGAGAAGGGGATTTTTATATAGTAAAGCAAAAGAACTTGGATGCAATAAAATAGCTCTTGGTCATCATTTTGATGATGCTATAGAAACTACACTTTTGTCTATGTTTTATGGTTCTGAAGTTAAAACTATGATGCCTAAATTACATTCTGATAATTATGAAGGATTAGAATTAATTAGGCCACTTTATTTAGTTAAAGAAGATGCTATAATATCATGGAAAAATTATAATAAACTTATGTTTTTAAATTGTGCTTGTAAGTTTACTGAAAGAGTTGAATTAAGTGATAAGAATGAATCTAAAAGAAAAGAAATGAAGGAACTTATAAAAAAACTTAGAAAATTAAATAAGTCAATAGATTATAATATATTTAAAGCACTTGATAATATTAATTTAAATTGTGTTTTAGGTACTAAGAAGAATGGTGAATATCATAGTTTTTTAGATGATTATGATAAGTAGGAGGAAATTATAAGTTTTTATGAACTTGCTAAGAGGAGATATTCTACTAGAAGTTTTAGTGACAAAAAAGTTAGTGATGAAGATATAGATAAGATACTTGAATGTGGTAGAATAAGTCCTACTGCTAAAAATTTACAACCTGAAATTAATTATGTTATTAAAAGTGATGAAGGAATGTCTAAACTTAAAAATGTATGTAAGATGACTTATAATGCTCCAGTTTGTTTGATGGTTTGTGCAGATACAAATTTATCATGGAAAAATGAGTTAGAAGAAGGATATGATTCATATGAAATGGATGCTAGTATAGTAGCTACACATATGATACTTGAAGCAACTGATTTAGGTATTAATTCTGTATGGGTTCGTATGTTTAATAGTAAGGA
>OIZT01001417.1_pt1 | contig 10990 bp, 12 predicted proteins | sample 1588611 | NCBI WGS metagenome assembly OIZT01 (sample SAMN03283278) | human gut metagenome | biome: human-associated habitat; material: feces | host: Homo sapiens | place: Peru | collected 2012
ACAAATATCTTACAATTAAGGCCGCCATTTCAGAACACGAAATGAAAAAATCGGGCAATATCGGTGAAGGCTTAACTGCTAATACCGAGATAAGTGAGAAGATTGCGTAAGGCTTCCCGCCATCGTAGAGCGTAGTGGGTGAATAAATATAATCCCACCAAGAGTGTCCGATGTGAAAAATGTACGCCAATCTGGGACTGAATCAACAGTCAGATGCAAATGAGAGAAATCTCCAGAGCAGTAGATAAAAAACTACTGGTTAACAACCAATGCTAGGCAAATCTTTTCTAACAGCAGTTTTCATTGTTATCAAATGTATTTTATGGCCGGGTACGAAGTGCGTGATTGCTTGTAAAGTACGAACGCAGTCTATAAATATTTTGGATGAAAAAATAATGAAGGAGCTTGTCCCATTGAGCCCTTTATTAAGATCTGAAATAGCAAAAGTAGACATAAATAACCAAAAGGCTGAAATTATATTTAAAAACACCAGTTATGTTAAAGTTGTAACCGCGACAGACAATGCGCGTGGTGCGCGTGCAAACCTTGTGCTGGTCGATGAATATAGGCAAATGGATGAAGATATCATTAACATGGTTCTTAAAAAGTTCCTTAACCTTGTTCGTCATCCTGGGTTTTTAAACAAGCCACAATACAAACACATGGCAGAACGAAATCAGGAATTTTATCTTAGTTCCGCGTGGTTTCAGAATCATTGGAGTTATGAAAAATGTAAAGACTATTTTGTAAATATGATCGATCAGAATAAAAAATACTTCTGTTGTGCTTTTGATTATCGAATGAGTATCAAAGAAGGACTTCTACTCAAAGAAGCTGTCGAAGATGAAATGAGCGAATCTGGATTCTCTGATTTGAAGTTCGCAATGGAGATGCTCGTTGAGTGGCTGGGAGCTACCGAAGGTGGACTATTCCAGTTCGATGATATCAATAAAACTCGCGTTATTGAAAAAGCGTTCTACGCACCAAATATAGTGCTCTCCCCTGCTGCGACCGACGTTCCAAAAAAGAAAAACGGAGAGATCCGCATTTTAACCGCCGATATCGCACTGATGAGTTCCAAAAAGAACGACAATGACGCAACAAGTATTTTCTTAAATTGTATGATACCAAACAAGTCTGGGCGTTATACAAGTAATTTCGTTTACTCTGAAAACGTGGAAGGCATGAGCGTGCAAGATCAAGCGCTGAAGCTGCGTCGCTACTTTGAATACTTTAATTGTGATTATCTCGGCATCGATGCCCGCTCAGTTGGTATTCCGCTAATCGACCTGCTCATGCGCGATATTTATGACCCTGAAACTGGAGAAACTTATCCCGCAATCAGCTGCTGCAACAATTCAGAAATAGCTGACCGCTGTTCTGATAAGTCTGCCAAAAAGGTCATCTGGGCCATTATGGGTAGTTCACAGTTCAATAGCGACGTGGCTATCGGTCTGCGCAGCGGTTTCCAACAGGGACGTATTCATCTTTTGCAAAGCGAATATAGTTGCGAAGACCAGTTGCGCAAACTGTATAAAGGCTACGATAAAATGTCTCCCAGTGAACGAGCTACTCTACAAATGCCGTATATCAATACAGGTCTTGCAATAAACGAGCTCGTTAATTTGGGTTACGAAACAGTAAATAATGTAATCAAGGTCAAGGAGAAATCTGGGTGTCGTAAAGACCGTTACTCTTCCCTGTCCTACAATTATTATATCGCACAGCAAGTTGAGCGAAGTATGGAGAAACGGCACAATAAACCGAAGCTGCTCGATTTTAATTTCCGTGCGCCAATATTGAAGAAGGGAGGGCTGTAATGGCTGAAAATATAATGAATAAAAAGGTCATGGTCACGAATTCTAAAAGTGGAAAGACCTCCTATGTTACATATTCCGACTTGGTAAGTGGAGTTTATGCTAACTTATCAAAGATTGGTATTCGTAACCTTGAATCCACATCAGAGACTAATCCGACATACACCAAGTATACAAAAGATCAAATCGTAAGATATCTTTCCAATCCAGCCAGCTACGAAAAGCAGCTACGAAATATGAGCAAATATCTGTTCAATATTTCAAACTACTATCGTCGGCTGATTCAATATTTTGCGAATATGTCTACGTTCTCTTATGAACTTGTTCCCTACGGACTCGACAGATCTAAAAGTATCAACCTAAATAAGTTTAAGAAAGCATACTACGCAAGCTCCACAGCTGTTGAACTGATGAACATTCCACATGAGGCAACAAAGATTTTGACGATTGCATTTCGCGACGACGTTTATTATGGATACGCATGGGAGACAAATGACAGCTTTGCTTTCCAAAATCTCGATGCAGACTATTGTAAGATCAGCAGCATTGAGGATGGTGTATACAACTTTGCATTCAACTTCTCATACTTTGATTCTAACGCGGATAAGCTACCCAACTATCCGCCCGAGTTTCAGACCATGTATAACACATACAAAACCAATACACAGTTGTACAAATGGCAAGAGCTGGACAGTTCTAAGTCTATCTGTATCAAGGTGAATGAGCATGACTATATTCCAATTCCGCCGTTTGTGAGCCTTTTTAGTGCTCTAGCTGACATTGAGGATTATCGTGCCATTAGTAAAAACGCTAGTGAGGCAAATAACTATAAAGCCATTGCGATGGAAATCCCTATCAACGACGAAGATGGTACGTTCTTGATTGACTATGACACCGCTAAAGAGTTCTACGACATGATGAGTAACGTGTTGCCGCCGAATATTGGTGCGATTTTAACTCCCATGAAACTAACTGACTGGAATTTTGACAAGAGCGGTGTAAATAGTGATACGAACGAGGTTGCAAAGGCCGAAGCAACACTATTTGCGCAAGCTGGTGTAAACAAAATCTTGTTTGGCGGTGGCGACGATCCGGCTGCTTCTACCTTAAATCTGTGTACTGTGAATGACCAAATGATTGTATTTGCAGTGATTCGTCAGTTGGAACGCTGGATCAACCGCAAACTCAAGAGCGTATCAAGTTCTTATAAATTCCGTATCAATTTCTTGCCTGTGACACATTATAACCGCGCCGAAATGCATGAGCGTTATTTAAAAGATGCTCAGTATGGTATTCCAACCCGTAGCGCTATTCTTGCAACTGCCGGGTTTGCTGGCACAGACTACGAAAATATGGCTTATCTCGAGAACGACGTGCTAAGTTTGAATACTGTTGAAGTTCCGCTTACAAGTTCCAACACACAGTCTGGTGCTGTTGATGAGGGCGGTAGGCCGTCTAATGCTAGTGAGGGTAAACAGTTAAGTGATGCTGGCGAAGTAACAGCAGATAGACAGGAGGAGTAACATGACACAATATCTATGCGAAATAGTCGTGCATGGTTCTCGTGCCGCCGGGATGTCGAAGTTTTTGACAGACCGTGGCGCTCTCCTGCTACGAAAAGATCCACCAAATAACTATGTATTTATTAATGATAATGTATTTGAAAATGCTCTGGCTGAGTTGCAGGTCGCAATTCGCCAGGGCTTTTATTTTGCGGACGAGGAGGTGAAAACAGAATGAATCAACGATATTCAATCTCTTTTTCAAAAAAGAAAGAATATGAAAAATTAAATAAAAACTTATGTGGAATTAGAGAAATGACTAGATTACCACAAGCTGTAATAATTGTTGATTCTACTAAAGAATACAACGCTATTCATGAAGCAAATTTATTAGGAATTCCAGTATTTGGATTAATTGATACAAATTGTGATCCTGATGGAGTAGATTATGTATTACCTGGTAATGATGATGCTGTTAGAAGTATTAAAGTAGTACTTGGAGCATTAACTAACGCTTTAGTTGAAGCTAATGGTGGTGTAGTAGTTGATTATGTTGGTGAAGAAAAAGAACAAAAAAATAGTAAAAGTTTTGAAAAAGTATTTGAACATAAACCTAAAAAAGAAGAAAAAGTAAATGAAACTAAAAAAGAAGTAAAAGAAGAAAAGCCAGAATCTAAGAAAGAACCTAAAATTGATTTAAATATTCTTACTGTAACTGAATTAAAAGAATTAGCTAAGAAAAAAGATATTAAAGGTTATTCAAAGATGAAAAAAGAAGAATTAATCGAAGTTTTAAAATAATAATAAATTAAAATTATTAAAGGAGGAATAAAAATGATTAGTGCAAGTATGGTTAAGGAACTAAGAGAAACTACTGGTGCTGGTATGTTAGATTGTAAAAAAGCTTTAGAAGCAACTAATGGTAATATGGAAGAAGCAATTACTTGGCTTAGAGAAAAAGGTATAAGTAAAGCTGCTAAAAAATTATCTAGAATTGCTGCTGAAGGTTTAGCATATGCTGAAGTATCAGGAAATAAAGCAGTTATTGTTGAAATAAATTCAGAAACTGACTTTGTTGCAAAGAATGTTGAATTCCAATCACTTGTTAAAAATATAGCTTCTACTATTTTAAATAGTAATGTTACTAATAATGAAGAAGCATTAGCTTTAGAATTTGAAGGTAAAACATTAAATGATTTAATAGTAGAAAAAATTGCTACTATTGGAGAAAAATTATCATTTAGAAGATTTTCTTTAGTTGAAAAAAATGATGATGAAGTATTTGGTACTTACTCACATATGGGTGGAAAAATAGTAACTTTAGTAGTTTTAAAAGGTAACGATGAAGAATTAGCTAAGGATGTTGCAATGCAAGTTGCTGCTATGCGTCCATTATATTTAAATCGTGATCAAGTACCTAATGAAGTAATTGATAAAGAAAGAACTATTCTTACTGAACAAGCTGAGAATGAAGGGTTAGATCCTAATAAGATTCCTATGATTGTTAATGGAAGACTTAATAAATTCTATGAAGAAGTATGTTTAGTTGATCAAAACTTTGTTAAGGAAAATAAAATGAAAGTTTCTAAATATGTTGAAAGTAAAAATAGTGAAATTCTTTCATTTATAAGATTTGAAGTTGGCGAAGGAATGGAAAAGAAAGAAGAAAACTTTGCTGAAGAAGTTGCTAAACAAATGAATGCTTAAAACAGAAAATATTTTCTGTTTTTTTCTTTTACTGATTGACATTTAATAACAATTATGATATTGTAAGTATGTATTAAATTGGAGGTATTACTATGGAAGATGTTTTTTTAGATAGTATGAATGAATATCAAATAGATGAAGATTTTTTAACTAATCAAGAAGAAGAAATTATTGATTCGCTTATTAAATTAAGAGATGAGTATGGTGTTAGTCAAAAAAGACTTAGTGAATTAGTTGAAATGTCTCAGCCATCTTTAGCAAGATTAGAGAGGAAGAAGATTTCTCCAGGTGTTGGGACAATGATAAAATTACTTGCACCACTTGGTTATACTTTGAAAGTTGTACCTATTAATGATAAAAAATAATTAAAAAAAAGAATAGAGGGATAGAAATGATTGTTAAAAATTTAATTACTGAAATATTACCTGATGTTTGGCCTATGGTACTAATTATTACTGTTATTGTTTCGTCTTTAAGAATAGCATATTTAATAAAATGTAATAAAAAGTTTTCGCTATATAGAGAATTTTTAAATCTTATATTTATTATTTATATTTTATGTTTATATCATGTTGTAACATTTCAAGATGTTAATTATGGAGTTAATAATTTTATTCCTTTTAAGGAAATATTTAGATATTCAATTGGTAGTCATAAATTTTTTAGAAATGTAATTGGAAATATTTTGCTTTTTGTACCTTTTGGATTTTTTACTTCGTATTATTTAAAAAACAAAAAGATGTTAACAACTTTTATACTTACTTTGATATGTTCTTCGACGATTGAAATTGTTCAGTATTACATAGGTAGAGTATTTGATATAGATGATATAATACTTAATGTATTGGGTGGTATTGTTGGATTTTTAATATTTATTGGTTTTGATGCTATTAGGCATAGATTACCAAAGATATTTAAAAGTGATGCTTTTTTAAATATACTTATAATAATAATTATATTACTTATTATAGCGTATTCATTTAATTTAAATATTTTTAGTTTGTTTTAGGAGGAAATATGTTTGAAATAATTAATGATACAGATTATGAAATAGATAATTTAGATATATTAAATGATTATTTAAAGTTTTTAGTTAAAAAAAGAAATATAGAGGATGCAATATTTAATGTTATATTTGTAACTTCTGAAAAAATTCATGAAATAAATAGGGAATATAGAAATGTAGATAGAGTAACTGATGTAATTAGTTTTGCCTTAGAGGATTCAATTGAAGGTTATAAGGAAGAAATAAGAATGCTTGGAGATATATATATTTGTGTAGATAAAATGAAAGAACAAGCGGAATTATATAATCATTCAGTTTTAAGGGAAATGTGTTTTTTAACTACTCATGGTTTATTGCATTTACTTGGTTATGATCATATGGAAGAAGATGACGAAAAAGTAATGTTTTCTTTACAGGAGGAACTTTTAAATGAATATGGAATCAAAAGATAAAAAAATATATAGAAAGAATAAAAGAACTTTTTTAGATAGTGTTAAGAATTGCTTGGATGGAGTTAATTATACTATTTTACATGAAAATAATTTTAAACGAGAAATATTTTTGGGTATAATTGCTGTTATTCTTAGTGTTGTTCTTAAGATTAATATATTAGAATGGGTAATTGTTTTATTACTTATAAACTTTGTTTTGGTATGTGAACTTATTAATACTGCTTTAGAAAAAACAGTGGATTTATATACTAGAGAATATAATGAGACTGCTAAAGTTGTTAAAGATGTTGCTGGGGCAAGTGTACTTATAATGTGTACATTTAGTGCTATTATTGGAGCAATTATATTTATACCTAAAATAATTATATTAATTAGATAGAAAGGAAATTTACAATGAAAGAAAAATTATTAGAACTATTAAATAATTCTTATGCACCATATTCTAAGTTTAATGTCAGTGCTATTATTGTTATGAAAGATGGCAATATGGTAAGTGGTGTTAATGTTGAAAATGCTAGTTATGGTGCAACTATATGTGCTGAGAGAAATGCTATAACTACTGCGATTACTATGGGATACAAAAAAGATGATTTTGATAAACTTTATGTAATGACTTCTGGACATAAGATAAGTAGTTGTTGTTTTATGTGTAGACAAGTTATTGTAGAATTTTTTGATAAAGATTCTGATGTAATTCTTATGGATAAGTTAGGTAATCAAAAAGTATTGAAGGTTAGTGAATTATGTCCATATCCATTTGATGAAACGGATTTATAAGGAGGAAATATGAAAAGTGGTTTTGTTGGTTTAATAGGTAGACCTAATGTTGGTAAATCTACTTTAATTAATAGTATTGTTGGTAAGAAGATATCAATTACTTCGGATAAACCTTCGACAACAAGAAATATAATTCAAGGTATTTATAATGATAATGATACTCAAATTGTTTTTGTAGATACTCCAGGTATTCATAAATCAAAAAATAAATTAGGTAAAGTTTTAAATAAACAAGCTTTTTTTACTATTGATGATGTTGATGTATTATTATTTTTAACTGATGTTTCTGCTCCTTTTGGTAAGGGAGATAAATTTATTATTGATTTATTAAAAGATAATAATAAACCTGTAATATTAGTTTTAAATAAAATTGATAGAATTAAAAAAAGTGAAATATTACCTAAAATTGAGGAATATAATAAACTGTATGATTTTAGTGAAATTATACCTATTTCAGCATTAAAGAAGGATAATACTGAACATTTAATACATGTATTGGAGAAATATTTACCTGATTCAATTCCTTATTTTGATACTAATACTGTTACTAGTAGTTCTAATGAATTTTTAATATCTGAATTAGTAAGAGAAAAAGTTTTGGAATTAACTAATGATGAGGTACCTCATTCTGTTACTTGTGTTACTGAGGAAATTAATTATAGTAAAAATTCAGTTAATATAAGATGTTTAATAATAGTAGATAGAGAAAATTTAAAGGGAATAATTATTGGTCATAATGGAAATATGATTAAAGAAATTGGTACTAGAGCAAGAGTAGATATTGAGGACTTACTTAATAAAAAAGTATATTTGGAATTATTAGTTAAGGTTGTACCTAAGTGGAGAGATAGAGAAAAAATAATAAATGAAATGGGATATAACGATTATTTTGAATAAAAAGTAAAAAATTCTCACATTATATAATGAGAGGAGAATTTTTATGACAAAAGAAGAATTATGGGAATTATTTAAAGAAACTGGTAAGATAGAATATTATCTAGAATATAAAAAGAAATAAGGAAGTAATTTTATGATTAAGAAAATAGAAGGAATAATAGTAAGTGAAGTTGATTATAAAGAAAGTAGTAAAATAATTAATTTATATACAAAAGAATATGGAATAATTGGAGTATTAGCTAGAGGAGCAAAAAGATTAAAAAGTAGTTTATCTGGTGTTACTTCAAAACTTACTTATGGTTATTTTTATCTTAATTATAAAGAAAATGGTTTATCTATTTTAACGGAAGTTGATGTTATTGAATCTTTTAAAAATATAAAGAAAGATTTATTAAAGATTAGTTATGCTTCTTTTTTAACTGAACTTGTTACTCAAGTATATAAACATGAAAATAGTAATAATATATATGAGATATATTTAAATGGTTTAAAAAAGATTGAAGATAATATGGATCCTATGGTTATAGTTAATATTATTGAATTAAAATTATTAGATAATTTAGGAATTAAACCTGTGATTGATTCTTGTGTTTCTTGTGGTAGTACGGATATTGTTACTATTTCTAGTTATAAAGGTGGATTACTTTGTAATAATTGTCTAGGTAATGAGAAAATAGTACATAATAAAACTATTAAATTAATTCGTTTATTTTATTATGTTGATATTTCTAAGATAGATAAGATAGAAATAAGTGATGTAATAAAAAATGAGATTAATGAGTTTGTTGATGATTATTATGATAGATATTCTGGGTTATATCTTAAAAGTAAACAATTTTTAAAGAATATTAGTAAAGTATAATTTATTTATGCTTTTTTTCTTTTGTAAAATTTTAAAATATGGTTATTAAAATATCTTGTTTTTCTTTACTTTAATAATTGATTTTGTTATAATTAATATGTAGAAATATAGAAGGTGATAGCATGGCAAAGAAAAAACAAAAGAAAGATAGTGAAAAGAAAAAGTTTCAATATAGTAATGAGGTAGCAGGCATTTTAATTATTCTTATGTCTATTATTGGAATTGGTAATTATGGTCCAGCAGGAAACTTTATAAGAAGTTTTTCAGTGTTTTTAGTAGGATCAATTAATACATTTTTTCTAATATATTTACTTATAATAGGAGCATATTTGGTTTTAAAAAGAAAAAGTCCTAATTTCTTTTCAATGAAATCTATTGGTTTATATATAATGGTCATATGTTATTTAGTTTATTTACATACTACATATATAACTAAAAATGGTACTGAAGGAATTAAAATTATTACTGAAACATTTGATAATTTACTTCTTACATTTAAAAGTCCTGAATTAATTAGTAATTCTGGTGGTGGTATGATAGGAGCAGTATTTTCTTATGCTTTTTATAGTTTATTTAAAGATGGTACAAATATAGTTATTATAACACTTGGAGTATTAGGTTTAATATTATGCTTTAATTTTAGTATATACGATTTATTAAATAAAATTAAAGATAGGACTAAAGAAAAAATGCATGATATTAAAGAAAAACATAATAGTAATTTAGAACATAAAAAAGAAAAGAAAGAAGAAGTTAGTGTAAATAATAGTGTTAATGATACTAAAGAAGATACTGGTGTAGTTATTGCTAACGCTAGTGATATTACTCATGAAAAAGAAGTAAAAGAAGAGGAAGATGATATTCCTATTAATCATAACTTAGAAGAAAAGGAAACTAATGTAGTTAATAAGAATTATAGATTGCCTCCGATTGGCATATTAAAAACAGTTAAGAATGTTAATAATAAAGATAATGAATTATATGCTAAAGAAGCAATTCAAAAACTAGAAGAAACTTTAAAAGTATTTGAAATAACTGGTAAAGTAGTTCAAGTAAATATAGGGCCTTCGGTAACACAATATGAGCTTGAATTAAAAACAGGTACTAAGGTTAGCAAATTATTATCTATTCAAAAAGAAATTGCTTTAGCTTTAGCTGCTAAGGATGTTAGAATTCAAGCACCTATACCTGGTAAAAATACTATTGGTATAGAGTTACCAAATAAAGTTAATAGTTCAGTTAGTTTTAAGGAAGTGTTATCTTGTATACCTCCAGTAGATGAAAAAAATGTGCTTGCTGTAGGACTTGGTAAAGATATAATGGGTAAGGTTAGATGGATGGAAATTAATTCTACGCCTCACTTGCTTGTTGCAGGTGCTACTGGTAGTGGTAAATCTGTTTGCATGAACTGTATTATTGCTTCAATATTGATGAGAGCAAGACCTGATCAAGTAAAACTTGTTATGGTTGACCCTAAAAAAGTAGAACTTAGTATGTATAATGGTATACCTCATTTACTTGCACCAGTTGTAACTGATCCTAAGAAAGCATCAATTGCTTTAAAAAATATAGTTGCAGAAATGGAAAAAAGATATGATATCTTAGAACATACTAAAAATAAAAATATTAAAGGATATAATGAATTTTGTGAATCGCATCCTGAATATCAAAAGATGCCTTATATTGTAGTTATTATAGATGAGTTGGCAGATCTTATGTTAGTAGCTGCTAAGGAAGTTGAAGACTCAATTATGAGAATTACGCAAATGGCTCGTGCTGCTGGAATACATTTAATAGTAGCAACTCAAAGACCATCAACTGATGTAATTACTGGTGTAGTTAAAGCAAATATTCCATCTCGTATATCATTTGCAGTATCTTCTTCAATTGACTCTAGAACAATACTTGATATGACTGGAGCAGAAAAATTACTTGGTAAAGGTGATATGTTATTTAAACCAATGGGAGAG
>OIZT01001418.1_pt1 | contig 10990 bp, 11 predicted proteins | sample 1588611 | NCBI WGS metagenome assembly OIZT01 (sample SAMN03283278) | human gut metagenome | biome: human-associated habitat; material: feces | host: Homo sapiens | place: Peru | collected 2012
CAAATTCGCCGTATCGCCCGGCGCGGCATAACCACATCGGCATTATTTTTTCCTCCCTATTGCTCATAGCCCAAATGTTGCACTACGATCTAAAACTGTCTTACGTTCCTTCCAATCAGGCATTAGCATGGCCAAGAAACTATAAAAGTGCTTTGAATGATTTGGGTGGATAAAATGACAGAACTCATGCATTACGACATATTCAATACAGTTTCGAGGGGCTTCAAGTAAACGCTTGTTCAGTGTAATAACCCCTTTTTTCCCCAAGCAAGATCCCCACCGTGTCTCCATGTCACGAATCCGTAATGTCGGCATAGGTACTCCATATTTTTGGAATACTGGATAGATTTCCGAAATAATCTCTCCAAAAACAGTTCGACATTGCTCATCCAGGTAACGGCTTACCATCTTTTGCTTTTTCTTAAAATCCTCCGTGTCTTTCACACGAAGATGAAGATATATCCCGTCAGAGGAAATGGCATCTTGCACATTTTTCTCCACTTTCAGGCGGACGCCTCTGCCCAGCAGATAAAAAGTCTCTCCGCTGACATATTTCTTAGGTTGAGGGGCATACTGTGCCATCTCACGAAACTTTCTTTGCGCTGAGCGGATATAGGCTCCTTTGCTCACTACAAAATCGTCAACTTTTTCAGTAGGGATATCTGAATTAGCCGAAACATAAACCTTACAATCCTTATGAACCCGCAAATTCAGATTTTTCACCGGCTTCTGTTCCAGAAGATAGTGAATCTCGTTATTTTCGTATAAAACAGTTCTTTCCTGTACCATTGCGGTCAAAACCTCCTAAGCGCCACTGTTTTGACATTTTCAATGATTTTATCGATGGTGTCAAAAGACAGTTTTAATCCCCGCTCTTTCTCGTAGTCATAAAAAAGATCATCAATATCCTGCGAGATTCGGTCGTGGATTGTTTTGTTGTTGGTCCAGTCTACCTGACTGTGGTCGGCCACAATTTTTGTAATCTCTTCCGCAATCTCTGCAACAAAATCAGGAGAAACTTCCGCTTCTTTTGCTTCGTCAAACACCGCAGAAAGAACACCGTAAAATGCTTGGGCATGAACATTATTCTTAATGGATTCCGGATAGGTTACGCTGCTCTTTCCGGCGTGATAATCTTCCATGATGGTACGCATCTTTTCCAGATATTCCGCCTCGGAGATCACCTTTTCCTTGTACTGATCCAATGCATCCTTAATCCGCTTGGAGAAGCTGTCGTAATAGGCAGGATTCTCGTGATACTTTTCGCTGATGCTGCGGGTCAATTTGCTGGTAATAGCATCTGCCTTTGCTCGAAGAGATCCCAATTCCTCCAATTCCCGTTCAAAGTCATCCTTGTTCAGAATATCGATAGGGTTAGTAATTTGTTTCAGACCAGCTACAGAAAGGTGTGTATCAAGAAGATTTTGCATCAGCGGTTCATATTCCCGGTTATCAATGGCATCACAGTAACGGATTTTCACGCTGCGGCGCACCTTAGAGAAAAAGATAAAAGTGTTTTGATACTGCTTCAATTCATCTTTCGGAACGGCTGCATACGTCTGTTCCGCATTCAGCACTATATTCAACGCTTTGCCAAGAGCACAGAGGAGATTATAAAAGTTCTCTCGCTTCTTATCGTCAGCAAGAAACACTTCCACTTCTTCGGTGTCGCGTGGATTTTTCAAGTCTACAAACAGTTCCGTCAACCGGGTATAGGCTTCCCGCAGGCCAGCCACAGACGACATGACATCCACCACGACACCCTTCAGGTCTCCACTGTCAAAGTTCTCCAGCCCGGCGCCACTGTACAGATCCATAGCGGTATCCAGCTTTTCAATCAGTCCACGGTAGTCCACAATAAGGCCGTGATCCTTGCCTTCATACAGCCGATTAGTGCGGGCTATAGCTTGGAGCAGGCCGTGTTCTTTCAACTCTTTATCGATGTAGAGCACCTGGCAGATGGGAGCATCAAAACCGGTAAGCAGCTTACTGCACACAATAAGAATATCGATGTCTCCTGCGCAGAATTGGTTCTTCATTGCCTCTTCGTAGGCATCTGCGTCACCGTAGCGGTTCATCATTTTATTCCAGTAGGCAATGACCTTATCGTCGGCACCCTCGTCTATATCGTCTACACTTTCCCGCAGATCAGGCGGTGAGATCACCACGGCACAGTTCAAATCCCCAAATTGCTCAAAACACTCCAGATACCGAATCGCATCCCGCTTGTAGTTAGTAGCCAGCATAGCCTTAAATCCGGTATCTTTGTACCCTTCAATGAAGTGCTCATTGATGTCCAGAGCAATCCGCTTGATACGAGCATCGGTGGAGGTTAGGCTGCGGATACTGCTCCATTTCCGTGAAAGGTCATCCCGCTGCGCTTCCGTGAGCCGTTTGGTAGTCTGTTTGAACCAGAGATCTATATTAGCCTCATCCACATTCTGTTCCACAAAACGGCCTTCGTAAATGAGCGGCACAATGGCTCCGTCATCCACACCGTCCTTAATAGTATATTTGTGGATCAACTTACCGAATTTCGCCATGGTGTTCTTCTCTTTTTTCATCAAAGGAGTACCGGTAAAGCCGATGTAGCAGGCATTGGGGAACACCGCCCTCATTTTGGTGGCCAGCAGACCATAGTTGGAGCGGTGGCTTTCATCCACCAGCAGAAACACATCCCGCGAAAAATTCTTGTGCTCCATTTTTTCAGCAGTGTTGAACTTATTGATGATGGTAGTGACCACATCCGCCTTGCCGCTATTCAGTAGCTCCACCAGATTCCGTCCACTGGTGGCTCTGGCCGGATTGAGCCGGGTGTGTGCAAATGTAGCTGCGATCTGCCGATCCAGTTCCTTGCGATCAGTGACAACGACCACTTTCGGGTTGCAGTCGGACAGTTCCATTAAGATATACTTTGCCAGCATAACCATGGTCAGGCTCTTGCCGCTGCCCTGGGTGTGCCAGATAACGCCGCTTTGACGGTTACCCTTTTCGTCCGACTGCTGAATGGTCTTGATAATCTCTTTGATGGCGAAATACTGCTGATACCGGCAAATCTTCTTTACATTGGCGTCAAAGAGCACAAAGTATCGGATCAGTTCTATAACCCGTTCTTTGCTGAACAGAGAAATCAAATTCCGATCCTGCTCAGTGGGAGTGCGGTCAGTCACATACTGGGCCAGCGCCCCTTCCAGAAAAGCGGTATTCTGTTCCTTCCACACATTCCAGAATTTTTTGGGCGTTCCGGTGGTGGCATACTTCACGGCGTTTTTATTGGTCGCCATCACAATCTGGGCAAACTTGTAAAGCTGTGGGATATACTCCTTTTGCTGGTTGCGGATATTCTGCTCCACGGCCTGTTCTACGCTGATCTGGGGCGTTTTACACTCAATGACAGCGAAGGGAATACCGTTGATAAACAGCACGATATCCGGCCGGGCGTTGTGAAGCTTGTCCCGACTGTCTACTGTAAACTCCTCGGTAACATGGAACAGGTTGTTCTCCGGATGCTCCCAGTCGATGTATTTCAAATTGAAACTGAGGGTTTTTCCCTCGCCCACGGTCTCAGGATAGCTTTTGCCCAGCAACAGGGCATCATAGATTTTTTCACTGGAGCGGACCAGGCCATCAGTTAAAGGCTCGTCCAGATCATCCATAGCCCGCTCAATATTGGCGGCGGAGAACTCGTTTTCCGCACCGGCGAAGGCATAGCGGTTGAGCCGCCGCAGCTGGCCCCGGAGGATGTCTTTCAGCAGCACATGGTATCGGCTGCCTCTCTGCGCCTCGCAGTCCTCCGAGGATATGTAGGTATAGCTCATGGATCGCAGCAGATCAATGGCCGGCTGCTGGCTGATATTCTTTTCTAAATATAGGGATTTGTCCATGGTTGCCTCCTTTCGGAAATATCAGTAAACGCAGGATTAGCGGGGCGGGAAATCCCGCCTCGCTCTCCTGCCTCTGGATTTACTTTTCTTTGCGGACTCCCTTAAAAGGAGTGCCATCCTTTTTGACATCCATAAAACGACCGGTGTCACTGTCTCGCTTTACCCATTTTTTTGTAACAGGGTTGAAAGCCTGAGAACGGTCTTTTACCGCACCGTTTCTATGTCCGTCGCCGCTGGGAGGATTGGTTGCCATGCGTTTTCACCTTCTTTCATTGCCATCTGCACATAGCAAAATAGGCAAGAGTTGCTTCATAAATCTTCTCAGGAGAGTTGCCGAGGTCAATGATTTCTTTCAGATCAGACTTCATTTTTCCGTATAGTTCTGCCCATTGTCTACAATCTTCTTTAGCAGTTCTTTGCAGAGATGTTCCTGTATTTCTTTTTCCGTCATGTTTTTACCCTCGCAATGCCTGTCAACAAGAGCTGCATCAGGGCTTTTTTCTTTTGTTTTTCCTGCTCGATGTCCTGCCGGAGCAGGTCGATTTCACGGTCAGCGGCAGAAAGAACCTCGGCAATGGCGGTTTGTTCTGGAAATTCCGGGGCAAAGATATCTACACTTCCGATTGTACTTGCATTTAAACTGGGAACACCAGATGATTCATCATATTTATTCCAGTTGATACTTTGAAACTTGAAAAATAAAAACTTAGGGTGATATCCCGATTTAATCTTACAGTAAAACAGTGTATCTATTGTCCAGAATGGTGTTTCCATGTACATTGGCTTATTTATAGAGCCTTTGCGCCCAATTAGAATACTCGGTTTGTCATATAAAAAGTCATTAGTTCTTCCAATTTCTCCTCCGGTTTCTAAAATTGGATACACCCCATTTTCTTGTTCAACATTACGCTGATTTTGGCCATGGCAAACGTTTAAAGTATTCCGCAATCGCACACTCTTCCACTCCTTGCTGAACCCCGGCAAGCGCTTTTTGCCGGTCAAAAGCTGCTGCATGAGATACTTTTTCTGCCGCTGCTTTTCGGCAAGGCGCTTTTCTTTCAGCTCAATTACTTTGTCTTGGGTGGTGAGGATAGCGGCAATTTTGGCACGCTCGTTTATAGCTGGCAACGGTAACACAAACTCTAAAAATTGAGAAAAATGAACACGCTGTTTCTCAACCAATGATCCCGTGGAGACCCGATTGTAGTAGGTGATCATAGGATCGCAGGTTAGAAAGCTATCCATAAACGGCAAATCGCTTTTATGCACAGTTGTAAAGATATCGTAGTACCCCGAAACGGCAACCGGCGAATTCCCTTTATGTCTGGCAACCGAACCAAAACGAAGGTTCATTGGATTATAGGCATAATCATTCGGCCTTACAATCTTATACGAATCCTCTTTTTTGACAAGGTGACTTCTTTCATATCGTTCTGTTTTCGGCGTGACCCCATCTTCTATTGTAAGACTATACAAAGGATACTTTTCCAAATCGTCTGTATAATCACTTGTGCTGGTAAAAAGAGAGGAAAATGAGGTTTCCTCCCATTCTTCAGGCACAACTCCCAGCTTTCCTTTTTTATACCCTTCAGGAACCTCTCCCCGGCGGATTTGCTCTATTCGCTGTTTGATTTCTGGTGTCATACCGTTACCCCTTACTGCGGATTACTTACAAGAACGGTCACAATAGGGCCAGCAATAGCGGCCAGCATCGCTATAACGGCAATGACCATCATCCTGCGATTAAAAATCCTACTACTTCTTAAGTCTTCCCTACTTTCTTGATAAGCGCGTTTCTGTGCATCATACATATCCTTTAATTTGTTGTAATTATCTGACAACAATTGATTTTGCTGAACCAAGACCTCGATTTGTTTCGTTACCAGCTCATTTTGTTCCTGGATCTTATGCTTGATATCCCCCATAATGGTATCTTCCGGATCAATCGTCTCTACATGAGGGATTTCATAATTGAATGATGGAGGACTAATCGGCGGCAAATTGAATGTCTCCAATTCTGGTATTTTGCCTGACAAGTCACTCAAGTTAATATAATCCATTTTTATTGACCACACCTCGTTCTTTCGGCCGCATCATATCTGTGGCCAACTCATCCACGTACTCCTGCTGTCTCTATCAGCAAAATTTGTCTACAATCTGCTTCAAATTCCTAAATTTTCCAAAGCCTTCAATAGTTGAACCACAGCAATCACCCATTCTGCATAAGTTCAACTATTTTCCCAGCATGTTTTCTGCAGGACAGGAAGTAAATCCCCGTTATGACAGCACATATAGCTACCAAAGAGCACTTTTTTTCAACCGCAGACAAGATAAGCAGTGACAGAAAAAGGACAACCCCTGTACGGGATAGGGCATATTCTCTGGACAAGGTGTTCATAATGGGATATTCCTTTTTCTTCTGGTTAAATAATGTGTAGTTATCATTAAACGGAATCAGTTTAGTCCTTTTAAGCAAAGGCTCAAGAATAACTGATCCAGTGCGGTTGATAATCAATCCAACTTCGTATGCAACCGCAAATGTACAAACAGTGACTACAATTTCGGGCCCCGCTCCAAGGTTTTCGATTATGTCGCTGTTGAATAATGCAACGGCTGTATCTGGAAAGATAACTAAACACCCACCGATAAATACCAGACCAGTCAAAAACATATTCAAAATGTTATAGAATGGCACCTTAATTTCCATTACTCTGCTCCTTTCGGCGTAAACGATCCAAGATAAGTTCCATGCTTGCTGTTCTGAATACCTTTCTTCACGAGAAAAGACGTATCGTACCTATATCCTGATTGAGATACATATACATGCACTTTATCGCCAATACATTCAAACACGATATCCCCGGCGCTATTTTGCGTAATAGTATTATATCCTTGATAATAGTTTAAGTATTTTGAGGGCGCTTCGCCAATTACAATAATCTTAGGCTCTAATTTTTCCAGAACATCATTTGATACTTTCCCTGAGGCTCTGCCATGATGTGGAGCAAATAGAATATCGACCTTTGGCCACGACACTTGGTCTTTAATCTTATCAAGAAAGGCTTGCTCCATATCGCCCATCCACATAGCAACAACATTATTTTCAACAGAGTAGGTAAAAATCGGAGAAATATTATTAAATCCTTTACCTTCTGTGACAGCGGAAAGCGATTCCTTAAAGTTCTCATCTGTCGTAATAGGCCACTTAAAATTGATACCCGCGCAGCCTCGAGTCTCATCGCCTATATTCATCCATTTTCGTGAACAACCCTTGCTGATATAATAGGCATGTTCTCCGTCTCGCAGCGTGCAATAGTGCTTGAAATCTTCAGTCTCGTCTGTTTTTACAGCACTATTTTCAACACAATAGAAATTAACAATACCTATTTGCTCATCCAAGTACTTTAATCCCTGCAAATGATCCTCATCGGGGTGAGTGGAAATAAAACGAATAATTCCTTTTTTGCTAATTTTATCTTTGATTTCTTGGGTTATTGCCTCTTTGTTGCCGTCATCCATACAACAGTCAATGATAGAAAAATTATCACTATTATGATCAATATAAAACATATCACCGTCGCCTACGGAAAAAGACTTAATAATGCTCATTCATATCCCCCCAAGCAGTTATAATCCCAACCTCATTAAATACTTTGCCATCTGCGCCTGCACCTCGGCCAATTCCGCCTCGATGGTGGCAATATTCCGCTGCACCTCATCAATATCCACCAGTTCTTCTTCCTCAAAGGTATCCACATACCGTGGGATATTCAGGTTGAAGTCGTTCTCCTTAATCTCGTCGAAGGAGGCCACATAACTGTATTTATCCTCGTTCTGCCGTGCTTGATAGGCATTGACAATACGGGTAATATCACTGTCCCGCAGAATGTTCTGGTTCTTACCCTTTTCAAAGTTCCCGTCCCCGGATGCGTCGATAAACAGCACATCCCGGCATGTCCGGTTCTTCTTAAATACCAGGATACAGGCAGGGATTCCGGTTCCATAAAATAGGTTGGCAGGAAGGCCGATGACCGCATCCAGCAGATTCATTTCCACCAGCTGACGCCGAATTTTCCCCTCGCTGGCCCCCCGGAACAGAACACCATGTGGCAACACCACTGCCATGCGGCCGTTTTCCGCATCCAAACTGGAGAGCATATGCAGCACAAAGGCATAATCACCTTTGGAAGTAGGAGGCACACCCCAATCGAAACGGTGGTACTGATCCAGTTCGGCGGACATTTTCTTCTTGCCCCTCTTGTCTGCCTCAGCCTCCGAAAGGAAGCCGCTGTCCCACTTGTCCAGACTGAAGGGAGGATTTGCCACTACCACCTGGAACTTCATTAAATTATCATCCTCAACATTCTGAGGATTAGAGAGAGTATCTCCCTGCCAGACCCTAGCGTCATCCACACCGTGCAGGAACATATTCATAGTGCAGAGAGCCCAGGTCTGAGCGTTGAGCTCCTGCCCATAGATAGCCACCTTGCCACTGGGTACTTTTTTATAGGCTTTCAGCAACAAACCGCCGCTGCCACATGTAGGGTCATAGATTCGGTCGTTCTCCTTGGGCTGCACCAGAGAGGCCACCAGTTCAGAGACCTGGCTTGGGGTAAAGAACTCTCCACCCTTTTTTCCGGCATCAGAGGCGAACATAGCAATCATGTACTCGTAGGCATCTCCGATGATATCGGCAGAACCCAGCTGACTGGGACACAAATCCAGACCGTTGAAATCCTCCAGCAAGTTGCGCAGGGTAGCGTTCTTCTCTTTTGGTTCACCAAAATCCACTTGGGAGTTGAAATCGATAGCCCGGAATACATTGCGCAGCTTTCCGCTGTTGTGTTCTTCGATGTGGTTCAGTGCCACATTGATTTTCTGGCCGATTTCAGCGTCGTTCCGGTTGGCATAGAGATAGTCGAAAGTGGACTGCTCGTCCATTGCAAAGCGTTCCCGGCTCATGGCCCGTTCCACCCGGCGCATATCCCCGTCATACTGTTTGATGTACTCCTCGCGCCTCTCTTTAGAAACATCGCTGAGGTACTTCACGAACAGCATGGAGAGGATGTAGTCTTTATAGCGGGAACTGTCGATCTTGCCGCGGAAACTATCACAGGCGTTCCAGAGGACCTGTTCAATATCTTTTCTGTTTGTCATCTTCATTTCCCTTTCTTTGCTCTTTTGTACGCCTGATTCAGTACGCCAGCATAGTACTTTTCTTTTTCTTCCGCCAACATCCTAAGTAATTGGCGTTCTCTTTTGGCCAGCAGATTGAACTGGGAGATTTTACACTGATCTTCCTCGGAAAGAAGGACCAATTCAAAGTCAGCTAAAAATCTTGCTTTAACTGCGCCGAGCATATTACTGGTTGCATTCTCATAAATTTTTCGTTTTATCTTTTCTGTGTTCAGCAACCAAAAAAGATACTCTGGCAACAGGCTCTTATCTTCAACTCGAATCACTACAAAGTTTGAGGAAACCACCATTCCAGATGTAGTTTCATCAATCAGAACTGCTGTATAGGGAGCTGTAAGGCGGACAATGATATCTCCGCTTTGTGAGAGGTATTCTTCTTTCAGCGGTTCTTTTGCTTCATAGATATCGGCCTCTTTCAATTGAATTGTCCCTTCCTGCTGGATACACCGCAGATTAATCAAGGGATATCGATACTCACTTGGCTCTTTGGCCTGCTTTCTCGACAAGACCAGGCCGCTACGAACACTCGCAAGGTCCTTCAATTTCATTCTTCCACCCCTTTTGTCATGGCATATAAATAACAAGTTCATTTTAAAAAATTTCTCTCTCGAGTTAATCTCATTATATGCTAACCAGTCGAATTTATCAATAATAAAAATGTCATGGTCATAAAATAACAATCCCCTGTTGTGCTTAACTTCTGTCGTTCACATAGATGACGCTTTTTAGGTAGTTGGCGATGTCGCCATCCAAAATCAGCTCCGCATAGGCCAGCGGATCATTATAGATCAGCCAGTCCAATTCTGACCGCTGGTACATGCTGTTTGCCACCTCATTTTCCACAGCGACGCCGTTAATGGAAAGCATCGTCCCGTCCTCCATGTACATCTCCACGCAGGCAGTGTCCAGGTTGAACTCACAGGATAAAATCTTTCTTATAGTCGTTACCTCCTGATGCTTAAATTTCGGTTGATTTTCCGCAGAGGCACAAGGTCTGTTTCGTTAATTTTAGAATCTGGCAAGCAATGCGTGTGGCTATCCACACACAAATCCGGCAAGCAATGCGAGTGTTAATACACACTCACATTTCCTGCCATCTGCTTGTTGAGGGCAGCGCCCCAAGCCCCCTTTGAACACAGAATTTCATTCTGTTGCTACGCGTTCTGCGAACGCTTTGAAAGGGTACGCCAAAGCACCGTTCCCTTTCAGATGCCCTGGAACAAATCGTTCCACCCTTATTACTTTGCGGGCTACCGTGAAACACAGTAGACCTCGCTAGATGTGCAAGCGAAATGCCTACCTATCGTTCTCTTTTACTCCGCATCCTGTGTTCTTTTTTTTGCATGGTGTGTCGTGAAACGCGACATCCTATGGTGATTTTGGGGTACCCCAAAATGGGGCCCCTTTGGGATAATGGGGTGGCAAAACACCACCCCATCCGAGATACTTTTTAGCGGAATTTCTTTGCCCAAACTGCCGTCAGCCATTCCTTTTGCCAGAAAAAAACAGGAGCGTGTCACGCTCCTGTTCAAGCCAACAGGGAGAAGATTGACTTTGGTGCTAATTTCATCTGCGAGATTAGTATGAAAGTAAGCACCTGTTACCAGCGAAAATCCGGGAATATCCAGCGCTTATCCAGGTATGCCTGCCGAGCCTGCTCCCGTTCTTCTGCGGTGGGCGCAGTCTTATATTTTGCATACAGTTCATGCCGCACCATCGCATCTAGCTTTTGCTCCAACCCCGATGAATTTCCTCGGCATAATCATCGTCATAGGCCAGATGATACTCCACCAAAGCTACAAAAAGGTCATAGGAAATTTGTACACTTTTCATATTCATTTCCTTTCCGCGACGGTTGCGACGATAGCGACGGTGTTTTTGACGGTATCATTTTCACCGTCGCGACCGTC
>OIZT01001419.1_pt1 | contig 10983 bp, 7 predicted proteins | sample 1588611 | NCBI WGS metagenome assembly OIZT01 (sample SAMN03283278) | human gut metagenome | biome: human-associated habitat; material: feces | host: Homo sapiens | place: Peru | collected 2012
CCCAGTCTTTCTTGAAAAGCCACATGGTATTGGCAAAACAGATTACTTGCGGGTCGTACAGACGGATTTGTTCTTCAACAATGTCCTTCCATTGGTCATAGGCTTCAGCCAATTCTGCATCGGAGGTAGTTCTATAACCAGGCATCTTGTCGACGTTGATATAGGCGATGTCTTTCAAAACCTCAAGCATCGACTTGTCATCACGTATATAAGGCACATCATTATACAGTTTGTGTTCTCGTATGCCCACAAGGCTATAGACTATAGGCTGCCAAGTCATGTTGGTATGGGCATCGCTATTATCGAATGCTCCATACACTTCCCAGCCGCCACCAAATGGTTTACCTTTCTTCATATCGTCATATGGCTGCTTGAGAATCCACATAATGCGTGGAGAAGACTTGCAATAGCCTTCTATGTTAGACACACCGTCGGGTAAAGGTTCAAGGTCATCGTTAGAAAGTTCCAACTTTTTAGCCTGCTCAAAAATTTTGCTTTTGATTAGTTCCTGCCCACTACGTATTTTGTCAGGAGAGAGAGGTTCCGACTTTTCCATAGGTTTATGTAATTTTGTCCTATGGCTCCTGTTCGGACGGTTAATAGTTTTGACTTATACATACGAAAAAGCGTGGAGTCTATCCTGAATCCCCAAAAGGAATATAAAGCGACATCTACCGAGAATATGGCTGTGATTAGCAATAGCGCCATTATGGTATATGCATAAATCCCTTTTTTGTACCATTTCCCCGGAATCCATGTGGACAAGAGTGTCATTAGGAGCGGAATAATGGTAAGATAGCCGGCAACTGTACAATCTAATTTCAATCCATGAAGAATGACTTTCCAGCCATCCGTCAGCGAGCAATTGCCCGTCGATGGATGGTTGTATGTCATAAACCAAGGCTTCTGAATGATAAACAATGGAAGCCAGGCAAAATAATTCAAGATTAGAAAGAGGAGTCTCTTTTTCATCCCTTATAGAGCTTTTCTTTGAGTTCGGCAATAGTTGGATCGGAGATGTAATCATCATAATCCATCATCTTGTCAATAATGCCATTCGGTGTCAATTCAATGATACGGTTTGCCACTGTTTGGATAAACTCGTGGTCATGGCTGGAGAATAAGATATTGCCTTTGAACGTCTTTAATGTGTTGTTGAATGCCTGGATTGATTCCAAGTCCAAGTGGTTGGTTGGTGTATCCAATACGATACAGTTCGCATCAGTCAACATCATCCTTGAAATCATACAGCGCATCTTTTCACCTCCGGACAATACACTTACTTTCTTCAACAACTCTTCGCCGGAGAACAACATTCTGCCCAAGAAGCCTTTCAAGAAAACTTCGTTTGTGTCTGGTGAGAATTGCGATAACCAGTCAATCAAATTATAGTCTGAATTGAAGTATTGGGTGTTATCCAAAGGCAGGTAAGTTGTTGTGATGGTTTGTCCCCATTGATAAGTGCCTTCATCTGGCTTTTCTTCGCCGTTGATGATTTGGAAGAGCGCAGTCATAGCTCTTGGGTCATGGCTGATGAAGACAATCTTGTCATCTTTCTCGACATTGAAGTTCAAATCCTTGAACAAATACTTGCCTTCAATGCTTTTTGTCAAACCTTTGACCTCCAAGATTTGGTTGCCCGGCTCTCTGTTAGGAGTAAACAAAATGCCTGGATAACGGCGGGAAGAAGGCTTGATCTCTTCTATGTTCAGCTTTTCCAACATTTTCTTACGGCTAGTTGTCTGCTTTGATTTAGCAACATTGGCACTGAATCGGCGGATGAACTCTTCCAGCTCCTTCTTCTTTTCTTCAGCCTTCTTGTTCTGTTGTTGTTGCTGGCGGAGAGCTAACTGGCTGGATTCATACCAGAAGCTATAGTTGCCGGCAAACAATTGCAGCTTGCCATAATCAATGTCCACGGTGTGTGTACATACTGAGTCCAAGAAGTGACGGTCGTGGCTGACTACTAATACGGTGTGCTCGAAATTAGAAAGATAATTTTCCAACCAAGCAACAGTGTCCAAGTCCAAGTCATTGGTAGGCTCGTCCAATAACAGGTTGTCCGGTTGACCGAACAAAGCTCTTGCCAACAATACACGGACTTTTTGCTTACCGCTTAAGTCTTTCATCAGCATATAGTGTAAATCTTCGGAAATGCCTAAGCCGCTAAGAAGTGAAGCCGCATCGCTTTCGGCATTCCAGCCTTCCATTTCGGCAAACTTCTCTTCCAATTCGGATACGCGAATACCATCCGCATCGCTGAAATCCGGCTTTTCATAAAGCGCATTCTTTTCGCTCATGATGTCCCATAATACGGAATGCCCCATCAATACGGTATCCAAAACGGTGTATTCATCGAATGCGAAGTGATCTTGGGCCAATACAGACAGACGTTCTCCCGGTCCCATGGAAACAGTTCCACGAGTTGGGTCTAATTGTCCGCTGATAACTTTGAGAAATGTGGATTTACCGGCTCCGTTTGCTCCGATAATACCATAGCAATTGCCCGGCGTAAATTTCAGATTCACATCTTGAAACAGAATTCTCTTGCCGAACTGTACATCCAGGTTGTTTACTGTAATCATATTTAATTAAAGATATTGATAGCTTTTGTTGGTGGGTACAAAGGTACAAAAAAAGTTTGTGAGTTGATAGGATTGTATATATCTATCAACTCACAAACTTTCTGAAATGAGGAGTTTATTTCTTTTCGTCCGAATAAGTGAACGGTAAGAACTTGACCAATATTAAAACAGGAATGGCTGCTAACAGAGCGACGATGAAGAAAGTGCGGTATCCCAACCAGTCGCTTAAGATACCACTCATCATGCCTGGTATCATGACGCCTAAGTTCATAATTCCGGAAGCGAAAGCGTAATGTGCCATCTGGTGCTTGCCGGGAGCCACTTGTTGCATCATGAATAAAGTCAATCCCACGAAACCAAATCCGTAACCGAAATATTCGAATGTGATAGCTCCGCCGATCAACCATGCGCTGTCCGGCTGGTAAATAGCCAACAAAGGATAGACGGCAAACGGAAAGTTGAAGACGCAGCAGAGCGTAAAGAGTGTCTTTTTCAATCCACGGCTTGAAATGAAATATCCAGCCAAGAATGAACCTAAGACGAACGCTGCAGCTCCGAACGAACCGTAATAAAGACCGATTTGCTGTTCTGTTAATCCCAAACCTCCATTTTCAATGCCTGACTTCATAAACAATGGGACAATCTTTATCACCATTCCTTCTGCAAAACGGTAGAGGATGATGAAGCAGATATAGAGCAGGATGTACTTCTTCTGGAAGAATGTGACAATCACATCTTTCAAGGCAATCCATGTGTCGTGGGCAGATATGACTTGGTTGGAGGCTGCTTCTTTATCGCTTGGAAGCATCTTCCAGTGATAAACTCCTAACAACAGCATGATGGCTCCACAGCATCCCATGATAATCATCCATGCGTTGACGATTCCAACCCGTTCAATCAAGTATCCTGCCAAATAAACTAATCCTCCTGTAGCTGCTAACTTGGCAACATTGTAGAAGGCTCCTTGCCAACCTATGTATTTGGCTTGGTCTTCTTTGCTCAGTACCGCCATGTAAACTCCGTCAGTCGCCACATCATGCGTTGCTCCACTGAAAGCAATGACTGCCAACAAGGCGATGGAGATGGCAAAGAAGTGGGGGAGTTGCAAGGACAAAGCCACCAATCCGAAAAATATACCCGAACAGAATTGCGTTAAGACAACAAAATATTTCTTTGTCTTGAACATTTCGAGGAATGGACTCCATAATGGTTTGATTGTCCAAGGAAACATAATGATAGATGTCCAAAAGGCAATTTGGGCATCACTGATGCCCAAACCTTTAAACATCAAAGCGGTCACCATATTCAATACCACGAATGGCATTCCCATAGCAAAATACACAGTAGGCACCCATGCCACGGGAGATATAGTACGTTTAATCTTATCGATGCTCATTTGTCGTGCTTGCTGCTTATAACCATTGGTTCATGAATTCATCCATCTCGGCAGCATGAGCTTCGAGGCTTTGCAATAATTTGAACTGTGCTTTAGTACGGATTAAATTATGCTTCGGGCTATGGATTTTATAATATGTGTCACCATTCAAGTAGTCTGTCAAGAAGCGCACAGTCTGCATGTAAGTCAGCAAACGACCGCCATAAGGAAGCATTTTAATTTCTGTCGGTGTCAAGAACGCCTTGGCCTTTTCCATATATCCTTTTGTATAAGCTTGGAAAATAGGAATATTGACATTGACATTGTCCAGGTTCTCATCATCTTCGGCTCCAGTGTTTCCTGCTGTGCGGATGAAGTCTCCTATGTCGGACAATACGAATCCCGGCATGACTGTATCCAAGTCGATTACACACAAAACGCAGTCGCTGTCTGCATCGAACAGGATGTTGTTTACCTTGGTGTCACAGTGGTTGGTGCGTTTTTTTAATTTTCCTTCGCGGTAGAGGCGTTCTTGGATGCACATAGCTTCCGCACGTTTCTCTATTTCTTCTACCAAGTCCTTCACTTCCTCCAAGCGTCCTGCTGCATTGTCTTTTACAGCATCGTGGAATTGTTGAAGGCGGAACTCCATGTTGTGAAAGTTAGGTATTGTTTCTCCCAATGTTCCTTCAGGAATGTCTGACAACATAGTTTGGAAATCACCGAATGCTTTTCCTGCTTCGTATGAAAGTTCAGGAGTCACCTCCTCATAGCTTTTGCTGCGTGGGATAAACAAACAAACACGCCAATAGCTGTCGCCATCGAAATAGTAATTCTTGCCCTCTTTTGTTGGTAGGAAGGTCAATACTTTGCGGTCGATGTCTGTTTCTCCTTTAGCTTCCAACTTTTCACGGATGTGTGAAGTTACCACATGGATGTTGTTTTGTAACATATCTACATTTGTGAAAATAAGATGATTGACACGCTGCAACACATATTTGATTTCACCGTTGGCAGTAGTTACTTTTAATGTATCATTGATGTGTCCGTTTCCAAATGGTTCTGCTGATACCACATTTTCTTTTAAATCGAAATTGCTCAGAATTTCTAATAGCTGTTCTTTCGTTTTAGCCATGATATTTGATTATTATTATGCGTTTAGACGACAAAAGTAATAAAAAATTATTTTTAACCGATGTTTATTTCACTACGATATCCTTTTTCTCATCAAATCCAGTGTCGAAACGGTTGTTTTCGATGGTGTAATGGGTGACGTGTTCGAAAAGGAAACGATGGTTGTTCCAATGGAAAGCCGGATAACTGTTGTTCTGCCGGATGATATTATTCCGGAAAACCAATCCGTCTACTGATTTGGCATACAAGATAGGCTCATCGAACGTGTCAAACTCGTTGTCTTCTATCGTGATGCCACTATGGAAATATTTCTTCTGTGCTTCCAAATCTGGTATTTCCGGATAGATGGAAATGACACCGTTGGTGAATTGGAACATGTTGGTCAAGGCGTTGATGAATTTGTTCTTGCGGATTGTGACATCGTGGCATGCTCCCGTCTCGAACCATCCATTGCAATCTCCACATAATAATATGGCTGTCCCGGAAGTATGGTCAAATACATTGTTCTCTATCAATGTCTTTTTAGGAGTGCTAAACAAACTACCTCTAGCCCGGTTGTTCCGAATCGTGTTATTGGCAAAATAGACTTCCGGAGTCCATTCCAAATTTTCTATGCCAAAGGTTCCGTTTTCATTTATATCAGCAGGAACCTCATTCTCGAAAGAGATTTCAAACTGTTTGGCTCCGTGTGCCGATGGCTTATCTGCTGCTTTGATGGATGCGATACAATTCCTTTCATCGAAAGCTTCCATTGTCGTTGAGTTGATGAACTGTACGGAGTCTCCTTTAAATCCCCATTCAAAGCCATACGCTTGTCCGTGCATATAGGATGCTAAAAGGGTCTTGTCGTCAATTCGTTTAGCAACTTTCAAATAGGTTCCATGTACATTGATGGCATCGTCCATCATTCCTTCGTACAATCCATCTACAGAAACGATTTTTCCTTTGCAACCAGAAAAGTGGGTGGCATCAGCCTGGGTCGTAAAGTAACGAGGGTCATTTTCCCCTCTCAGGCAAACGGAAAAGTGGTCTAAGGTGATGTTTTCGCTCATTTGCGCTAACAATCCCATTCCCTCTGCATAGTGGACATTGATATTTTCCAAAGTTGTGTTCTTGTCGTATGAAACGAATATGCCTGGAGTTGGGCGTTCCCAACTGCGAAATACTACGACTGTTCCCGGAATCAGCTTGCTGTTTTTCCAAGGAGCCTTGAAAGTGCGAGGAGCAACCTCTTCGACATCCTTGGTTCCGACACGTATGTCGCTGGTTGTATATATCAACCGCTTGCTCTCTTTTTCAAAGGCAATGCCTATGTGCTGTTGAAGTTCCCAACCTTCACCTTTGGCGACTAAAGCATTGTCTTTTATTTCATATTGCACCCAAGGAGCAACTTTGTAGGTAATAGTTCCACCAACAGAGTCGTTTTCTAAAACTTCCACTTGCGCGATATGTGGATTGTCAAAATCGATGCTGAAATTCTTCAAAGTACAATTCTCTGAGTTCAGAAGCGATATAGGCAACATTCTTCCGTGGAAGATGAATTCCGAACCTTGTCCATCAAGGATGATATTTTTCAGTCCTTCCAAAAGGATTCCGACCAACTTAGGATTGTCTTGGTCGTGGTTGGAGATGAAATATTCACGTTCTGATGCCCCGGTTGGATAGAAATGGTATTCACCTTTGGGCAACTGTAAAGTAAGGGTTTCTTTCCCCGTTGCTTTCGGAGCAATTTCTTCCAGTGCGGAGGCGATGAGGGGAGAAACGTTGATCTCTTTGCCCGGAACAATTCCATAATCTGCCAAGTTATAGGTTGTCTTTTCTTTACAGCTTGTCAGCAACGTCATAGCAAGAAGCGTAGTAGCTGAGGCTGCATAAATGATTCTGTTCATGGTGTAATTTTTTGTTTTAAGTGCAAAGATAGGGAAACTTTGCCGAATAATAGAATAACGTTCCGTATCGTTTTGCTTCGAATGTTACCAAGAGTTGGAAATACATTACGATATTCACTATGAAAATAAAAAACACCAGGAACATAATTTTGAATAATAAAGTTGTTATTTTAAAATGATTATATATAACTTTGCAGTGCTTTTCGGTGAAGTGTTATGCAAGATTCGATGACAGCTTGAAAAGGGAATCCGGTGAGAGTCCGGAACAGTACCCGCTACTGTAAACGCCGTGAAAAGAAGGTTCTTAATCCTCTTGCCACTGTAATAAGATTACGGGAAGGCGAATCTTCGGCGAAGTCAGGAAACCTGCCGAAATAAGCAAATGCTGATAGGAATAGTTTCCGGGATTAGAAACGGTCAGTTAATATTATAGTTTAATTATTTATTTGTTATTGTATGATGAAGATTAAAGTTGTGCTCATTGCGTGTATAGCTATGCTTTGTAGTGCTTTGAATCCAGTTAAAGCAGAAGGGATTTTTGCTCCTTCCAATGTCTTTGAAAATTTACAGCCTGGGGATAAAGTTGCCTTGTTGATGGTCTATTTCGGGACAACCCATGACTACACAAGGGCTTTGACTATTGATGCATTGAATAAGAAGGTAAAAGAAGCCTATCCGAATTTGGATGTGAGAGAAGCTTATACTTCGCGTATTGTCATGTATCGTTTGGCAAAACGTGGAGTTATCAAGAAGAATCCAATCGAGGCATTGGCACAATTGAAGGCGGATGGTTACACTCATGTTTTGGTACAATCTGCCAATATCATAGATGGTGTGGAAATGGAATCGCTCCGTAAGGATATCGCCCAAGTCAATTTCCTATTTAAAGAGATTCGTTTGGGACTTCCTCTTTTGTATTTCCCGGAAGATTACAAATTGGTGATTGATGCGCTTCTTCCGAAAGCCAAAGAAAATGCTGTCAATATTTTGATTGGGCATGGAACATACAAACCGGAAACTGCACAATATGCCATGTTGGATTATATGTTCCAAGCTGAGGGGCACAAAAACTTTGCAGTAGGAACTGTTGAAGGCTATCCTTCATTTGAGGATGCTGTCAACCGTTTGCCGGAACGCCAGAAAAAAATCAAAGAGGTGCAACTGATACCGTTCTTGTTCGTTGCAGGCGACCATGCGAAAAATGATATTGCTGTCGATATGAAGCAGGCTTTGGAAGAGAAAGGATACAAGGTTTCCGTTTTGAACGAAGGTTTGGGACAGAATGCTGCCATCTTGGACATTTATATGGATCATATCAAGTTTATCATGGAGAACAAACCTCTTGATATTAATGAAAAGAAGAAAGAGTATTCAAAAGGGAAAGATGCCTATTGACAGGTAAAGCTTCATAAAATATCATGAACGTTTTTAGAAAAATAGTCTCCGGGTTTCATAAGATACTCGGAGTACAGACTCTTGTCTAACATTCTTTGTTTTTCACCTATATGATAAGTGCTTTTCACTTAGGTGATAAATGCTTTTCATTTAGATGATAAGTGCTTTTCACTTAGGTGATAAGCATTTATCACTTAGGTGATAAGCTAATAGGCTTTCCGCTGCTCTTGCTTGATGCCTTTTGGGATGTTATTAAAGGACACAATCTTTTTGATAATGGATGTTGTGATGACATCTACGATGACGATGATGACGATTCCGTACATTAATCCTCTCCGATATTGTTGGCTTTTTTCACCTTTACGTCCCGAAGCTAGACTGATACGGGAAAGAAGGGTATTGTGGCTTCTGAAACAAGGAGATAACCCAAAGATATAAGGATGCAGTATGTATTTTTATAGATACAACCAATCCGCTATATTTATTAACACATCCATTTTTGATATAATTACAATATGAACGGTGACTCTTCAACCAAAAAGTTAACACCTTTCTGCGATTAACCGCAATATTTAAAATATTTTACTAACAAATTATTATTATTCCTTTGGACTTTGCTATTGCTTATATGTTTTTTTCCCTTACCTTTGCGGTAGGAGTTTAATTGTTTAAATTAAATAATATGAAAAATAATGTACTAATATGTGCTTTTGCCTTGTCTAGTCTGACCGCATTTGCACAGCAAACAGAGTGGCTGGATCCGAATGTTAATGCGGTGAATCGAGCTCCAATGCACACTAACTATTTTGCCTTTGAATCTGAAAAAGCAGCGTTAAATGGTTGTCGGTTAGCATCTGATAATTATTTAACATTAAACGGAACGTGGAAGTTTAATTGGGTGAAAGATGCTGACCAGCGTCCGACAACTGATTTTTACAAGGTTGACTTCAACGATAAAGGTTGGGATGAAATTCAAGTTCCGGCTGTTTGGGAAATGAATGGTTACGGTGATCCCATATATGTTAATGTAGGTTATGCTTGGCGTAGCCAATTTAAGAACAATCCCCCTTATGTTCCTACTGAAAACAACCATGTAGGTACTTATCGCCGAGAGATTATTCTTCCTTCTGATTGGAATGGACGACAAATCATGGCTCATTTTGGTTCAGTTACTTCTAATATGTATTTGTGGGTAAACGGCAAATATGTAGGATACAGTGAAGATAGCAAATTGGAAGCAGAGTTTGATTTGACTAAATATTTGAAACCGGGTAAAAACGTGATTGCCTTCCAAGTATTCCGTTGGTGTGACGGTTCTTATTTGGAAGATCAAGACTTCTTCCGTTATTCAGGTGTGGCTCGCGATTGCTATTTGTATGCCCGTAGAGCTAATCATATAGAAGACATCCGTGTGACACCTGATTTGGATGCCCAATACAAAGATGCTACTTTGCAGGTGGATATCCAGATGAAGGGAAAAGGCACTGTCGATTTGAAATTGTTTGACAAGGCAGGAAAAGAGGTGGCTACTTCCCAAGTCAAGGCTTCTGGCAAGCAAAGCGTGACAATGAATGTTAGTAATCCAGCTAAGTGGTCGGCAGAAACACCTAACTTATATAAGTTGGTAGCTAATTTGACTGAAAGCGGGAAGGTGGTTGAATCCATTCCAATCCAAGTCGGTTTCCGTAAGATTGAATTGAAGAACGCACAAGTTTTAATAAATGGTCAGCCTATCCTTATTAAAGGTGTAGACCGTCATGAAGTGGATCCTGATTACGGTTACATTATCTCAAAGGAACGTATGATTCAGGATATCAAACGCATGAAAGAGTTGAACATCAATGCGGTTCGTACTTGCCACTATCCGGATAATAACTTATGGTACGATTTATGTGACCAATATGGTATATATTTGGCAGCAGAGGCAAACGTTGAATCTCATGGTATGGGCTTTGGAGAGAAAACATTGGCAAAGAATCCTTTGTATGAAAAAGCACATTTGGAGAGAAACCAACGCAATGTACAGCGCAGCTATAACCATCCATCTGTTATCTTCTGGTCATTGGGTAACGAAGCAGGATACGGTCCTAACTTCGAAGCTTGCTATCGTTGGATAAAGAACGACGACAAAACACGTCCTGTGCAGTATGAAATGTCTGTATTGAATGAATTTACTGATATCTTCTGTCCGATGTATTATAATTACGAAGAGTGTGAACAATATCTCCTAAGTGATGGTGACAAACCATTAATCCAGTGTGAATATGCTCATGCAATGGGTAACTCTGAAGGTGGATTCAAAGAATATTGGGATTTGGTTCGCAAATATCCGAAATACCAAGGTGGTTTCATTTGGGACTTCGTGGACCAATCGCTTCGTCGTTATACGAAAGACGGGAAAGAGTTCTATGCATACGGAGGTGATTTCAATGCTTATGATGCTTCCGACCAGAACTTCTGTGATAACGGATTGATTAGTCCGGACCGTGTATTAAATCCTCATGCGGATGAAGTCGCTTATTACTATCAGAACATTTGGGTGAAACCAGTGGATTTGAAGAAAGGTATCGTAAGCGTTTACAATGAGAATTTCTTCCGTGATTTG
>OIZT01001420.1_pt1 | contig 10982 bp, 7 predicted proteins | sample 1588611 | NCBI WGS metagenome assembly OIZT01 (sample SAMN03283278) | human gut metagenome | biome: human-associated habitat; material: feces | host: Homo sapiens | place: Peru | collected 2012
GCTGCCTGATGAAAAAGACACTTTTTTCAATCCACAACAATTGACAATAACTCAAGCAAAACTCACGCAAATCCATTTGAGATATTCATCACGCCAAGATTCTTTGTATTCGATTAACTGGGATTCGGACATTTTATTTCCCCCATAATAATAGGCACAATTTTACCATCTATTGGTAAATTCTTTCTTTCATTTATGTGAACCGAAAGAGATAAATAAATTATTGCTTCTCGAACATAGTGCAACAATTTATTTGTTTTTCTTTTAAATTCATCAATAGTAATTTGATATGCAAAAGAATCGTAGTGATCTGCTTCTGCAGGGGTATTTTTATATTGTGTAATTTTTACATACCTATGTTCCAAACAATTCCTTAAATCTGCCAGTTCTTGAGCATCTTCGTCAGTCAAACTCAGATATTCTAAATCATAAGAATAAAAATCCTTGCTTAAATAATATAGTCCACGCAAGGGATTATTTGTTAAATTTTCTATTTTTGTCTTTATATGCGCTTTGCTTTTTTGTTTTTCCTCATACCATATAGTATTAAACGATATGCTTCTTTCTGTATGATTGAGTTCAAAATATCCATTTATAAAAAAAGCAATTTTATCAAGTATTGAATACAATTTTTTATATGAGGTTCGTAATAATTCGTATTTATACCCATATAGAGCATAATCTAAAGTATCAACCAGCAAATTTTCTTTATCAGAAAAAGCTTTGTCATAATCATCCTCATGCTGCAAATAAGAATAATACATATAACGAGCAGAAACATACAGTTGTTTTATTTCATTAAAAAGACCGTGAAATTTTGGAGGCTCATATATTGAAGTCGTTATATTAGGTAAATGAATTATATCGTGAGCAGCAAAACTATCATAATAAATATCATTCAGAGGATTTAAAAATAAAGAATTCTTCAACGCCCATTTTCTATATTGCATTTCTTGCCACGAAATACCTTCAAAATAATTCGGGAACTGTTTTTCATCTTTCAATGATTCGGCAGAGAAATGTGATTCCAACATTTCTTTATACGATATAAAATGCAATTTTGCTTCTGTATATACATCAACTGATTCTATTGATTTACTCAAAAAAAATAAGCTTTTTGTGAAATTAAGAATGCATGACTATTGTCATATAAACTCTTTGCATATTCTACTAACCCAACCCCCAAGTTTCCCTGAGCCATTCCAAAATTTGGAGAAATATCAAGGGCTTTTTGCCAAGAATTTATTGCATATATAATTCTACCTGATTCTTAAAACATGTTTCCCAAATTGGTATAGCTTTGCATAAATATATCGTTTTGCAATTTTTTATCAGAGCAATTTACTTGTATGCATATTCGGTAAGATTTTATCGCATTGATATGCTCTGTGTTGTTATAGAACCATAAACTAATTCCCCTATGATTACGAAGGCTATCGAGATAAGAGTAAGCGTTCCCAAGATTATAATATAAAATCAATTCAGAAATAGAATTGGGATTTTCATCAATAAATAACTGATTTATTTCATCAACAGACTTTTGTAGAGTTGATTCATCCTTTTCATCGAAAGCAGTATCAATTTGATTACTTATTGCATTCAGCATCAGTCCATCAATTCTCATTCTTATCCCCAGTTTCATTACAAATCACTTTCTGTATTACACATAATGTCGTAACAAACATTTCCAGCATTTTTTGTCCTCGAAATAGTGGGGCAAGTTCTCTTGATACACCAAGACTTACATATGGATCATCTTTTGAAGCATCGCCTAAATGTGCATCAACTTGGCGCATATCATAAATGCCAAATAATGGTGACATAATCTGTTTAGCTATAGATTCTTCCACATCGAGTTTTTGAATCAAGAAATTCTGCAAAGTTTTTAAGGACCCCCATTTCTCACCATCTGGAATAGTCAGTAATTTTTGAACTTCCTTTGCACAAATAGCATCAGCTGTTAATCTTGCTAAATCTTTTGCGAGATTGTAAAATTCATCTTCAGATAGACTTCTAAAACGATGAATTTTCGGCAATAAATTATCTATTTCTTTTTGCTTTCTGAATAGATAGGTATTAAATGCTTTTCGGAATAATTCATTTAATCTATTGTATTCGATTGGTAAAAACTCTTCTGCTGCTTGAGTAGAGGCTGGATTTGCATCAACTTGAGACATGAGCAGTTCTTTTGAAACACCGCCATCAGGAGCAATATTATATCCAGACCATATAATCTGTTGCCAAATGGGTAGGTGTGCTATATCTTCTGCATAGACTGTTATAAAACCTTTTTCATTGACACCAAAATGTATATAATAACCTTCACTACAGCTAATACTTCCAGTTTCTTTTGTGTACCATTTTAAGCAACCGTCTCTTTTTTCTAAAAGGCTATTCATTACTTCAGGGGTAAACCAAAGCCATCTTCCTTCATCTTTTAATTGATTTGCCGTTTTTACTGTTCCACTTGCATCTATCTTAAAGAATGGATAATTTTGTGGTTCATCCCCTCTAACTCTAACACTGATTGCTCCTGGAAGAATTAATTCATTATTCCAAACTTCGCCGAGAACTCCAAAGACTTTTTCTCCTGTTCGTAAAGGTACAACCTTACTTTCACCTGATATATTGTCTTCTGTAGGAAGCCCCATTACAGGAACATCATCTTCTTTATCAATATCTGTTCTGTTTACATGTACTACAAATGCTTCACTTCCAAAAGAGTGTCCTGTACTACTCGTTTCAAAAATTCGTCCTTCCCAATGACCTTTATCTAAAACAACAGATTCATGTTCATCAGACCAGTTAAAATTTGGTTTGTAGGATAAATATTTTTCGTGTTCTTGATACCAGGTAATCACTAATCCCATATCACGTGCACAGAGATAATCCTTTAAGAATTCATTCTTTATTTCTATTTTCCTTGGATTTCCTTTTTCATCGCGTAATAAGTGAACAACCTCTGTATAGTCTTCATCTGGACAAATCCAAATATCACCATCACGATATAGTTTTAATGCTATAACAATATCCTGATTTAAATCCCAAACTTCCGGCAAATTATGTCCAACTCTTTGAACTATAACAGGAAAGACGCCTTCTATATCGTAGTAATCTTTGAAAAGTATATCACACGAAATGTATTTACCATTCTCTACAAAAGAACTTGACTCATGATGATGCCCTAAATTGCCCCAGTTTAACAGATTCACTTTATCAAAATCATATTTGTTTATAAAAACACTTTTCAGAGAAATTATATCTTCTGTAAAATTTGGGTGAAAATAGTCACCTTCTTTTTTTTTCGAAAATTCATATAAAGGAACCCAAACAGAATTATTAAACTTTTTCGTTTGGATTTTCTTCATTTCTATCCAATCTTTTAGTTCTTCTTCCATACTATTAAAACTTTCCATAATTTACATCTCCCTTACTTTGCTCTCAATGAACTCAACTTCATCTGCAGAAAGTCCGTATTTCTTGTACAACTGTTTATCTATTTCTGGAATTGATTTACTCCAGTCGATATCGCTTTTTGTTGTAAAATCTTGTAGAGGTACAAGTCTCCAGGTTTCAATTGGATTATCTTGAGTAATCTTTAGTATTCCAAGCATTGTTCTTGCAAACTTTGTCCTTACATATTTTAATGCATTTTCAGCTTCTTCTTTTGAATCAAAAGCACCAATTCCTAAAAATGTTCTTGTATAGCCGAGTATCGGCTCGCCGAGTATCGGGGTCGATAGTACTTCGCCTATCGCCCCCGAGCCATTGCTACGTGGAACTAAAACCTTATACTTCATAAGATTTTCATGACTAAGATCTAAATATTTACGTGGAATAAATCTATAACTTCTTTTGTTCTTTATTACTCCCAAAATTTTAATATCCTCTTCATTTGTTTTTTCTTCCGTAAAGAGAGGTATCTTATCAAATATATTTTTTTCTAAACGCCTATCTTTTCCTTCGCTTCCAATACCTTTTATATAGTCAGGATGTTCTTTTAATAACACATCCAAATCAAAATTAGTTTGATTGTACATTATCGACATCAAACTGTTTATTTCTTCTGTTGGAGCTGCTTTTTTCTTTATTCCATTTAATTCAGGATAAGAGGTAAAAGTTCCAATCTTTTCAAAAGTCTTATTCTTATCCCAATAGGTAACTGCGACACCGCCTTTTATATCTACAGTTGGAAAAACATCTCCACTGTTTGCCCAATATTGAACAACTTTATAATGCTCATCATTAAGCATTTTTTCATTCCAGTCTTTTGGGGTTTTCCCTGCATTGAACAAAAATCTTGCAGGATGAATGAAGCTCACCTTTTCACCAAGCTTGCAGGCAGCATCAATAAAAAGATGATATATCGGATCTGAACCGTTTGCGTTTCCTGTTGCCATAATCTGATATGGTGGATTACCTACTATTGCATCAAATTTCATATCTTCATTTCCATCCTTTTTCCAGTAATTTGTTTTGCTCACTTTGCTTATAAAGTTTTCAGGTTTATTTTTCAGCTGATTTACGAGATCTTCAAAATAATGAGCATTTACTTTTGTTCCTGTGAATCCGGCCAAAGTCCTTTGCGCAATCTTTTTTGCCATAGGAGTTTTACAAATTAAGAAAATGTTTTCTGCAAGAACTTTCTTCCACAAATCAATTTCCATTTCTCGTGTAGGCTTTGGACCTAGCTCAAGTTTTGCCCGAGTACGATAGACACTATAAGCACAATACAAGGCATACAAACCGCTTTTAGAGTTTATTTCCAAAATATGTGTATTCTTTTTAAAAACTTCATCAGTAATTTCATTTTGTTTTATTAATTCTGGTTCAAGGATTTGCTCATTATAATCTTTATCATAGAAACACCAGCCTCCAAGACTTTGAGCAAGGTGCATATTTACAACACGCCAAGGAGTAAGAACAGTTTCTTTATCTGGATTTCGGAATGTAGCAAAAATTGAACTTATCCGCTCAATTCTTTCTTCAATACTAAGTTTATCTGCAGCACGAGCCATTTCTCGGATTTTTACACCAGACTCACGGAACACATCTGAATCATAATATTTTTTGAACTGCCCAAAGATTTCTTTAGTTACACCTTTTGGCATGAACTCTTCCCATGAAAGGTCATCAACTAAATTGCAAAAGTTATCAAGAGTAATCGCTTCTTCTGTTCCATCAAGATTTTTCTGCAAATCTGCTCCGTACATCAAAAGCGGCATTCTAATAGAAATACCTCGTAAAATGGAAATAGCAGTATCGCGATTTTTCTTGATTTCTTTTTCACGTGCTAATGCTTCCTGTTGCTCTGGAGTAAGTTCTTTAATAGGTTTTTCTCTAATTTCAGGCATCTGTAATAATTCATACTGCTCATCAGTTAAACCTTGAGCGTTGATGTTAATATCACCTGTACTTCCTTGAGCTTTTGTTGAACCAATTATTTCTTTAAGTTTAGAAAACTCTTCAAGAGCAAGTTTATCCATGTGAAGAAGTTCATCGTTATAAAGATAACTGTCTTCAAAACCATTTTTAACAACCCGCTCAATATAAGCCCTTTTAAGCTGACCAAGCATTTTTTCGGTATTGTAGGCCTTCATCTGACTGCCTTCAAAACCTATGATTGGACAGAAGTTTAAGAACTCGCCCAATATCTCACGGTCATTGTTTGTTGTTTTACCTGCCTTACTGCTGATTTTGGCGGTTTCCGCAATTACTTTAAGAGTACGGTCTGGAGCAAAGTCGAATACAAAACATTCTTCTTTCTGCTTTCCCCCAATTACTGCAGGAGTTTGTACTCTAAAGATTGTCTGCATATAAGTACTTGCGGCTGTATTGAAGCTACCAGACAGCATAAAACATGCTGTCCATGGTTTCACGCTTACGCCGGTAGTGAGTCGTCCACAAGAAAGAGTAATTGAATAAGAATCCTCAGGATGTGGACCGATTGCTTTTTCTACTTTCTTTAAAGCTTCTTTTTCTTCCTCTTCTTCGTCTCCGTCACCTGCTACATTTGCAATTGCAAATTGGGTGAAAACAGGATGCTCCTGCAAAAGTTTACTTAAAGCTTTTGCTTCTTTTACCCCTGGAATCATCCAAAGTGAATGACGAAAATTCTGTCTGTATTCTTCTGTTGAATATGGATAATTTGAATCAGTATCTTCTTTAGTTAATAAATCAAGAAACTGTTTTACATTTGTTTCGTGTATAAAGTCTCCTTCTTTATCAACTCTAAAGAACTCACGGAAATTAAAAGCAATATCAGCATCTGCATATTCAGGATAGAGTTTTCCCAAGTTATATGTATAAATACTGAGTTTAGGCAGTACAGAATATGGGTTCGGGTCTCCCTGGTGGATTTTATCCCATTCGGCTTTTGCCCGCTGTTCCATCACATAATCCCAGGTGTAAATTTCATCTTCTTTAAAATCATCCATAAGATTAAATGGAGTTCCAGAGAGATGAAGAACTCTCGTGTTTTCTTTGCGACATTTTGAAAGTACAGCTTTACCAAGTTCTGTTTGAGTTCCTTCGTGAGCTTCATCAATGATGATTAAATCCCAATTAATATTGAAGATTTCTTCATTCTTAGCAAACTTACCACCAACAAGTTCAGAACCACGCATATCTTGTATTGAAGCAAAGTAAATGAAGTGGAAATCCTTCATGCCGTTATCGTCAGCCTTATGAATCATTTCATGGAAGTTTTCTTCTTCAGTCGGATCACCACCATTCTTTTTTGAAAAGTAGTAAAAATCATTTCGGTCATAAAAGATTTTCCCATAATCTTCAAACCAACCAGAATCAACTACAGGTCGATGTGTCAAAATGAGAGTGCGATTGTAATTCATGCGCTTAACAACTTCCAATGTAGAAAGTGTTTTTCCAAATCTCATTTTTGCATTCCAGAGCATCTGATGACTGCCACCAGATTTTTTGAATTGCTTTATTGTCTTTTCAATAGCTTCCGTTTGTTCTGGTCTGAAAATTACAGGACTTCTATCTTTAGTTATTTCACTTGCATTGAGAGAGGTTCTTCCTTCTTTCGCAGCTGCAATTGCTTTCTTTACAGTTTCAAGATCTGTGTAAAACCATTCATTTGCTTTATGTTCTGTATCAAAAATTTTTCTTTTAATACCAGAGCGTACAAGGATGTCATGAATATCATGATCTTGGAAAACTATAAGATTTTTTCCTTTCATATAAGCAGTAGCTTCGGTATATAGAAGTTCAAAAGTAACTCCGGCTGTTTGTGTCTGGTGGCGGATTCTATCTTTTGCAGCAGCATTTAATTCCTTACAGTTTGGCTCAAAAGCAAAATAAGCCATTCCTGCATTACAAGAAGCTTCACCAATTTTAAGAATACCTTCATGAGCTGTATCATTGATACGATAAACATAAATCAATTTTTGCTCAAATGCCTGATTAAAAATCTGTGCCATTATTTTCCGCCTCCGAATACCATATCCACAAAACGAATATTTCTATGAGTTTCCCAATCTTTAATAATGCAGTAAATACCATTGTGTTTTCGGTTGTCACCTTTTGTACATCCAACACAAGGCTTTGCAATTATTCTTCGTTCAAACAAATCTTCATCTATAATTTCTTTTGTACAACAAGAATTCGGAATCACAAATTTAAGCCCGTCCATCTGCCAGACGTTCCATGAAATGATGTAGGCGATATAATTGATGGATTTCAACGAGGGTCGCTTGCCGAACTTTTGTTGATAGTATTCGGTAAAGGAGATAAGCATGGATTCACGGGCAATCAGCAAATTGTCACCTTGCCATTCGTAGGCGTAAATGCTCTTATACGCCTCCTGTACCCATTCCAACCATTCGCCGGAAGTTTCCGTGTTTTCGCCTACAACCCGCAACTTGCGGTCAAGCAAACCGATGCGTTCCTCAATAGGAATGGTCTCTCCTGTTGTGGTGTCATAGCGACTGACGATATAAGGGGCTTCCCCGCATGTTATCTCCAGTCGGTTGTCACGTACATAATCTTTCCAATTCTTACCTTCCGGAAATTGAATTTTCTCTGAGTTGGGTCTCCACCGATGACAACCCTGTTCGTTGGTGTACTCCGTATTGAACACATCCTTTCTTCCAAACCATGCTTCATCGATCAGGTTGTTCTGCGCATTGCATATCCATGACGGAGTGAACACCTCTGCCATTTCTCGCGAACGTGCGGTTTGGGTGTCACGACTTTTGAGGATACGCGGCATGATGACATGCCCGTTATCTCCGGTAATAAGACAGGGAAGAATTGGCGAATCATATTGATACCCTTCGCCCAGATATTCATAATCGGAAGTAGCCCAAAAGATATTGCGCTGAATATCCTTCTTGCTCGTTGTATGGTCTTTGAGCAGGATATTCAACAGTTCGGGCGAAAGCCGAAAGATACTATCTTCCAATATATCAACTTCAACAGGCATTTTATATCGGGTTTATGAGTATCTCTTGATAAGAGAGCCATCCCGAAGAAATAAGCACTAATAATCAGTGTTATAGGAACCCGGTTTGACGGATTTACAAAACAGATTCTCACAAAATGCCTTTCATATATCATTATAAATGAGGAATGAACACGGTATTTGAAATATTATGCGTACCTTTGCGAAATAAACTATATCTCTTATCAAGAGATTCGTCTTTTCGCTCAACACATTTCACCATAAATATCCGGTCAAAAATCTTTCAGAATAAGGCTGTTTGCCTTGTCCACCGCGCTTGTGTCAAGCGATGCGAGATAGATGCGTGTGGTCTTTTCCGAATCATGTCCCATGCCCTCGCTGATGACTGAAAGAGGGATGTTCTTGCTTTTGGCAACGCTCGCCCAACAATGCCGGGCAACGTGCATGGTCAGCGGTATGTTCAATCCTGCCAGACCGGCAACTTCCTTCAACGCCACATTGATGCGGCAGATGGCGTTACGGTATTGTGTCCGTTCATCGGAACAGGGGTTGGTGATTATCGGCAGGAGGTAACGGGTGGCCGTATTCTCGCCGTACTTGGCGATGATGTCTTCCATGCACTTCTCCCACTTGACGGTGAGCTGCTGCCCGGTCTTTCTTCTCCGGTACGTGATTATTCCGTTCTTCAAATCCGATTTTTTCAGATAGGCCATATCAATGAATGACATGCCACGGGTATAAAAGGAGAAGAGGAACATATCCCTTGCATAGTCCAAATGCGGTTTCAGGGTCAGGTCAAGTTCCTTGATATGTTTGATGGCTTTCAACGGGATGGCGCGTTTTACCGTCTTCCCGATGCCAGTGTAAACGTGCTTGAAAGGGTGCTTCTGTTCCGTCAGCTCCTTTTCCACGGCACAGTTGTAAACGGCACGGAGTATGCGCATATAAAAGGAAACAGTGTTGGGGCAGATGCCCTTGCCTTTGAGCCAGGCCTCGTAAAGCATCATCGTGTTGCCGTCTATCTCGCACAAGAGAATGTCCTGCCCCTCACGAAACTTCATAAAACTGGTCAATGCCGCCGTATAGGTTTCTGATGTGCGGACTTTGCCAAGCTGCTTCAACTGTCCTATGATGCCCTGCATGAAACGGAACAGCGATTGTTCTCCCGTTTGCCTGTTGAATTTCTCGATGATACTGTCAGCGGAATAAATTCCTCCTTGCCTGTCGCATTGGGCGACTATGGCTTTCAATCGTCTGGTGTCCCAGTCGATATGTTCCGCTACTTCTCGGAGATACCGTTTCCTGTTTTCGCCGATTTCGGGCAGGATTTTCACAGCGGAAGTTCTTTTGTCCCATTCCGTGTCAAATATGCGGTAGTCCGTCTTGACTTGGCGGACTATGCGCCCGTGGATTACCTGATAATATATGCTGCCCTCCCTGCCGCTCGCAGTGGAAGGACGAAATTTCACTTTTATGGATGCCATTCACTTTATTTTTGTCATTTGGATTGATTATCTTCTTCTCTCACTATCTTGACCTGCCGGTTGAATATGGCTAAAGTGGAATCCACACCGACAACATCTACCAGTTTCTCATAAGCCCCGACGGTTACAGCCAGTTCGGGATGAAGTTTGTTGAGCATGAACGTAGTCACATGGTGTTTGTCTGCAACCGTTCTCAACCGTCTGTTTTCCTCCCGGTATTCATGCCATTGTACCCAACTGACGGCAAACAGGGCAAAGAATACGAACGTACAGCCTATACCAGTCCATACATAAGGATTCTTATGCCAGCCATCGGGAACTTTGCTCCATAGTCGTCGTGTTGTGTTTATCACCTTGTCCGGCCGGATTGCCTGCCACAGTTCCGGTATGACACCTTGCTTTTGCCGCACCTGTTCCGAAGTCTGCTTGTCTTTCTCCACATGGGCAGTCAGCAGATCCAGTATCTTGTTAAGTTGTTCCTTGATAGTGGGAACTCCATGCTTGCGCATATCCTTCTCGTTGGCTTCGGTGTATAACCGCAGACTCGCTATCGCTTCATCACCTATTGATTGCTTGTATTCCTCGATGGTCTCTTTGCTTCCGAAAATGGCATTGACATTTTCCGGTGCATTGCCATTGAAGAACCGTATAACAGGCTCCAGCTTCGCTTCCAGCCTTTTCAATGCCTCGTTCTTGTCCGAGCTATCTTTTGCGTCCAGTTTTTTCTTGACTTCCTCGATGTCCACTGCCAATGCTCCGATAAGGTCGGTTAAGTTCTGCTTGTTGTCCTTCATCTTTTTCTCCTTCTTGGTTTATGTTTGTCCTTTTCGTTGTCATTCTCACCCCAGCCGCTTTCGTTTCCTCCACCTCCGCCACCGGATGAGACCTTGGCTTGGTGCGGTTGTACGCACAACTCCATGAGTGTGCCGATGGTCACTTGAACGATATTTGAACTGGATTCAGCAGAACCGCTAACATTGCCGTCCGCTTCCGTTTTAATCGATGATGACTCTTTTATAAAAGTATCTGCCGTATTGTTGTGAGATTCCACATCCTGCCGGGTCGGTTGTGGC
>OIZT01001425.1_pt1 | contig 10958 bp, 9 predicted proteins | sample 1588611 | NCBI WGS metagenome assembly OIZT01 (sample SAMN03283278) | human gut metagenome | biome: human-associated habitat; material: feces | host: Homo sapiens | place: Peru | collected 2012
GTGGCTAAGCAGCGCAACCGCCGCACTCAGATTATCATCACTCCTAAGCTCGACCAGTTCATGGACTTGATCGACAAGGCTCCAGAGGATTCTCAGAAGTAATCTTGGTAGATTATGAAGAATGAATAATCAGGGCTTGCACATCATTGCGTCCTGATGTATATGATAGAAGGCACCAATGGGTTTATGCTCATTGGTGCCTTTTTTGTATAAATATGCATGAATTATAGAAGATGGCTTAGAAAAAGCGTGTTTTGTTGTCATTTTGACAGAAAATATCTTAATTTCCTTTCTTTTATCAAATCTTTTTCGTAATTTTGCAGGCAAATTATTAATTAGACATGAATTGTTATGGAAAAGATTAAGATGACGACTCCATTGGTAGAGATGGACGGTGATGAGATGACAAGAATCCTTTGGAAGATGATCAAGGACGAACTGATTCTTCCTTTTGTTGACTTGAAGTCTGAGTATTATGACTTGGGTTTGCCTTATCGCGACCAGACCAATGACCAGGTAACCATTGACTCTGCTGAGGCTGCCAAGAAATATGGTGTAGCAGTGAAGTGTGCTACCATTACCCCTAATGCCCAGCGTATGGACGAGTATAAGCTCCACAAAATGTGGAAAAGTCCTAACGGAACAATCCGTAGCATCATGGACGGTACCGTGTTCCGTGCTCCTATTACCATTCCTAGCATTCACCCATGTGTGAAGAACTGGGAGAAGCCTATCACTATCGCCCGTCATGCTTATGGAGATGTATACAAGAGCGTGGAGATTCGTGCCGATGAACCGGGAGTAGCTAAACTCGTGTTCGAGGGTAAGAGTGGCAAGAAGCAGGAGGTTGAAATCCATAACTTCGATGGCGCTGGCGTTATTCAGGGTATGCACAATACCGACAAGAGTATCCGCAGCTTTGCTCACAGCTGCTTCAAGTTTGCCATCGATACCAAGCAGGACCTCTGGTTCGCTACCAAGGATACCATCTCCAAGACTTACGATGCTCAGTTCCGTAAGATTTTTGAGGAAGTATACGAGAGCGACTACAAGGAGAAGTTTGCAGAGCTTGGCATCGAGTACTTCTATACATTGATTGATGATGCCGTGGCTCGTGTGATTCGTAGCAAGGGTGGTTTCATCTGGGCTTGCAAGAACTATGATGGTGATGTGATGAGCGATATGCTCAGTACCGCATTCGGTTCTCTGGCAATGATGACTTCTGTCTTGGTTTCTCCTGATGGAAAATATGAATATGAGGCAGCACATGGTACAGTAACACGTCACTACTATCGCTACTTGAAAGGTGAGGATACATCTACCAACCCAATGGCAACCATCTTTGCATGGAGCGGTGCATTGAGAAAGCGTGGTGAGCTGGATGGCATCAAGGAGTTGCAGGACTTTGGCGACCAGTTGGAGGCTGCTTGCTTCGATACCTTGAATGACGGTATCGCTACCAAAGACCTCGTCAACCTGATGGAGGGAGTTGAGGCTAAGGCCGTGAACTCTGCAGGTTTCATCGCTGCTATTCGTGAGCGTTTGGAGAAGAGATTGGGATAAGCCAAAAATCAGATAAACAAAGGAAAAGCCTTACCGGAGTTAATAGATGACACTGGGTAAGGCTTTTTTGATATAAAGAGCGGAAACTTTTACTTCTTACGCTTGGAAGAAAGAGCATCTGAGTAGTACTTGAAAAAGTCAACTTTCAAGATTTTACTGATGTGGAACAGCATGCCCGTATCGATGGTAGTGCGATCGTATACCTTATATATATTGGTGCGATGGCAACCAAGCTCGTTTGCCAACCATACAGATGTTTTACCCTGCCGTTGAAGTTCTTCCTTGATGAGTTTGCCTATGACCACAGTATTAACTTTATCGTTCATAATTCTTTGCTTATTAAAGATTTTGTATATTCTTGTCTAAATCCGGTTGCAAAATTACCAATATAGTATTAAAATAGCGAACAAACTTGTAGCGGATTTGGTTACATTGCGTTAAAGTGTGTCATAAAATTCTTTAAAATTGTAATAAAACTAGTCTTTTTTAAGCTGATTTGGTGAATGTAATTGAATTGTAATCGAATGTAATGCGTATTACAAAAGAAAAAGTGTAATTTTGCAGGCAGAATTTAAATGATAGGAATATGGAAGCAAATAAGAAGAAAATCCTGGTTGTTGATGATGAGCAGGACTTGTGTGAAATCTTGAAGTTCAATTTAGAGACAGAGGGGTATCAGGCAGATACTGCCAATTCGGGTGAGGAAGCTATATCGATGGATATTGCCTCTTATGATCTTTTATTGCTTGATGTGATGATGGGAGGAATGAGCGGATTTCAGCTGGCAAGACAGTTGAAGGAGAATCCGATGACAGCTCATGTGCCTATCATCTTCCTGACAGCCCGTGATACGGAGAATGATACTGTGACCGGATTCAATCTGGGTGCAGATGATTATATCTCCAAGCCTTTCTCTATCCGGGAGGTGATGGTGCGAGTGCGTGCTGTGCTGCGCCGTACAATGGAGCAGAGAGGTAACAGCAGCGAGCCTTCTCTGATTAACTATCAGGGTTTGCAGCTGAATCTAGACAAGAAGTCGGTGACTGTGGATGGAGAGTGTGTGCCATTTACCAAGACAGAGTTTGAACTCTTGCGCCTTCTGCTGGAAGAGCGTGGTAAGGTGTTCTCTCGTCAGGAACTCATCGACCGTGTATGGCCAAAGGATGTGATGGTGCTCGACCGTACTGTGGATGTGAATATTACCCGTATGCGAAAGAAAATTGGTAAATTTTCCAAGTGTATCGTTACCCGTCTGGGATTTGGTTATTATTTTGATGCATAAACATATATCATCATGTTTAAACTGAATAATGTAGGTAAGAAGTTGTATTTCAGCGTACTGGCGGTGTTCCTTGTGTTCGCTGTCAGTTTTATAGTATTTCAGCAAACACGCGAGAAACAGTATAAGATTAGTACGTTGACTCTGAAACTTGCCAACTATAATGAACTGCTGGCAGAGGATTTGGAATTGTCCAAGACTGGTGGCATTCTCCTTTCTGACAGTGTGGAAGTGGTGGATAGCGTGCGTGTGGCAGAGGCAAAGTTGGAAGATTTTGTACAGACGCATGAGAGTAAGGACCTTCGTGTAACTTTGGTCAAGAAGGATGGAACCGTAATCTTTGACAATATGAGTAAGGATTATCGCCACTTTGCCAATCATGCCCAGCGTGCGGAGATAGCACAGGCTTTGAAAGAGGGAATGGGTACGAGCGTAGAGCGACAGTCGAAAACGCTGAAGCAGGATTATTTCTATGTAGCGTCCTATTTCCCGAAGAGTCATCTTATTGTTCGTACAGCATTGCCATATAATGATGATTTGACCAAGTCGCTTCAGGCTGATCAGCATTATATCTGGTTTGCCTTGGCAGCCATCATCCTACTTACCCTGGTGCTATACCGTTTTACAAACAGATTGGCGAAGAATGTATCCAAACTCCGTATCTTTGCTTATAAGGCGGATCATAATGAGAGCCTGGAGGTGGAGGATCTGGCTAAATTCCCTAATGATGAGTTGGGTGAGATTGCCGAGCGAATCATCAAGATGTACAAGCGTATTCAGACAACGCGTAAGGAGCAGGATATCCTGAAGCGCCAGCTTACCCAGAATATCGCTCACGAACTCAAAACCCCTGTAGCCAGTATTCAGGGATATCTGGAAACCATTCTTGACAATCCGCATATCAATGAGGAAACGAAGGCCTTGTTCCTGCAGCGCTGTTATGCGCAGAGCGAGCGTCTTACCTCGCTGCTCCGTGATATCTCTACCTTGAACAGACTGGATGACGGTTCGGATATGATAGATTTTGAGGCGGTGGATATCACGATGATGGTGGCAGAAATCAATCGGGAGACGACTTTGGAAAGAGAAGGTCATCACATGACTTTCGATAATAAATTGCCTGAACGCATTGTGGTGAAGGGTAATCGGAGCCTGTTGTACAGTGTGTTCCGTAATCTTGTGGATAATGCCATTGCCTATGCCGGCGAGGGGACAACCATGACTCTGGAGGCAAGAGAGCAGGGAAATAAGTGGCATTTCATCTTCAGAGATAACGGACAGGGAGTGCCTCAGGAGCATCTTGCCCGTCTCTTTGAACGTTTTTATCGTGTTGATAAGGGAAGAAGCCGAAAGATGGGAGGTACCGGTTTAGGTCTGGCAATCGTGAAGAATGCCGTGTTGCTGCATGGCGGTACTATCAGGGTTAATAATTTGCCTGAAGGTGGACTGAAGTTTGAGTTTACCATCAAGAAATAAAAAACCGGAAGCCTTAGGTAGAAGAAATAAATCTTAAAAGTCGCTGGGAGTTTCGTCTTTGCGACTTTTTTTGTGTACCTTTGCATCTACTATTAACAATTATAAGAAAGATGAACCAATTTACAAAGATTATTGCAGCCCAGCTCAAATTGAGTGAACAGGCTGTCGAAAATACCTTGGCGCTGCTCGAAGAGGGCTGCACTATTCCTTTCATTTCCCGATACCGCAAGGAGAAAACGGGTAATCTGGACGAGGTGAATATTGAAGCTATCGCCCAGGCTAATGAAAAGTTGAAGGAGATGGCGAAGCGCAAGGAAACCATTCTCAAGACGATAGAAGAACAGGGAAAGCTGACCGATGCACTCAAGGAGCGTATCGCAAACTGCTGGGATGCTACAGAATTGGAGGATATTTATCTGCCATATAAGCCAAAACGCAGAACCCGTGCACAGATAGCCCGTGAGGCAGGCTTGGAGCCATTGGCACAGTTGCTCCTGTTCCAACGTGAGCGTAATCCGGAGCAGGCTGCAAGAAAATATCTTGGTGAAAAGGTGAAGGATGTGGAGGCTGCCCTGCAGGGCGCTAAAGACATTATTGCCGAGACTGTGAGCGAGAGCGAGGAGAGCAGAAATCAGATTCGTGGCGAGTTCCGTCGAGGTGCCATCATCACCTCAAAGGTTGTGGCAAAGAAAAAGGATGAAGAGGAGGCTCAGCGCTTCTCTGATTACTTTGATTTCTCTGAACCTTTAAAGAAATGTTCTTCTCATCGCTTGCTGGCGATGCGTCGTGGTGAAGCGGCTGGTTTCCTCCGTATCAGCATTTCGGCTGATGATGAGCAGTGCCAGGATAAATTGAAGCGCCACTATGTACATGGTTTCGGTGAATGCCAGACTTTGGTGGGAGAGGCTGTGGATGATGCCTTCAAGCGTCTGCTGAAGCCTAGTATTGAAACCGAGTTTGCTGCTCTCAGCAAGCAGAAGGCTGATGAGGAGGCTATTGTAGTATTCGCAGAAAACCTGCGACAGCTTTTGCTCGCAGCTCCTTTAGGACAGAAGCGTGTGATGGCTGTGGATCCGGGTTTCGCCAATGGTTGTAAAACCTGCTGTCTCGATGCGCAGGGTAATCTGATTCATCACGAAATCGTTTTCCCTCATCCTCCACGTAACAAGAAGAGCGAGGCTACTGCCGCCATCCAGCGTATGGTGAAGATGTATCAGGTTGAGGCAATGGCTGTGGGTAATGGTACGGCAAGTCGTGAAACCAGCGATTGGCTGCACGAAATAAGTTATCCACACCCTGTGGATATCTATGTGGTGAGTGAGGATGGTGCTTCTATCTATTCGGCTTCGAAGATTGCGAGAGATGAGTTCCCTGATGAGGATGTTACCGTTCGTGGTGCCGTGAGCATCGGGCGACGACTGATGGATCCGCTTGCCGAGCTGGTTAAGATTGACCCAAAGAGCATTGGTGTAGGTCAGTATCAGCATGATGTGGATCAGACACAGCTTAAGAAGAGTCTTGATACCGTGGTGATGAGTTGTGTGAATTCGGTAGGTGTAAATCTGAATACCGCATCCCAGCATCTCCTTACCTATGTGAGTGGATTGGGACCTACTCTTGCCAAGAATATCGTTGAATATCGTCGCGAGAATGGTGCTTTCGCTTCCCGTGCTCAGTTGAAGAAGGTGCCTCGTCTGGGCCCATCTGCCTTCGAGCAGTGTGCCGGTTTCCTCCGTATTCCTGGTGCCAAGAATCCGTTGGATAATAGTGCCGTGCATCCTGAGCGTTATGCGCTGGTAGAGCAGATGGCAAAGGATCAGGGTGTTACAGTGAAGCAATTGGTTGAAGATAAATCTCTACAGAAGAAGATTGATATCAAGAAATATGTAACTGCTGAGGTAGGTATGCCTACTTTGATGGATATCATGACTGAGCTTGACAAACCGGGCTTGGATCCTCGTGGTGAGGTGGAGAAGTTTGAGTTTGAAGCAAGTATCAAGTCCATTGAAGATTTGCAGGTAGGCATGGTGGTGCCAGGCATCGTCACCAATATCACCAAGTTTGGTGCCTTTGTTGATATAGGTGTCCACAACGACGGTCTGGTTCATGTTTCCCAAATGTCTAATCGCTACATCAATGATCCAAGTGAGGTGGTAAAGCTTCATGAGCATGTGATGGTGCGTGTGGCAGAAGTAGATTTGAAGCGCAAGCGCATCGCCCTTTCCATGAAGGGAGTAAAGTAAAAAAGAATATTCAGAATGAATCAGAATCAAGATTATAATGGTGATGCTCTCCTATTGGGGTGCATCACCAGAGATTGCATAGAGTCGGCATATTGCTTTATTCATCAGAAGCTTAGAGTCTTTGAGTTTTCAACTAATCCTACCCAGAGGGATGATATAGAGTATGCCATCGCCCAATATGTGGAGGGCATGAATCCTCAGCTTTACCAGTTCCTTTCGCAGGGCAGAAAAGAATTCCTTCTAGACCATGTGAATTTCGAAAAAGACATGCGTGAGGCACAGGAGAAATTAGAGGGGATGATGTAGGCATCTGTTCTCCATTTGGGGAATATTCTGTAAAAAGTAGCAAAAAGACGGGTAAATTTATAAATGAAAAATGCTAAATAGTTAGATAGTAACTACTTAGCATTTTTTTTATGTGCGCCTGATAGGACTCGAACCTACACGGCCTGAACCACTAGATCCTAAGTCTAGCGCGTCTACCAATTTCGCCACAAGCGCATTCGTGAGTGCAAAGATACAACAAAAAAATGAATAAAAAGAAGAAATGAGCAGAAAAAAGCGGTTTTGTTTGTTTTTTACAAGAAATAATGGTACTTTTGCAGGCAAACTAAAAATAATCATGATGAAAAAAATGAATTTGTTATTGATGGCAACAATGCTGAGCGCTGCTGCCTTCGCTGGTAATGGAAAGACTTCTACCACGCTTCCTGTCGAGGGAGAGGTGGTGAAGGCATCTCATCCCATGATTCAATACATGGGACGTGTGAGCTTCGGGAAGAATCCGGATGTGGCTAGCTTCAATTTCCCAGGTACTACCATTGAGGCAAACTTCCAGGGGTCTTCCTTGAAGATGATGTGCCGTCCGATGACGGGATATTTCATGGCACAAGTTGATGGCAGTGAACCTTTTAAGGTAGGATTCAATGCAGAACGTGATTCGGTGGTTACGCTGGCTACAGCCTTGCCAAAGGGTGTGCATCATGTGAAGGTGATGTATGTGATAGAGGGATTGTTCCGCAACCCAGAGTTCCGTGGATTCGTGTTGGATAAGGGTTGTAAACTCGTTGAGGCTCCAGCTTTGTCTGAGCGAAAGATAGAGTTCATCGGTAATTCTATCACTTGCGGATATGGTGTAGAGAGCATCGAGATGAGCGATCCTTTTGAGGATGAGACGGAGAACCATTGGCTGACTTATGCCAATATCGTAAGCGATAGCCTGAAGGCGCAGCATACTTCGATCTCCCGCAGTGGTATCGGTGTATATCGCAACTATGATGGTCCTAAGACGGGTTCTGCAGAGAATATGCCTTGGCAGTATGAATATACCTTATTTAATAAGCATGATGAGAAATGGGATTTTGCCAAGTATCAGCCACAACTGGTTTGCATCAACCTAGGTACCAATGACCTTTCTACGGATAATTATGATATTCAGCTTTATGAGAAGAATTACCGCATGTTCCTTACTACCGTAAGAAGTAAATATCCTGATGCCAAGATTGTGCTCCTGACAGGACCTATGCTCGGGAAGAAGGAGAGTAGCGAGCAGAGAGCTGCCCTTGACAGAATCTGCGCAGATGCCAACAAGAGCGGTTTCACTTTGGTGAATAAGACGGTAGTGGATAAAAAAGGCAAGATAAAGAAGGCGAAGAAGCTGGGGGATAAGGAGATTTATCGCTTCGACTTCTCTTTTCAGAAAGGCGACTTGGGATATGGTGCCAGCTGGCATCCTAGCAAGTTGCAGCATCAAAAGATGGCAAAGGAATTGTTGCCATTCCTAAAGAACTTGATGAACTGGTAAGAAGGAAAATAACAGATAAAATTAAGTAGTAACAATGAACGCAAAGAATCTATTATTGTGGGCATCTCTTGCTTTTGCGATGCCTATGACGGCCCAGACTCCTCAGGAGGATTTTAAGAGAGACATTACGCTCTCAGGTAGTAATTATGTGGCTTATCGCGGACCTCAGAAGCAGTTGACTCCTGCTCCTAAAGGATACAAACCTTTCTATCTGAGCCACTATGGCCGTCATGGCTCCCGATTCATGATTGGCAAAAAGGCGTATGATGTGCCTTATTTCTCTCTGTTGAAGGCGAAGCAGGAGGGTAAATTGACCGCCAAAGGTGAGGAGACATTAGCAAAGGTGAAGATGATTCGTGAAGAGGCGAAGGGACGCGATGGCGAGTTGACTCCACTTGGTGCTTTGCAGCATCAGGGTATTACCCGAAGAATGATGGAGCGATTCCCTGAGATTTTTGCCGGTAATGCGAATATTGAGGCTCGAAGCACATTGGTTATCCGATGCATCCTTTCTATGGAGAACGGTTTGCATCAGATGCTTCGCATGAATCCGAAACTCCATATCTTCCATGATGCCAGCGATCACGACATGTATTACATGAACCAGGGCGATAGATATCTGGATAGCTTGAAGCATAGTGTGGGAAGAAGAGTGGTAAGAGAGGATTTTGCCCGAAAGCATGCCTGCTATAGCCGTGTGATGCAGGAGCTTTTCAACGACCCTGTTTGGGTGAAGCAGAATATCGACCAAAGTGATCTTAACTGGCGTCTCTATGAGATGGCAAGCTCTATTCAGGGTACAGAGTTGAGAGGTAAGGTATCTCTCTATGATCTCTTTACAGAGGAGGAGCTTTATCAGAATTGGTTGCAGAGCAATTTAGGATGGCAGGTATCTTATGGCAATTCGCCTTATACGGGCAATGTTCAGCCATTCTCTCAGCGTAATCTTCTCATGGATATCATCGAGAAGGCTGATAGCTGTATTGCTCTTCAGCATCCGGGTGCAACCTTGAGATATGGTCATGATACGATGGTCACTCCGCTCACTTGTCTTCTGAACCTGAACGGATATGGCGAGGAGATCAAGGATCCGGAGAAGGTGGCTACCCAGTGGTTTGATTATAAGATTACTCCGATGGCTACTAACCTTCAGTTTGTGTTCTATCGCAACAAAGCGAACGACATTCTGGTGAAGGTCTTGCTTTGCGAGGACGAGGCTACGCTCCCCATCAAGAGCGACGTGGAGCCTTACTACCACTGGAACGACTTCAAGGCTTATTGTCTGGAGAAACTGAAGGAGTATAAGCTGTTCGTGGGTATAGCTAGTGCTACGGTCTCTTTTGTGTCGATGCTGATAACACTTGCCCTTACTATTTACAATGCAGTAAAATTATAAGGGCACATACTACAGACACAATGGCGCAAACAGCATTGGTCAGTGTGACTAGAATGTCGTAAAATAATTCTTTTCTTTCCATACCTTAATATATATTATTTACTAAAACCGTTGCAAATATACGGAATTTTATTGAATATCCGTGGAAAAACAGAGAATTTCGTGGAATTTTGTGGAATTTTCACGGAAAATACGTGGAAAATCATTCCTTTTTATTCCATTTCATTCCTCAACCTCTTGCCGGATGACCCGTTTTCGCGGTTGTTTTCGGTCGTTTTCGGTCGTTTTTGCGGTCATTTTCGGAGAAAAATGGAGAATATCGGGGAAATCTTTCCGTTTTCATTCCTTTTCTTTCCACTTCATTACACTTCATTCCTTTTTATTCCTCAACCCCTAGATTTTCTTCCCCAAATGTTAAATCTTACTAGATATAACAAAAAAGTTATCTTTTTATTTGGTAGAACATAACTTTTTTGTTATCTTTGCATCGTCTTTCAGACAAAGAGATCTTTTAATTAATTAAATTCCTTACATAAGATGAAAACTAGTCAACTAGTTAGACAGCTGAACCGAGCGGGATGCTTCGTTGTTCGGCATGGTGGAAATCACGACGTTTGGTATAGTCCTATTACAGGACTCAAATGCCCAGTTCCACGACACGGCAGTCGAGAAGTCCCTCAAAAGACTTACGACAGTATTCTAGAAAGATTGCTCGGGCTTTAAGCCCGGCAATTTTTCTCTAGTTGACCAAGTTCGTTGAGACGGATGGAGTGGTTGGTTTTAAGGTCTCTTTTTAATTGGTATAAAAGTATGGCAACAAAAGTAACGATACAGGTAGAGAAAGGCAAGCAGGAGAAGAACTTCTCTTGCTTCATGGTTGAAGAACTTCCAGACTTTGCACTTGCTGGGTATGGTAACACCGCCAGGCAAGCTATTGAGGATATGTATGTGGCGCAGAAGGAAATCAAGGAGCTTCTTGAAGAGGAGGGCAAGCAGATGCCTGAGCTGGAGTTCGTGTTCCGGTTTGACATCGGTTCGTTCTTCGATTATTACTCATACCTCAATATGAGCGGAGTGGCGAAAAAGGCGGGTGTCAATGCATCACTTATGCGCCAGTATGCTATGGGTAAGCATGAACCTAGCCAGAAGCGCAAGCAGCAGATTTTGGACTGTCTGCGTCAGATTTCACAAGAAATG
>OIZT01001428.1_pt1 | contig 10939 bp, 4 predicted proteins | sample 1588611 | NCBI WGS metagenome assembly OIZT01 (sample SAMN03283278) | human gut metagenome | biome: human-associated habitat; material: feces | host: Homo sapiens | place: Peru | collected 2012
GTTCCTATGAGGAACTGTATCGCATTGTGATGGAGCCGGAGGAGCTGGAAAAAATTGCAGAGTGCTTTGACTATTCCATTGCCCCCCAGCAGCCGGTTCCGGCAGAGGTGACGAAGTTCTTTGTCCAGGCAGAGGCAGACTACCGGGCCCAGCGGGAAGAGACCCGGCAGGCCCTCTATTCCGGCGGCTATGGGGATTATGTCGCCCAGCGCCTCGAGAATGCCCGCTCACCCTATGATCGGGACACCATGCTCTATTCCCTGCGGGATCTGAACGGGGACGGGGTGGAGGAGCTGATCGACTATCGGTATCTGCGTATCCTGACCATCCGGGACGGACAGTGCACCGTGTATTTTGATACGCAGGATGCCCCGGGGGTTGTGGGCAGTCTCTATTTCTGCCAGGATGGAACGGTTTTGATCAAAGGCTTTTTCGGTCAGGAGGCCTATTGGTTTTTCACCCCCGGCGAGCAGACCCTGGAATTTGACCGGGCCGTGATTCAGGATCAGAATGGCTGGCATTTGGATCGGGAGCTGGGCCGCCTGGAGGGGCAGCGTGTTCTGGAGCCCCAAAACAGGCAGTCCATTTCTAAGGAACAGGCCTATGCCATTGTGGATTCCTATTGCGTTATGGATATCGGTGTTCAGTCCATGAAACGCTTTGGAGAACCGATGAAAACCTATCCCTATCAGGATGACAACGCCTGGTTTATCGCCAGAATGCTGGATAAATACGAAAATTCAGACCAATTTGTCTATGCGCTGGAAGACCTGCGCGGGGATGGCAGCAAGGTACTGATCGTCAAAACGCCCCTGGTGCAGGATTGGGAGGGGACGGTCAGCGAGGCAAAGCCCACCGTCTATTGCTTCCGAAACCGTATCAGCGGCGACAGTTTTGTCTTCGATTCCCTCTGCGAAGGCGGCGTGCTGTGCTGCCGCAGTGGGGACCACTATGAATTCTACCGCATGGAGGGGGACAGCTTCGTCAGCATTGAAAAGCTTTTTGTGAATGAAGAAGGCTATTGGGTCCGCAGAGATCCGAGCTTTGACCCCAATGCAGAGCGGGCCGACTACCAGGTCATCACCCGGCAGAAGGCCCAGGAAATCATCGCGTCCTATCCTGAAAAAACAATCAACTGGAAGCCCTTCTCCCAGTATCCCCTGCGGTAAATAAGGCGCCCGCCATTGCATCAAATGAAGTGCAATGGCGGGCGTTTTCGATTTTTTCAATTATCGAACGGTGCGGTGCCAGGTGTGGCGGGAGAAGAGGCAGAGAATGGGGAAAATTTCCAGCCTGCCCAGCAGCATATCGAAGATGAGCACCAGCTTGCTCAGAATGCTGAAGCCGCTGAAATTGCAGGTGGGGCCAACAGCTTCCAGACCGGGGCCGATGTTGTTGAAGCAGCACAGCACGGCGGAGAAATTGGTGCCTGTGGAGAATCCGTCCGGGGATAGCAGCAAAAAGCTCACGAACAGGATGAACACATAGGCGATCAGGTAGGCGTTGGTGGTTTCTACAATCTTGTCGTCCACCACCTGACCGTTGTTGCGGATCATCTGAACCCGACGGGGGTGGAGCATTTGCAAAAAGCTTCTGCGCAGGCTCTTAAAGAGCAAAATCAGCCGGGAGACCTTCATGCCGCCGCCGGTGGAGCCGGCGCTGGCGCCGATGACCATGAGGCACAGCAGAATGGTTTTCGAAAAACTGGGCCACTGGTCAAAGTCCGTCGTGGCAAAGCCTGTGGTAGTGGTGATACTGGAAACCTGGAAGGCTGCGTGGCGGAAGGTCTCCTCCAAGGTGGCGTACTGCCCCCGGATGTTCCAGGCGATGAGCAGGGTGCTGCCCAGGACGATGCCGAAGTAGGCCCGCAGCTCCTCGTCCCGGAATACGGCTCCAAACTGCCTGAGCAGCAGAAAATAGTAGCAGGTGAAATTGACGCCGAACAGGAACATGAATATGGTCGTCACATTTTGCAGATAGGGGCTATAGCTGGCGAAGGAATTGTTGCGCACGCCGAAGCCGCCGGTTCCTGCGGTGCCAAAGGCGTTGCACACCGCTTCGAAGACATCCATCTTGCCCAGCACCAGGAATATAATGTCCGCAATGGTCAGGCCGATATAGAGAATGTAGAGAATGGCAGCGGTCTGCCGCATCTTGGGAACCAGCTTGCCCACGCTGGGGCCGGGGCTTTCCGCCCGGAGCAGGTGCATAGTGAAGCCCTTGCCTCTGTCTGTGCTGGGGACAATGGCCAGCAGGAACACCAGAACGCCCATGCCGCCCACCCAGTGGCTGAAGCTGCGCCAGTACATGATGCCCTTGGGCAGACTTTCCACCTCCGGAAGAATGGAAGCGCCGGTGGTGGTAAAGCCGGAGACGATTTCAAAAAGCGCATCGATAAATTTGGGGATCGCACCGGAGAGCACGAAGGGCAGGCTTCCGGCCAGAGAGAGGACGATCCAGCTCAGGGCCACGCAGACCATGCCGTCCGTCGCGTAGAAGTTGCTCTTTGCGCCCCTGCACAAAAACCGCAGCAGGCAGGAAACGACCAGCAGCAGCACCATGGTGACCAGAAACGCCTTCACAGAGGCGTTCTCGCCACAGTACAGGCTGATGAACATGGCGGGGATCATAAAGAGTGCTTCCAGCAGCAGGATCTGGGCGATGAAACGCCCCGTCATTTTGTAGTTCATAGCCGATGCCTCACGCGAAGATGTCGTTCAGCTGCCGCAGAACCACGCCGCTGTTGGTGACCACGATGATGGTGTCGCCCTGCTGATAGACGGAATCGCCGTTGGCGATTTCCGTGGCGGCACCGTGGCTGATGCTGACCACGCGAACGCTGGACTTCATCTTGATGTCCTTCAGAGGAACGCCGCAGAACCGTGTGCTCTCATCGGCCAGAAACTCCATGGCCTCGATCTGGCCGTCGGCAATGGTATGGACGGAGATGGCCGCGCCGGTCTGGTTCTGCATGGCCCGGACGTACCGGACGATGTTGCTGCAGCACAGCTCCTTGGGGCAGACCACGCTGCCCAGAGCCAGGGAGGACACAATGCCGCCCTTGTACGCGTGGCCCAGCTTGGTGATGACCTGGGGAACGCCCTGGGAGATGCCATACAGGGAGACGATCATATTCAGCTCGTCTAAGCCCGTCAGCGTCACCAGTGCATCGCACTGGGCGAGACCCTCGCTTTCCAGAAGGTCCTGGTCGGAGGCGTCCCCGTGGATGATCTCTGCACCCGGCAGCAGGGTGCACAGTTCGCTGCACCGTTCGGCGCTGTTATCCACAATGACGCAGCCGATGCCGGCCTTCAGCAGCTTGGTGGCCAGATAGTAGCTGACCCGGCCGCCGCCGCAGAGCATGACCCGCCGGACCTGCCGGGTGAGGATGCCCAGGTTTTTCAGCAGGGTAGTCAGGTTTTCGGACAGGGCGGTGATGAACAGCCGGTCGCCCTCCCGCAATGTGAAGTCACCGCCGGGGGTGATGGCGGTACCGCCCCGAAGCACGGCACAGACCAGGACCTTGCACTTGACAATGAACCGCAGGTCAGCCAGCTTGACGTTGCACAGCTTGCTTTTGGCGTCTACCCGCAGCTCTACGATTTCTGTCCGGCCCTTGGCGAAGGTATCCCGCCGGAGAAAGCCGGGGTATTTCAGCAGCCGGTCGATTTCCGTAGCGGCCTGGTTCTCGGGGTTGATGAGCATGGACAGGCCGAAGAGGTCCCGCATTTTGAAGATCTGCTCGGTGTACTCCGGATTCCGGATCCGGGCGATGGTGTGCAGCTTCGGGTTCATGGAGTGGGCAGTGGTGCAGCACAACAGGTTGATTTCGTCCGCGCCTGTGGCGGCGATCAGCAGATCCGCCGACTCCACACCAGCCTGACGCAGCACCTCCATAGAGGCGCAGTTGCCCTGGACGGAGATCACATCGTAGCGCTCCACGCTGTCTTCCAGCCGCTGGAGCTTGGAGTCGATGACCGTCACGTCGTAGCCCTCTCCTGTAAGCTGGCGGGTCAGGGTAGCGCCTACCTTGCCGTCACCCGCAATGATGATATCCATAGCAGCCTCCGTATGTCGAAAAATTCTTCCGCGGCGCGGTTCAAAAAATATTCACTATTATAGCAGTTTTCCAAGGAAAAGGCAACCGGAAATCAGAGGTTCGGTCCGTTTTGACAGAAGAAAACAAAAAATTAAATTTTTTCATTTTCCCTCTTTACAAACCGTGGATTCTATGCTATAATCTCACTCGTTCCTGGCCCGGTGGTGCAGTCGGTTAGCACGCCAGCCTGTCACGCTGGAGGTCGACGGTTCGAGTCCGTTCCGGGTCGCCAACATTTCCCAGACGCTTCTGCGTCTGGGATTTTTTTTAGAAAGAGGGGAATTCCACCGGAGCTTTCCTTGACGGTATGATAAAGAAAAAAGGAGAATGCTGTATGAATGACAAGAAGATGCTCCAGCTCCCGGATGGCAGCCAGCTGGACCCGGCGGTGGTGCTCTATATCTCTATGAATCGGAACTATGCGGAGTTCCACCTGGCCGGGGGCAAGACCCGGGAGGTCCGGGTGACCATGGCCCAGCTGGAGGACCAGCTGGGGCCGGATTTTGTGAAGATCCACCGCAGTACCCTGGTATCTGTCCGGGCCATCCATGACGTGACGGACACGGTAAACCTGAGCAATGGGGAGACATTGAACCTTGTGGCCAATAGAAGGGACTGGCTCCAGGCGGAAATTCAGGACCGGAAGAAGGCTCTGCTTCGGTCCATGCCGGAGGAAAACGCCCTGACCACCCAGGAGGATTACCGCGCCTATTTCCGGGTGTTCGATACCATGCCCTTTGCCTTTGCGGACATCGAGATGGTTTTTGACGAGCAGAACTGCGCCGTGGATTGGATTTTCCGCTATGGAAACCCGGCCCTGGCCCAGCTGGAAAAGCTGCCCCTGGAGACCATGATCGGCGCGTCCTTCGGAAGCCTCTTTGCCAATATGGATTCCAAATGGCTCCGGTCCTACGAGCGTTCCGCCCTTTATGGCGAGACCCTGGAGATCATTGACTATTCCCCGGAGATCGATACCTATATCAAGGTCATCAGCTTCCCCACCTTCCCCGGCCACTGCGGCTGCATCCTCTTTGACATCAGCTCCATCCGCTTTGGCAACACCCTTTCCCAGACGGAAAAGGCCATGGTTCTCTATCTCAGCCGTCTTGCCCAGTAGGGCCGACGATCTGGGACGAATTCCCCGCGCTGGGATGAAAACTGGCGCGGGGAATTTATTTTTGCTGTTCGTCCCAGCTGAATGGCATTCGTCCCAAAATGCTTGAAAATGGGGGCGGTTTGTGGTATTTTAATAAACAGAAGGCTGTGCCCCTTGGCATTTTGCGGGGGGCGCGAAAGGAGCTGCTGTTTATGAGAAAACTATCGGATGTTCTGCGCAGGATTTGCGCCCTGGCCCTGTGCCTGTGCATGATGGCCCAGTATATGCCCATGGCGGGTTTTGCGGAGGAGGGGACGGAGGCCGTGGCCGAGGCCGTGGAAGAGACCACCGAACCCACGGAGGCGACTACCGAGCCTATGGAGGCGACCACTGCGCCTACAGAGGAGACCACTGAGCCCACGGAGGAGACCACCGTGCCTACGGAGGAGACCACCGAGCCCGCGGAGGCCACCGAGGCCACCGAGGCGGAGACTGCCGGGAAGGTCATTACCGGCTGGCACTGGGTGGAGCCGGAGGAGGAAGAAGACCGGCTCCTGGACCCGGAGACCGGGGAGGTGTATCTTTCCGCCACCCAGGAGGAGCCCATTGCTATGGAGCTTCTGACCGGCGCCCTGCCCGCCGCCATTCTTGCCACGGTGGATGGGGCGGAGGAGACCCTCCCCCTGGGCCCCTGGACCTGTGAAGACTACCCCGCCGCGGGGGCCTGGGCCGGGGACTATACCTTTGTGACCACCCTGCCGGAGGGCTATACCCTGGCAGAGGGCGTGGCGGCGCTGGAGGTAAAGGTGCGCTTTGACGAGCCGGAGATGTTGTGGTCGCATGAGGTCAACAACGAGGAGGAGCTTAAATATGCGCTCAATAACTACACCAGCGTCACACTGGCGACGGATATCACTATTCAAGAGAGAATTACGATCAACAAGGAGAATATGACCCTGGATTTGAATGGACACACCCTCACCTACGGTGGCCCCGACGGTGGTTCTATGTATGACGGCGGACTTGGTGTGTTTACGCTCAAGGGTAGAAACTTTACAGTGAAGAATGGCACAATAACAGAGAACGGAGGGAAAGAAAATTACCGATGTTTTATTGTGGCAAGCGGCATACTGACCATTGAGAACGTCACCATTCAGGGTTTTTCCTGCGGAAAAGGTGGCGGAGCGATTTACATTGAAGCACGTGGAACATGCAACATGGTAAGCGGCAAAATTTCCGGCAACAGTGCATGGGATAAAGGTGGCGGCGTGTATGTGCGTGGCATCTTCAACATGCATGACGGCACCATTTCCGGAAACAATGTATCAAGTGGCAGTGGTGGCGGCGTGTATGTGTCTACCTCTGGCACCTTCACCATGGATGGCGGCATCATTTCCAAAAACAATGCGCAATCAGGCGGCGGCGTGTATGTGTATCAAAATGGCAGCTTCAACATGAAAGGCGGCGAGATTCGCAACAACCAGGCAGCAAACGGTTCTTCCGGCGAAGGTGGCGGCGTGTATGTATATGGGGGCACCTTCACCATGGATGGCGGCACCATTTCCGGCAACACGGCAAACGCCGCCGGTGGCGGTGTCTACATGTATAGCGGCAGCTTCACCATGACCGGCGGCAGCATCACCGGCAACGGGGCTGGGAGAAATGGCAACGGTGTGAGTATCGAAAGTTCTGTAAGCTGCCAGTTGTCCGGAAAGGCGAAAATCGCGGAGAATACAGGCAACGGTACAGGCAACCTATATATAAATGATGGGAACGCTGAGCGGTCGATCACAAAGCTCACGGCAGGCGCACAGCTGGGTATTTACTTCAGCAGACAAGCAGACATGAAAGTTGCGACCGGCGACCAGGGGAGCTTCGGATACCTGACGTGCGAGAATGAAGGATATGTATTCACCTTGGAGAACGCCAACGAGCTCTGGCTGAAACTGAATCGGATAAAGATTGACACGCATCCTACCGGTAAGCAGGACCTCAAATATGACCGCAAGTCCCATGAGCTGGTCGATGCCGGTACGGTCGAAGAGGGCGGCACGATGTGGTACGCCGTAGGCACGAAACAGCCCGAGAAGGATGCTTTCTCCGTGAATCTGCCCAGCGGGATCAACGCCGGGACCTATACCGTCTGGTACTATGCGAAGGGCTTCGGGGATAAAGCAGACAGCGAAATGAATAGTCTGAATGTGACGATTGAGAAAAAACCCCTGGGTGTGACCTGGGACAAGACGATCCTGACCTACGACGGTACCCGCCAGCAGCCTACCGCCAAGCTGAGGGGCCGGGTTGACGGCGATCAGGTATGGCTGAAAATCAGTAACCAACAAACCGATGTTGGAACTTACACAACGGAAGGTCTGAACCTGGGTGGCTGGAGTGCGGGAAACTATTTCCTTGCCGACGATGTCAAGGAGACAAAATTTACAATCCAGCCCGCCCCTCTGACCATTACCGCCAAGCCCAAGACCATCACCTATGGCGGCGCGCCTGACAATGATGGTGTTACTTACAAAGGATTCGTACGCGGTGAGAACGAATACACCCTAAACATCCTAAACGGGAAGCTGGACTATACCTACGACTATCAGCAGTACGATCAAGTGGGCTGTTATACAATCACCCCTGGGGGCCTGACTTCCAAGAATTACAAAATCATCTTTGTGGATGGACCCCTGTACGTTGACCCGAAGACCATCTCCATCGATTGGGGCGACACCACCCACACCTATGACGGCAACCCCTGGGCCCCCGATGCCGAAGCAGGCGACATGGTGAACGGCGATAAGCTGACCCTGACCGTTACCGGACAGGAAACCAACGCAGGCAGCCATACCGCAACCGTAACGGAAATCCAGGGTGAGAAAGCGGAGAACTATAAACTACCGGACAATCCTACCGCTTCTTTCACCATCGTCAAGGCCGATGCCAAATTTACTCCCCCCACCGCAAGAACAGGGCTGACCTACAACGGCGAGCCTCAGGAGTTGATCAACTCCGGCTCCTCCGCACACGGAACATTCCAATACTGGCTGGATGGGCAGGAACCCAGCACGGAGATTCCAAAGGGAACGAATGCGGGCAAATACACCGTCTACTATCAGCTGATGGGCGATAAAAACCACGAGAATGGTACGGCTGGCAAAATCGACGTGGAAATCGCCCCAAAGAACATCTCGGATGCCACCGTCACCCTGGGGGAGAGCCTGACCTACAACGGTCAGCAGCAGACCCAGAGCGTTGCCTCCGTGGAGGTGGACGGCCTGGAGGTGACCTATGATGTCACCGACAACACGGAAACCAACGCCGGGAGCTACACCATGACCCTCACCGGCACTGGCAACTTCACCGGCACAAAGGAAGTGCCCTGGAGCATTGGGAAGAAGGATATTGCGGATGCCAAGATCACTTTGCTTCCCAGCCCGATTTACGACGGTAGGCCCCAGATCCAGGGGATTTATTCCGTCACTGTGAAAGGCGTGTACGGGGAAATCCTCTACACGGTTTCCGGTAACATCGGCACGAATGCCGGAACCTACACCCTGACGGTCACCGCCAAGGAGAACAGCAACTTCACCGGCTCCGCCTCCGCAACCTGGGAAATCCAGGCGGCAACGAACGAATGGCTAGAGAAACCTTCCGTCACCAACTGGACTTACGGGGATGAGCCCACAATCAAAGCGGGCACGCCGAGATTCGGCACCGTGACCGTGGAATACTTCCGCAGCGGCAAATCCCTGGGCAGCACTGTGCCCACAGATGCAGGCGACTACCGGGCGGTTTTCAAAGTGGTGGAAGACAGCAACTTCAAAGACTTGAGTGAGACTGTGGACTTCACCGTCAGCAAGAGAGCGCTGACCGTTACCGCCAAGCCCAAGACCATCACCTACGGCGAGAAACCTGCCAATGATGGCGTTACCTACGAGGGCTTTGTAAATGGCGAGAATGAAGAGGTGCTGACGGGTACTTTGGCCTTTGCCTACGACTATGCGCAGTACGGCAATGTGGGCAGCTATGACATTACCCCCAAGGGCCTGACTTCCGGGAACTACGACATCACCTTTACAAAGGGCATCCTGACCGTTGAACAGAAAGACGTGACCATCCAGGACGTTGCCGTGGAAGCAAGCAAGGTCTACGACGGCACCACCAAAGCGGCAATCACCGACAAGGGCAGACTTTCCCACAATTTTGACGGCGAGAACCTGACCTTCCATGTGGGCACCGCCGCCTATGACGACAAGAACGTAGGTGCAGACAAGACCGTCACTTTCACCGGATTCCGCCTGGAGGGTTCGGCGGCAAAGAACTATCGCCTTACCGGCCAGCCCGGGGACGTTACGGCAAGCATTACCCAAAAGCCCGTTGCCCTGACCGTCACGGTGAAGGACAAGGTCTACGACGGCAGGCTGACCGCGGAGCTGGGCACCGTGACCCACAGCGGCTTTGTGGCGGGCGACGACGTTCAACTGGTCAAGGGCACCCCCAGCTTCTCTTCCAAGGACAGGGGGGAAAACATCCCGGTGACCTTCACCCCCTTTACCCTCACCGGCCCGGATGCCGGAAACTACGCGTTGACCCAGCCCACCGGCGTGAAGGCCCGTATTTCCCCCAAGCCCGTCACCGTCTCCGGCATTACCGCCCAGGATAAGACCTATGACGGCAACACCCAGGTGACCTTTGCCTACGGGGACGCTCGGCTGGAGGGCAACCTGGACGGCGACAAGCTCACCGTCACTGCCCAAGGCGCTTTCGAGGATGCCAACGTGGGCGACAAGCTCGTGAACATCACCGGCCTGACCCTGGGGGGCGAAAAACAGGGCAACTACGTCCTGGCGGAAAGTGGTCAGCAGACATCCGCCGCCGCTACCATCACGGCCAATAGCCGCTATCTGGATTTGAGCGGCCTGGACCTTGGCGGAGACCAGGGGACGGTTTGGATCGATGGCGAGAAAGAGCCCATCAATACCAGCGGCGGCAGCCATATCCTGCTGCCGAAGGAAGCGGGGCTCCTGACCACCTACACCTACAAGCAAAATGACAGCGGGGACGACTATCCCATCGGCATGAGGGTCTACCGGTTCCAGCGGGAGGACACCGGCGTGACCCTGACGGAAATCACGGAATTCGAAAATCTGCTGAACTACGCTGGCTGCTCCATCCGCCTGAGTGGCAAGAAGGGCATCCGCATGATCACCGGCATCAGCCAGACCAAGAGATCTGCCCTGAAAAGCAAGGCTGGACTCTCGGGCTACACCCTGGAGGAATACGGCACCGTGGTCATGCGGGGAGTCGGGACTCCCACCCTGGAAAACAGCCAAAAACACAACTACGCCTACAAAAAGGGCAAGGCTGACCCGATTTTCAGCAGAGTGGACGGGATGATCCAGTATACCAACGTCCTGGTGGGCTTTAGCCTGGAGGACTGCGCCAAGGACCTGGTCCTGCGGCCCTACATCAAGCTGAAGGACATGACCACCGGCGAAACCGTCACCCTCTACGGCGGCTGCGTCAGCCGGTCCATTGGTTATGTCGCAAAACAGAACGAGAATACCTATCAGCCCGGAACCGCCGGATACAAGTACGTCCATGAAATCATCGATGCCGTCTACGGCAAGACGGAGCAGGGAGGAGAAACCAAATGAAAAAATATATGGCCTTGCTTCTGGCCCTGTGCCTGCTGACGGCAGGCTGCGGAAAAGGGCAGGAGGCCCCCACAACGGAGCCTCCCG
>OIZT01001430.1_pt1 | contig 10918 bp, 8 predicted proteins | sample 1588611 | NCBI WGS metagenome assembly OIZT01 (sample SAMN03283278) | human gut metagenome | biome: human-associated habitat; material: feces | host: Homo sapiens | place: Peru | collected 2012
AGGGAACAGGCTCGCCCGTGCGGTCATCTACCACACGTCCCGTGACGGACTGCTGGGCCCAGACCGGGGCACCGGCAAGGAAGAGGGAGAGGCAAAAGAGGCACACACAGCCGATGCTGCCTGCCGGGCGCAGGCAGGCTCTCTGCAGCCACACACGTGCTTGGGTCATGGAGTCAGGCTTGGTATTCATAGTCGCATAAGGTTTTCCCTCACAAAGAGGATGTTAGTTGCCACGAAGTTACAACTTTCTGCCGAAACGGCAAGGGGCGGTCGAACTTTTTTGGGGAAAAGGCTTCCTTAGGAAAGGGAAAGGTGCTCACTGCGGGCAGAGGGGCAGAGAAGGAGCCCGCCTGCTGCCCCAGATGCGGGCAGATACGGCTGTAGGGAGACGGGCGGAAGACACGGTAAAATGCCAAGGACTACTGTAGATGCAAAAACGCAGCACGCTACACTGGCCATCGCAGCGCGCTGCGACAGGCGATGCAGGGCGCTGCGATGGCCGACGCAGCGCACTGCATCGCACAGGCCAGCAACACAAGGGGCTGCAGGCGGGACTCTGTGCGGCACTGGGGAAAGGGCGCGGGGAGAGTCCGTAAGGGCAAGGAGGGGAGGTGCCCAAGGCCGTACACCAGGCATGCTGCTGCAGGAGGCGCTGCCCCACGACAGGCAAGGCATCAGAAAGAAAACCCTCGCGAGGGAGCACCATGAGGACTGCCAGGCGAGGGAGAATGGGGCAAAGGCACGAAGCCAAGGCTCAGGCGTTGCCTGCCGATGGGGGCAAGGGCATATCCGAGGCAGACTTCTGGCGGGATGTTTTCAGCGTGCCCCGACCGGGAAAGGGGGGATTCCCGATGCCCTTCCGGAGCGCGCTGCCGTCATTTCCGAGGGGAAGAGGGGACTTCAGTCAATGTACGTCGGGTGCCAGTTGTGATGCGTCTTCGTGAAGATGCGGATGATGGTGAACGGCTCCTTGATATTGTCCTCTATTGGCAAGAGATATTCCGAGGGGAGCACCTCCACCCTCCAAATGAACTCCTGAGCCACCTTGTAATACTCCACGTCACGCAGGATGAAGAACTTATTGATCATGTAGAGCACCTTGCCCTCCTTCACCTTCGGGCAATATTCCTTGCGGATTTCCTCCAGCGTCATCAACCTCACGGGATGGTCGCTCTTGTAATTCCTGAAACCATTCCAGCGGTTCCCGTTGACGACAAAGCGAAGGTGTTTCCACTCCCCTTTAGGGTGATTTACGGTGAACGTGGCGTTCTCGGGACCGATGCCGTGCACCACATACGGCAGAGCGAATTCTAGTGCTCCATGCCAACTGTCGCTTTCCAGCCCATAAGCATATAAATCGATGCCCAATGGGTACGGGCCGACAAACTCGCCATTCAGCGTGTAGCACGTGGAGTACCAATAGGAGTTGAACCTTATGTCACTCATCCATTCCCATTGATGATTGAAATCCTTGTTATTCACGTCCGTCTCCCGGATGCGGGGCGGCATACTGAACTGCATCCATTCCTTTGCCGTACTCGGCCTCTTGAACAGTTTCCCCTCGTTCTGCCCTGCGGCTCCCAGCGGAAGGAGCAGGAGAGAGAGGAACATGAATTTGAGTAGAACCGATGCCCTACTTCTCTTCTGACGTTTTCGTTCCATATATCTTAATTGCATATATTACCTGATCTTTTGCAATATCACCACGCTTCCCATTCAGAGGGTCTTTGTAACTATAATAGTTGCCACTGTCACCATCAAGGATGATGGCATGGTCGACGTCTTCGATGTCTGTCTTCGTCACGCCTATCACTTGACCTTTGGGGGCTTTCCACTTAAAGTAATCATCTATCTTGGACGAATTGGTTTCCCATCCTCCGCTTGTCTCGAAGAACATATTAATAAAATTCGCGGTATCAGGATTGGGGATTCGATCTTCACCATTCATGAAATAAGCCGTAGGCCCATTCGCAGTAGTAACCCTCACATAGCCGCTTTTCTCCCAGAAATCTGGGTCTTTGTATTTACATCCGTATTCTTCTTCTGTAAATTTCAGCCCATAATGAGAACCTATATTCTCCATGCAAGTAAAGAGGCAATTCCCCCTGCGCGACCCCCAGGGGGCGCTACTGCCTGATGGAGATTCGGAACCCGTCTCGCTGAGGTTATTGTAAACCTCTACGCTGTCTGCATCGTTGATGCCGCATGACATCTCGGGGATGTCGTTCAGATTTAATTCTTTCATAATCTCTCGCTGTTTGTTGTTCGTAATGTTTTATTGGCGTTTTGACGTATGCGCCTTCTCTGTAAATTACACTTCGTGTTCCTTGCGCAGTATTACTGCTCCGAAATACATGAGGTACTCCATCTCTTTCATGACAAGTTTGACCTTGACATTTCCCGGAATCATGTCTGGCTTTATGCAAGCACAGGCATTGTCAACGACCTCCTTCACGGTCAACTCCGATTGAGAGAGGCTTCTGATCATGTTGACTCCCAAGACTCCTACTCCCACATCTCTTACTCCGTCTGCGCCCAATCTTGGTACCATGCAAATCCAGAATCGCTTCATGGAAGAAGGCAGGGACAAACGTCTGCGCAATATGGCCAAGGCTTTCTCCGGCCAGTCTTCGGGAATCTCAAAGATTTTGAGATATGGACTCAAGCGCAAGCGTGACGATAGGATTCCTTCCGAATTGATGTTCTTGTAGGCATTGGCTTCTTCCTTTTCTATACTCCAAATTGACCCAAACGGCAGACTCCTCCATTCCCTTTCTGCTGCCATCATGAAGTCCTCGTATTTCGCGATGCAGCTTTCCACGCTTAACGGGCTTTTCAAATACCCGTTATGCAGGACAAGCCGGGAATTGTATTCGGGGAACAGGCGGTAAACCTTCAAGTAGAATTCCGGGAACCTGGCCAGCAGGACTTTCCCAAGCATCTCGCATACGCTTTTGTCTTGCTTGTGCCCGCCCAGGATGTGGAAGAAAGGCTTTTCGTCGAACTTCACAAGATTGCAAAATTTCTCGCCTGAATATCCCTCGTCCTTGACGGGCTTTCCGTAGACGCTTGCCACGCTTCGCCCTTCCCTGTCGGCCAAGGCGGCAAAGAACATCTGCTCGTAGAGGATGTTGCAGACCACGCCGGAATGAGCAACCTCGGGATTGTTCATTTGGTTATCGTCGATAAAGCGGAAGGCTTCATCGCATACTTTGCGGATAAAAGCCAAGTCCGTTCCACCGAAGATGCCCATGTTGTATGAGGCAAGAGTCTCGCTCTTTAGTCCCTCGACGATGAAGTCCGGGAGCCGTATGCTACGATGCTTCACGATCTTGTCCATCATATCCCAATAATATCCTGTTCCTATCTCTCGGTTTTGGGCAACCAAGGGCGAATGGGAAATCGCATCGGGTATTCGACGGGACAAATATACGTCTCCGTCAACATGGATGAACGGCACAGTCTGCTCAGCATAGGTTCTCATCTTGGCCTGCGCCCAATGCTGTGACAGTCCTAATGTCCTGTCATAAACGACGTGCACTTCCGTATAAGGAAGATTAAGCAAGTCTATCAGTACATGCTTGCCTTCCTCGTCCGTATAAAGGGCGACCTCGTCATAGTGCATCCTCAGGCAGATACAACTCAGTGCCCACGACATAAGGTTGTACTCTGCATGCCTCCATCCGAAATCGCATTTCAAGGGATCTTGTCCAGCCGTCCAAAACGTCTGCACAATGCGCATCTTGTTGTCGGTCAAAGGCTGTTTCATGTCATTTCTTTCATTTTTCGATTGTTTTTCGTTTCAGGAAGGGGAGTCCCCCTCCCCCCAAAATGTTGCCGAGGGGGAGGGATTCCCGATGTGCTTGCTCCCGGGACGGAGGGGGATGCTTCAGACCATGGCGTCGCCGCCATCGCTTCCACCGCCGGTGTTGCCGCCGGAACTGCCGCCTTGGTTGCCGCCCGTGTTGCCGGAACCGCCGGTGCCCGTGCCGCCGCCGGTGCCGGCCGGTGCACTGGCCTGGCCGAGCACTTCGCGCTTGTAGCGCACGATCTCGGTGTTCGTGCGGTCGATGAAGGCGGCGTAGTCCTTCTCGCCCTCCACCAGGGCCAGGGCGTTCACCATCTTCACCAGCATGCGGCAGGCCTCGTCGGTGGCCTTGCGCGATGCCTTCAGCGCGCCCACGGTGGTGCCCAACTGCTCGTTGCCGCGCTGGTCGAGGAGGCGGTTCACGCGCTCGTTGGCCTCCTTCATGCAGGTGACGAACTCGCCGAGAGAGAGAGCCTCCACCTGCTGCTTGTAGGTGCCCTCCAGGTCGGCGATGAAGTTCTTGAGCATGCCGGTCTCGCGGTCGAGCTGCATCTTGGGGTCGATGGCGTAATCCTTGATGTGCTGGCTGAGCACCTTGGCTGCGTTGGCCATCGCCCCCACGGGGAGCCTGAGGAATCCCTGCACGGCCTTCTTGTAGCCGACGTAGAAGTCGTCACGCTTGGCATCGGCCGCGGCAATCTCGTCGGAGAGCATGCTCTTCCGCGAGAGTTTCAGGTCGGCATCCTCCTGCTCCACGGTGGCCTTGAGTGCAGCCACCTGGGCTGCGGCCTTGGTGCTCACAGCCCGGTCGCTCTCGGCACGTGCCAGGAGGTTGCTCACGTAGGTGAAATGTGCGCCGTTGTTCATGCGCCCCAGGTAAATGTCTGAAATTTCCTTCATGATGAATGTATTTTTAGGTTTTACGAAATGAAAAGCCGGCAAACTCTTCCTGCTGGCAGCCTAAAGGTAAGGCTTTTTTTCAAAGCACCGGCCATTTCCGGCAGGTTTTTTCTTGGATTTCCCGAAATCCGGGCAGTTCCGGGCTGAAAACGACAGGATTGCAGCAATCCGGAGCCAAACTCTTCGGGAAACGACAGGATTGCAGCAATCCGGAGCCAAACTCTTCGGGAAACGGCAGGATTGCGGCAATCCGGCATTTCCCGGACAGGACGAGCCGGGATTTCCCAAATCCGCGCATTCCCCAAACACGGCTTGCCCCTCTCCATCCCCCAATGAAACCACGCGCGGCCCCGGATTGCAGGAATCCGGAGCCGCACCATGCACCTCGCCCCCATCTCTCCGCCGCAGCGCCCATGCCGGCGGCCGCGGGGAGGCTCAGCCCAAGGCTCAGGCGTTGCCTGCCGATGGTGGCAAGGGCATCTCCGAGGCAGACTTCTGGCGGGGGAAACGCAGGTTTTCGCGCACAATCTGGCGGGGATCCATCAGGGGCAGAATGAGGCGGGGCAGGCCGGCCTCCTCGCTCTTGAGGGCAAGCATGCCACGTGCGGCACCCAGAGTGACATCGGCCAGATGGCAGGCCAGCTCGGCAGGCACTATCCACTGATCGCCCTGCAACTGGTAGAGGGCGCTCCAGCTCTCGCGCGAGAACTCTATTACGCACTGCGCACCAAAGATGAGCTGGGTGAGGTCGTTCTTCTTGTACTCCACGTTCATATTGCACATCACCATGCGCTGAGCGGTGTCGGCGTTGAACTGAATCTGGTTGCCAATCTGCATGTCACCCTCTGGCCAACCGTTGGAAAGGTTGACGAACTGCAGCAGACGCACGTCCTTCAGACGAAACTGCAGCTGTATCTGTTTCTTTTGTTCCATATGATATAATGTTGTTAAGATGTTGTCTTCTGTAAATGGGCGGCTTCACCGGAGCGCCCCAGGGCACACCGCATCAGTGGGCACGCACGATGACGGCATTGAGATAATAGAAGCGGTGGGCGGTGGAGTTGCGTGTACCCGGCATCACACACAGCACGATGCGGCCGTCGGCCGTGGGACGTACGCCCTTGATGCGCACCACGTCGGATGTGTTGTTGGCTGCCTCGACCGACTCGGCATAGCTCCCCTGCCCCTGCAGCACGAAGGTGGTCTGGCGGAAGTCGGTACAGTCCTGGCGCGAAGCGAAGATGGTGAAGTCATACTTCAGGTCGGGATTGAGGTGGCCCAGCGTATATTCGGCCAGAGGACGCGCCTGGGCATTGCCAAACTTGCCGGCGGCATAGCCCCACAAGGCCGTCATGCTCACCCGGGCAGGCATGAGCATGCGGGTGATGGTGTAGGTGGCCCCGCTCTGGTTGGAGCCTGCCATGGGCTGCGAGGCGGTGAGCGTGATGCCCGTAGGGTGCATGTACTCGTCGGTAATCCACGTATGGGTGCGCAGGTCAGTGCCTATGTCGTTCCAACTGGCAATGCCTGACGAGGCATCACCAAAGTTGAGCCTGATCTTCCCGGTGGGCTTGATGTCATTGACCAGCGCATAGCCGGCCTCGCTCATATCGGCCCCCTCGTAGGGCGAAGCGCATGCCCTGTGGGCTGCCAGCTGGCAGGTGAGCGCGGTGACAGCATCCACACCGGCGGGGCGATAGTGGAGACCCACCGAGGATATGCCCGTGAGACGCTCGAGCCAGGTGCACGCGGCGGTGTAACGACCGAACTTGAGGTCGAGGTGGTAGCCGTCGCGGTTGAGGTTGTCGCCCAGCCATGAGGCCCGCGCATTCTGTATGGCAGTGCCGCTGGGCACAAGGAAAGTAATCTCGGGATGCTCTGCCAAGGCCAGCTGTACGGAACTACGGATACTGTCGTACATGGCTTGCTGGCTGCTGCCATAGTTGGCAAAGCCGCCATGAGTGGAGTCGTGGGAGTAGGCCCACGTCATGTGGAAGCCCAGCTGGACGTTTGGGTTGGGGCAGAGAGCGGTGGCATACTGGAGAAGCTCGCTCATGCATGGTTCATAGGTACCATACAGACCCGACTCCGGACTGGCCTGCTGCACGGTGATATAGTCCCATGGCTCGTCCTGCACAAGGGTACGGAGCGCCGTGTGCCGCCTGTTGGTGCGCACGCCACGTACCACCTTGCGGTACTCAAAAGTGTTGTTCTCCTCGGTCACATCGCGCCAGTGGGAAGCAAAGCCCTGCCCTCCGCGATAACCGTTACCGATGACCATCTCCACGCCCACCTCACGTCCCAACTCATAGAGGTACTGTTCAATGGCATCCTGAGAGAAGCTGTTGCCAATGGCCAGCACGCGGATGGTGTCGCTCTGCGCACTTACCAACAGCACGCAAAGCCACGCCAGAATTATCAAACCAATTCGTCTCATCATATCCATCCTTTCATCTTATCCTTTGTCTCTCATTGATTCAAGCGAAGAAATCCCTTGCCAAGCCCTTCACTCCAGGCCGTGCCGGCGGAGCAAACCCTTCGCACGAAGCCTCTTGATGGTTAGCGATGGCGGAAGGAGCGCTTTGCCAAGCGCTTTACTCCAGGCCATGCTGGTGGAACAAGCCCTTCGCACGAAGCCTCTTGACGGTTCGCGATGGCAGAAGGAGCTCTTTGCCAAACGCTTTACTCCAGGCCATGCTGGTGAAGCGACCCTTGCGCACGAAGCCTCTTGATGGTTCGCGATGGCGGAAGGAGCTCTTTGCCAAGCGCTTTACTCCTGGCCACGCTGGTGAAACAAGCCTTGCGCACGAAGATTCATACCGAAACTTATTGGCGCGAGAATGCTTTTCCCCAGGCCTTTTCATTTACCAACGTCCATAGGGCGAACTTTCTTCCCAAACCTCCCTGCCATGCCAAGAGTGCCCGGCCTCGAGGTCGTCTGCGCCCAAGCAACAGTCCGCAATGGTCTTTCGAGCTATTCACCTCGGGCATTTCACCATCTCATTGCGGCCAACTCGGCGAATCGCGGCGGTCATTCCAGCAAAACGCTCCTGCCTTTTCAGCGAAACGCCACGACCCTTTCAGCGAAACACCTCGGCCTTTTCAGCGAAACGCTCCTGCCTTTTCAGCGAAACGCTCTGGTCATTTCAGCGAAACGCCACGGCCTTTTCACCAAAAAGAGACACCGGACGGAGCAGGGTTTCTCCCTGTGCCCCGCCCGGTGCCTGGATGTCCAGACTATAGTCCGGTGTTTACTTCTTGCTGATCTTGCGCATCGTCAAGTAGGCTGTGGGAGCAGCCACAAAGATTGACGACAGGGTACCAAAGATTACACCCAGTATCATCGCGAAGGCAAAGCTGCGGATGCTAGCGCCTCCGAGGCAGAAGATAACTGCCAGCACGATGAAGGTTGACACTGAGGTGTTGATGGTACGGTTCAATGTGTTGTTCAGCGAGGTGTTGAACAACTCCTTGCGGTCATGGGTGGGGAACAGGCCGATATACTCGCGGATACGGTCGAACACCACCACCTTATCGTTGATAGAATAACCTATGGCGGTCAGCACAGCGCCGATGAACGTCTGGTCAATCTCCAATGAGAAGGGCATCCAGCCCCAGCACATCGAGTACATACCCAGGATGAGCAGGGTGTCGCTGGTGAGTGCAACGATAGAGCCAACAGAGAAGGCTACGTTGCGGAAGCGCACAAGGATATAGACGAAGATGGCTGCCAGGGCCAGGATAACGCTGATGATGGCACCATACGTGATGTCTTCGGCCACCGAGGGACCCACCTTCTGGCTGCTGATGATAGAGCCGCCAGCACGCTCGTCGCGGTTGATGAAGTTCTCCAGAGTGAGGTCGTCAGCCAGAAGCTTGCCGTCCTTGAGCACGGTGAAGAGCTTCTGCTCAATCTCGCTATCTACTGCAGTACCGTCCTCATTGATGCGGTAGTTGGTGGAGATACGGATGGTCTTGCCGTCGGTACCCAGTGCAATGGCGCTGGTAGTGCTTTCGGGGAATGCCTCAGCCAGCAGCTCACGCACGGTCTCAGGCTCTACCTGCTTCTCGAAGAGCACCACGAAGTTGCGACCACCAGTGAAGTCAATACTCTTGCTGAAGCCTCTTGTGAACATGAAACCAAGGCTCAATACAGCCAGCACGCCGAAGACTGTGAAGCTCTTGCGGTATGCGCTCATGATCCTGAAGGTAGGATTCTGGAAAGATATCTTGTTGCCGATGGCTGTCTGGAAGGTCAGATTCTTCCACTTGTCGCGGCTCATCATCTCGGTGTAGAGCACACGGGTGAGGAACACAGCAGTAAAGAAGCTCACGCAGATACCGATGAACAGGGTGGTAGCAAAGCCACGGATAGGTCCTGTACCGAAGTTGTAGAGGATGACTGCCGTAATAAGGCTGGTGAGGTTAGAGTCAAAGATGGCGCTGAAAGCGTTGTTGTAACCTGCCTCGAGTGCCTCGCGAACAGGCTTGCCTGCACGCATCTCCTCCTTGGTACGCTCGTAGATAAGCACATTGGCGTCCACTGCCATACCCAGGGTAAGCACCATACCGGCAATACCACTCATGGTGAGGGCTGCCTGGAAGCTGGTCAGGATGCCCACTGTGAAGAAGAGGTTCAGCACGAGAGCAGCATTGGCCACCATACCGGGAATCACTCCGTACATGGTCACCATGTAGAGCATCAGGATGACAAAGGCGATGACACAACTCCACACACCCTGCTGGATAGACTCGGCACCCAGCGAAGGACCAACGATTTCCTCGCTCACAATCTTGGCAGGAGCAGGCATCTTACCACTCTTCAGCACATTGGCCAGGTCGCGGGTCTCCTCTGTGGTGAATGAGCCAGTGATAGACGAGCTGCCACCCGTAATCTCACTCTGTACAGTGGGAGCGCTATACACGTTGTCGTCAAGCACGATGGCCACGCTACGCTTCAGGTTTGCCTTGGTGAGGGCAGCCCAGCGGCGGGCACCATCTACGTTCATCTTCATGCTCACGGCAGGACGTCCGTGTTCATCATAAGTGTCGCTTGCGTCGGTCACCACGTCGCCCTCCAGGGGAGCACGGCCGTTACGCTCGGTCACCTTGATGGCATAGAGCTCATATACATTGGAATTGGCACCCTCGCCAATACCCTTCACGCCCCACTTCAGACGCAGGTCGGCAGGCAGGACCTCCTTGGCCTCGGGGCTCTCGAGGAGCTCGCTGATGGCCTCCATATCACGCATGGCGGCAAAACCCACCACGCAGCCGTATGCGCCCTGAGCCAGCTGAAGGCGGCTCAGAAGGGGGTGCTGCTTGTGTGCCTTCTCGATGTCGGCGGCAGAGAGGGCGTTGCTTGCCTTCTCCTCCTTGTTTCCGGCTACTGCAGTAGCCAGGTCGCCCTTGGCACGCTGTGCGGTATCAGCCACAGCCTTCTCCTCTGCCACAAGTGCAGAATCAGCCTGTGTGGTGTCGGCCTTGGCTTCCTCCTTGACACCGCTCTGCGCTGCAGCCAGCTTGCCATCCAGTGTCACCAGGAAAGGAGTCACCTCGGTAGTGTTATAGGTCTCCCAGAACTCCAGGTTGGCACTGCCCTGCAAGAGCTTGCGCACACGCTCAGGCTCCTTCACACCAGGCATCTCCACCATGATGCGACCCTCCTGGCCCTCGAGAGCCTGGATATTGGGCTGCACCACTCCAAAGCGGTCGATACGGGTGCGAAGCACGTTGTAAGAGTTGGCGATGGCGCTTTTCACTTCGGCACGAAGCACGCGCTCCACCTCCTTGTCGGTGCTCTTGGTGGTCACCTTGTCGCGCAGCTGCTGCGTGGCAAAGAGCTCCGCCAAAGACTTCTCCGGGGCGAGAGCCTTATAGTCCTTGATAAACAAGGTGATGAAATCACTCTGGCTGTTGGCTGCCTCTGTAGTGGCCTGCTCAACGGCACGGCGGAAGTTCTCGTCGGTCTCCTCCTTGTGGTCGGCCAGCGCCTTCACCACATCGGGCACGCTTACCTCCAGGATGACGTTCATACCGCCCTTGAGATCCAGTCCCAGACCGATGCCCATCTCGCGGCATTCCTTCAGTGTCCATACGTTACAGTACACCTTGTTGTTGAGCACTGAGTCAAGATAGTGGTTGGCAGCCTCCTCTCCCTCAGTCTGCGCAATCGTCTCTGCCTTACTCTCAAAGTGGCTCGTGACCACA
>OIZT01001434.1_pt1 | contig 10876 bp, 9 predicted proteins | sample 1588611 | NCBI WGS metagenome assembly OIZT01 (sample SAMN03283278) | human gut metagenome | biome: human-associated habitat; material: feces | host: Homo sapiens | place: Peru | collected 2012
TTCTTTTTACTAATATAACTTATAAAATCATTTATAACATTAATTTTAAGAAATTCTTCTTTATCCATAAGTTCATTATATTACATTTTTATTAAAATAAGAAGTGATTGTGTCTAGTTAATGCAAACTAAAGGAACTAACGAGTAGTTCCTAATCTATATAAACACCACTGGTGGCTTCAATATATTTTATGGATTATATGTAATATGTTGCATGTTTTTTTATTATTTAATAAAAGTTTTTATAGAAGGATGAAATTATTATATTAGTTTAATAGTACTAAGGAGTGGTTAAAATCTTTTTTGATATATATTTATATATCTACTATATATTATGTATATTTTGATATTTTAAATAATTAATTAAACTATGGATGAATATATTTGTATTTTTTTTGATACACAAGTACTTGGTTATTTTCTTGTTTTAAGTCTTCACTAAAAAGTTCATTCTCTGGTTGATGTTTAAATTCTATTTGATTATAATGTTTAGCTATTTCTAGACCCAATATTCTATCTACAAAGTATCCATTTTCTGTTATAAAACCCTGAATTGAACTTCTTAATATTCCTTTGTTTTCTAGAGTAAATATGGTACCATGATTTTTAAATGTATAATATATTTTATTATCTTTTAATAAAGCTGCACATACGATTTTTCCATATGATTCATAATTTATTTTCGACATGATATCTCCCTTTATTATTAAAACTATCTATGTATATTTAATTCTGCCTCAATATTTTCATTATAGTATCTTAATGTACTACCTTTTTCAACATATCCTACATAACCATTATATTCTTTTATTTTTCTTGCTATTCTATGACTCGATAATAAGCTATTTGAAATATTGTTTCTAAGTTCTTGATCACTTGTTAATAAATCCATTTCACTATATATTCTTGTCGCTTGAATAGTTTGATTTGCTGGAATAAATATTAAATATATATATTCTCTAATGTAATTATTTGATTTATTTGTAGGAATAATTAAGAAACCACTTCCATCACTTCTGATAAATGTATTTGATGGTGTTCCATTTTGTAAATATGGTATGTTGTTATTAATGATTATAGTTTGACCAGCAATTGAACAAGTTATAGTATTATCTTTATTTTCAACTGGAACTTTTTTTATTCTTTCTTGAGTTATCTTTTTTAAAGCATTTTGTAAAACCGTAACAGGGCATTCCTCCACATCGAATTCTTGTTCTTCTTTTTCACCACTAATGTTATGGTGTTCATTTGAATAAAAATGTTGTCTATCTTCTCTACAAAAATATGCAAATCCACATTTATTGTTTTGCTTTCTATATGTATCCCATGTTAATTCGATTGCATATTGTTTACCTTCTAGTTCAACAATATTCCAGCTATGATGACCTTCTCTATTCTGATAGTAACATTTTATATTAAGTCTATCCATAGCTTCTTTAAATATAATTGCATAACCTGCGCAAACACTTTTACCTGTTATTATACCCAATAAATTTCTTGATGCATCTCTTTCGTTATAAACGCATTCATCATAGTTTGAGTATTCACAAATTTTTTTATATACGAACATACATTTTTCTAATTGATTCCATAATGGATTAATTTGTCTTTCTATTTTTTCAAAAAAATTTAAAATACTTATTAATTCTTTTAAAGAATAATAAGTTCTTCTTTGATAATGTTCATTATTAAACTTTTCCTTCTTTGTATCTAAGCCGCCTATAATACTTATTGTGACATTTTGATTAAGCTTCATTAGATCATCTGATCTTAAACTTTTAGTATTATCAAAAATAATGATTAATTTTTCTTTTTGGGCCATTAAGTTTATTTTTTCTATTATTTCATTAGTTAATGGAGAATTAATTTTTATTTTCTTCATATACATCCTCTATTTCATCATAATAATCACTCTTAACTACTAATTGAATATTATTTACATTAACTGTTAAAATGTTTTTATTTGTTAAATATTGTGATTTACTTATTATAAGTCTTACATATTTTTCAATACTTAGTTTTTGAAAATCTACTGTAATTGCTTTACTTATATCTAATTCGTTACAATCTACTCCATATATATTTACTACATTTTTGAGAGTTACTTTATTAAACTTCTTTTTAATTAAATTAAAATCTATTTCTGTATTATCTAGAACTAACTCTTCAATTGATAGTTTATTAAAATATATGTATAAATTATTATTAGAAAAATCACAATTATATAATTTTAATACTTTTAAGTATTCTAATGATTCTAAAATTAATAAATCATTTTCCCCAATTGTCATGTTGCATAATGATAAACTTTCTAAATTAGGAAAATTATATAAATCATTTAAGTCAACGGATAGAATTTCTCCTGTAATGCTTAGTTTGTTTATTGTTAATTCTCTACATTCATTTGGATTTTCAAGAGAATACACATAATCTTTAATGCTTTCTGTAATCATTGAACTATCACTCCTAGAATAATTATAACATATTAATTTGTTTTTCTTAATTAATTATATTAAGCACTCCTTTTTATGGTGCAAATGTTTCAATTAATGATTTATTTTTGTTTAGTGTTATTTTTATTGTACCAAGCTCATCCGTTCTTAGTATTTTAGAATCTTTTAAAGCGTCTAACGTTTCAGTATTTGGATGACCAAACTTATTATTTTTTCCCACTGATATAATTGAATACTTAGGAGTTATTTCACTTATAAAAGATTCGTTTGTACTAGTTTTAGAGCCATGATGTCCTACCTTTAGTACATCTACATTCTTTATATTATATTTTTCTATTATATTTTGTTCTACTTCTTTGTCGGCATCCGCCATAAATAGAAATTTATAGTTGTATATTTTGATAAGTAAAACTAAACTATCTTTATTTTCATTATTATATATTGTATCGTTTAAAGAATAAATTTCTATATTATCTATTTTTACATATTTAATATCTAGTGAATTAATATTAAGTTTCTTTTCTAAAGTGTTTTTTCTACCTTTATTAGTGTATTTATTTATTACTTTGTAATTATTTAATAGTTCTAATGCATATCCAGCATGATCTGCATCTCCATGAGTAATTAATAAATAATCTATTTTTTTAAGACCTATACTTTTAAAAAATGGTATTATTGATGAAGTCATTAAATTAAATTCTTTATTTTTTTGTTTCCATTCATCAGTTTTATAACTCAACTTTCCTCCGGTATCTATTAAAATACTCTTATTATTTTTAGTTACTATGAGTGCTGAATCTCCTTGTGATACATCTATAAAATATACATACGTATTTTTATCTAAATTTGGTTTTAAGTATAGTATTATTATAAATATAAAAAGAAAATATAATAATTTTTTATTTTTCTTTATAGAGAATATTAATAAAATATAATAAATTATTATTTCTAATGTACTTAACTTTTGAAAGTAAAATGTAATATTTAAAAGATTACTACTGCATTTTGATATTGTTTCCATAATAGTTGTTAAAATAAATAATATATAAGATAATTTTGGTATTATTACTACAATTAGAGAAAACGGAAAAATTATATTAGTGACTAATGGAATAAATAATATATTATTAATAAATCCTATTATATTAATTTCGTAAGATAAATTTATTATAATTGGAAGGCTTGATAAGAAAGACAAAATACTTACTATTAAAATTGATTTAATATTTCCTTTTATAGAAATATTCTCATTTAACAATAATATAAAATAAGTAATAGTAAACGATAATATAAAACCAGTATCAAATATATAGAATGGACTTTTGAAAATTAAAATACTAAATGTTAAAATTAATATGTTTTTTGGTTTTATAAAAGTATAATATATTTTATTAAGACTTGAAAGAATAAAGAAAATGGTTGCTCTTAAAATAGATGGTGTGAATGATGCAATAAATGAAAAGAATATTAAAAAGATACTTGTAATAATAAATGATACTTTTTCATTTAATTTTAACTTATTAAGAATAAATAAAATTATGTTAGAAAATAAAGATACATGAAGACCAGATAAAGCAAATAAATGAGTTACTCCATTTATTTTATAATCTCTATAGCTTTCGTTATCTATGTATGAAGATTTGCCCAATATGAAAGCATAAAGATAACTATTATACTTAGTATTTTCTATTTTTTTTAATATGTAGTTTTTTGCTTTTAATAGAATATTCTTATTAATTTTTACTTTCTTTATTCTATCTATCTTTAAAATATAATTTATTTTTTTATGATATAAATAATCCTTATAATTAAATGTATTTGGTATGGTGTTATTGGCCAGAGTCTCTAACGTTCCATTTACTTCTATAGTGTCTCCTAAATTGTAAGTTTTTTTAAAATTATCTAAATCTTCTTCTTTTTCAAAATAATATATTCCTCTTAAATTATTAAATTCTAAAGTTAATTTATTTCCATCTATATTATAATTATTAATCTTTAAATTGTAAGTTTCTTCTATTTTTATTTTTTGAGGGATATATAGTTTATTATAGATAAAAATATATAATATAGAAATTAATAGTAATAAGTAGTAGATAATATTAGATAGTAATATTTTCCTTAATTTTAGAGAAAAGCGTTTCACTTATACCTTTTACTTTCATTATATCTTTTATGTCTTTAAAGTCTCCATTTTGTGTTCTATACTCAATAATTAATTTTGCTTTAGATTCTCCTATTCCATCTAATGTCATTAGTTCTGATAAGTTGGCAATGTTTATATTAACCTTTTTATTTATTTCCTGACTGTCTTCTTTATAACATGCATCGTTTTTTATTTCTTCACACACACATGGAGTTTCTACAACTATCTTTTCCTCTTTTTTTGCATTTTCTATTTCTTCGTTTGAATATATTACAACCACGTCACCATCTTTTAATCGTTTAGATAAATTTATAAATCTGGTATTTGCATTCTTTGCAAGTCCACCAGATGCTTCAATAGCATCTGTAACTCTAGAATTCTTTTTTATTTTATACACTCCAGGTTTATTAACACTTCCTTTAACATCTACCATTATTCCTTCTATAGTTTCTTCTTCTATATTCTCCTTTGTTTCTTCTTTTACAATTGCATTTATTTTGTCTTCTTCGCTATTATCTGTTTTAATGATTTTTGAGCTTATATAAATAAATGAACCTACATACAAGAATAATAGTATGGTTATAACAATTACTTTAATTATATTTTCTTTTATATAATTTCCTAGTGCTTCCATATTTAATTCCTTTCTCTATCCCTCTATTATTATAATTAGATATAAATACTAGAAACACTTCTTTTTTATAAAAAAAAAAAGACCTTTTTGAGGTCTTAATTTTATTATAATTCTACAGGTTGATTTTTACGTGTTAACACGAAGTATCCGGTTCCAAATGCAACTATAGTTACAATAAATAACATACCTACATTTTCTACACCTGTACTTGGATTAAATAATAATTCAAAGTTTTGATTAGTAACAACTAGTTCTATTTTTCCACCTGTTATTACATTTTGTCCAAATGCACTATTTGCGTAGTATACTCTTCCTCTATTTCCAGTAGGAACGAATTTTTTTGCTTCTGGTGCTGAAGCTTCAATTGTTACATTAGCTATTTTTGATTTTTTATTAGCTACTACATAGAATTCGTCTCCTGATGATACTTCAGTTATAGTATCTCCACTCTTATTAACTAATTTAACTCCATTTTTATCAGCATCTTTTACTGTTAAATATATTTTTCCAGTTTCAATAAAGTCACCTTGTACTTTAAATGGACCATATTTATATATTTCATTTGTTTGTTCAAATATTTCTTTCTTAGATTCTGGTTTTACTATTGTTAATTGTTCAGAGAATGTATTTTTTCCATAACTTGCATAGAATGAAGCACCTTTATCTTGAATTAAATATTTATATAATTTATTTAATTCTTCTGAACCTTTTAAAGTATCTCCTAAAGTATTACCATCCATGTCTACGCCATCATTTACTTTCCAAATAGCATATTGAACAGTTGAATATACGTAATTTTCTACATATTTTTCTGCATTAGCATCAGTAATATTAGAATCTAATGCCTTTAATTCAGTTACTAATTTATCATAACTAGCTCCAGCTGCTGTTAATGAATCTTTTAAGTTTAATGTTGGATAACTATGTTCAATCATCCATAATGCTCTATTATAATTTAATGTATTGTCCATTGCATTAGTAGTATATAAATCAAAGAATATATTATTTTCAGCTTTTGATGACATATTTAATGTTAACTTAAATGTATCTCCAGTTTTACCAGCTGCTGTATTTAATTCTGCTGCTGTTATTGAAATTATATTTGAGCTTTTATCTGATAAAATAATATTTGAGATTTCTACTTCAAGTGGATTTTTACTTAATGATTTAAATGCAGTTTCTGCATCTGTATATCCTGGAGTTGTATAATTTATTGTTGAAGCATACTTATAATCTCTTTTTGTTTTAAATAAATTATACATAGCGTTAGAACTATTCATTTGGTTAGCTAATGCTTGATATACTAGTCTATTCAATAAAGTTTGATATTGAGTAATATTATTCTCTAAAGCAAAATATAAACCATTTTCAGGATATTTTAGTCTTCCATCTAAGCAGTATGCTGAAAACCAATTTTCTCCTACTCCTATTCCTGCTTCTCCTCCACTAGCTTGTGTAACATATTCAAAGTCATCAGTTAATACAATTTTTCTCATAGATGTATATCCTGAAACTTCTGAGCTACCATTAACAAATTTGATTTTTGAAAAATCAAATGGGCTTTGTACTGCTGCATATAGTTTTGCTCCAGGTGCTGGGATTGTAGTTGGAACTTTAGCCATATCATCAGTTGGTTTAGTTACTGCATTTACTGAAAAGGTAAATAATACGATTGCTAAGAATGCAGTTAACGTTTTTAAAATATTTTTTTTCATACCTATCTCCTTCTATTTTTATAAAATCATTGTAGCATTTTTTATATAAAAGTTCAATATTTTAACTATAAAAAAAGAAACATTTAATTAGAACTTTCTTTTTAGAGTGTTTCCTTTTGATTTAAATGTTTCTTTATCATCTTTTTCATATTTTAGTATTTCATCAAATAACTTTTTACCTTCACGTGGATTTAAATCACCGCATGATTCTCCCATTGACAATAGTGTATATAGTGCTTGCATACCTACTTCACTCATTTGAAGCATGTTTGCTCTAATATATGCCATACTTAACATTAATCTTCTGGCATTACTTGGAGATTTAATTGATGACTCACTTAAATTATACATTTTTCTCGCATAATTTAATATTTCTTGTGCATTCATCATTTCATTAGCAGTTGAAACTACAAATTCATCGTTTGGTTCTAAAGGACTTCTTCTCTTATTTATAAATGCCACTTTATATTTGGCTTTTATTAATTGATTTCTAAATTCTTTGAAGTCTGGGTCCTTTGACATAGTATCTAGTATATCAATAAAATAAGTGCCTTTTTGAGATTCGTAACCATTATATAATCCTTGACTTATCTCATCTGAATTTTCTGAAGTAATTACACTTGTTTCAAATAATTTGTTTGCCATTCTCATTGGTATTATGTCATTTTCTTTTATATCATGAAATATTATATATGAAATATCGCTTAATTGTTTTTCTGGTGAAAATGTTGATTCTGTACTAAGTAAATTATTTACATACATTCTTTCAATTATTTCACCATCTTCTTTTACAAGAGTCTCTAGCCTTTCATAATATTGATCTTCAAGTCTTGTATAAAATTCTATTAACTTTAATGTTTTTTCATATTCTAAAGAACTACTTTCTTTTTTTACTTCAAGTGTATATAAGTTTCGATATAATCTATATAATATAGATGTTATGTTCCTTAAGCTGTAGTAAATATCTTTTTCTTCTTTACTTGCCATATAATCCCCTCTTTTAATTATGCTATATTATACTATAATTAAAAAGTTTGTCAATGCGACAAACTTAGTTATTCAGTTATTTCTTCTTTTTTAGTATCTTTTTTAGGTTCTTTTTTCTCAATTTTTGGTAGTAATTCTTTTCTAGATAGATTTAGTTTTCCTTTTCTATCATATCCAGTTGCTTTTACTACTATTTCGTCTCCTACTTTTAAGATATCACTTGGATGATTTACTCTCTTATTATCAAGTTGTGAAACGTGTACTAGTCCTTCACATCCTGGCCATAGTTCTACGAATGCTCCGAAGTCTTCAATTTTAACAACTTTCGCTGTATAAACTGCTCCAATTTCTACTTCTTTTACTATGTCTTCAATCATCTTTATAGCTTTATCTAGTACTTCTTTCTTCATGTGATAGCAAATTACGTTTCCATCATCATCTATATCAATCTTAACTGCATCTTTATGATTTACTGAAGTTACATTACTTGATTCTAAGATAATCTTAGTAATCATGTCTCCCCCCTTACCAATTACATCTTTAATCTTGTCTGGTGAAATCTTCATTGTTCTAATCTTAGGAGCATATTCTGATAATTCATGTCTTGGTTCTTTAATAGTTGCTTCCATAACATCTAAGATTTGCATTCTAGCTTTATGAGCTTTATCTAATGCTTCTTTTAATACTTCTCTTGTTACTCCTTTGATTTTAATATCCATTTGTAGTGCTGTTATACCTTTTCTAGTACCAGCTACTTTGAAGTCCATATCTCCCATATGATCTTCTAAACCTTGAATATCTGTTAAAATTGTATATTTAGAATCACATGTTCCATCTTCTGTAATAAGTCCCATTGCGATACCAGCCACTGGTGCTTTAATTGGTACACCTGCTGACATTAATGACATACATCCAGCACAAATACTTGCTTGACTTGATGAACCATTACTTTCTAATACTTCTGATACTACACGTACTGTATATGGGAATTCTTCTTGACTAGGCATTACTTGTAATAATGCTCTTTCTGCTAAAGCTCCGTGTCCAATTTCTCTTCTACCAGGACTTCCATATCTCCCTGTTTCACCTACACTAAATGCTGGAAAGTTATAATGGAAGATAAACTTTTTAGAATCTTCTAAACTTAATCCATCTAAAATTTGTTCTTCATTTTGAGCACCTAAAGTAGTGATTGCTAAAGCTTGAGTTTGACCTCTAGTGAATAATGCACTACCATGTGTTCTTGGAAGTAAGTCTACATCTGCAGATAATTCACGAATTTCATCCATCGCACGTCCATCTGGTCTAATATGTTCATTAGTGATTAAACGTCTTACTTCAGCTCCTTCAATCTCATCAGCAACTTTTTTAACTAATTTAAGATTTGCTTCTAAGTCTTCTTCTCCTTCATGTCTTTCAGTATATTTAGTTATTGCTTCTTCTTTTACTTCGTCTATTCTTGCATATTTTTCTAGTTTATCTTTTATTTGAATAGCTTCGATCATATCTTGTTTGATATCATTATTTACTTCTTCTCTTAATTCATCTGGGATATTAGCAAGTACTACTTCTATCTTCTCTTCTCCGATTTCACTAATGATATCATTTTGAATAGCACATAATTCTTTTACTGCTTCGTGTCCAAACATAAGTGCTTCTAACATTTCTTCTTCGCTTACTTGTTTTGAACCACTTTCTACCATATTTATGGCATCTATTGTACCAGCAACCGTTAAGTTAATAGTACTTCTTTCCATTTCTTCACAAGTTGGGTTAATTTTTAATTCTCCATCTATTTTACCAACTATTACTCCAGCTACTGGGCCTTCGAATGGAATTGATGAAATACCTAAACAAAGTGATGTACCAAATAATGCTGTCATTTCCGGTGTTCTATCAGGGTCTACACTTAAGACAGTATTTACTACTTGTACCTCATTTCTAAAGTTTTCATCGAACATAGGTCTAATTGGTCTATCAATAACTCTTGCAGTTAAAGTAGCAGCATCTGTTGGACGACCTTCTCTTTTAATAAATCCACCTGGGATTTTACCAACAGAATAAAGTTTTTCTTGATATAAAATTGTTAAAGGGAAAAAATCTGCTGTTGAAACGTTATTACTCATAACGCAAGTTGATAATATTACAGTGTCATCGTATCTTACAAGTACTGCTCCACCTGCTTGTTTAGCAAGTTCACCATGTTCTACAACTATCTTTCTACCTTGAAAATCATATTCAAAAACTCTTTTCATTTTTCCTCCTTCTCTAAAATAAAAGACACTTAAAATAAGTGCCTACTTTCTTAAATTTAATTTTTTGATTAACTCACGATATCTTTGAACGTCTTCACGTTTTAAGTAATCTAATAAGTTCTTTCTTTTACCAACCATTTGAAGTAATCCACGATTAGTATGATAATCATGTTTATGTTCTTTCATATGTTCAGTAAGATTATTGATTCTTTCTGTTAAAAGTGCTACTTGAACTTCAACGCTTCCAGTGTCACCTTTAGTTCTAGCGAAAGATTCAACAATGCTAGTCTTTTTGTCTTTACTTAAAGCCATTTTAAAAATCCTCCTTCATCTAAATTATCCGTTAATTCTGAGTAAAGAAGTAAGAGGTACATCTAAACTAAGAATAAACTTCTAGTTAATAATACTATATTTTTCAGTAAAATGCAACTGTTTTTACTATTTATCAGTTATTTTATCTAGATTTATAAACATTATTATTTGTAGTGATGTTAATATACATGCTCCTATAAATAAAGATCTAAATGATATTTCTAACATAAAACCTGCTAAGTATACTCCAATACCCTCGCCTAGACTAAGTATAAAGTATCTAATATTCCCAAATAAGAATTGACTATTGGTGTCTATTCTAGCTAAATATGTTCCAGTTACTTTGTCATCAAGTATTCTTGCTGATACATGTGCTAT
>OIZT01001438.1_pt1 | contig 10837 bp, 7 predicted proteins | sample 1588611 | NCBI WGS metagenome assembly OIZT01 (sample SAMN03283278) | human gut metagenome | biome: human-associated habitat; material: feces | host: Homo sapiens | place: Peru | collected 2012
GCATCTGCTTCAAAAGAGTGAAATCCGGTCGTGCCGCAAGTCCGGGTTTTATAGTTGGCAAAAGACAAATCAAAGTCACTCCGGTGGTTATGACATTCGCAACAAACACATAGCCTACGCCATAATCAGGGCGGAAAAACCAATCGACACTTGCAGGACAATGGCTGTATAACCAAGGACATAGCAGTAAGAAGAATACATTCAAGAAGATGTTCAAGAAGATACTCAGCAACTTGATTCCAGCAAAACGGTAAGCCTGCCCTGCATATCTCAAATAGGCAAACGGGATACAGCAAAAAGCATCAACCGCCGTTATCACAAGCATCATTCCTAAAAATTCAAGAGGAGCCATATAACTTATCAAACCTGCAATAGGTCGTAACAACAACAATGAAAACAGAATAAAACCAACGGCTAATGCTCCAATCCATGCAAGCGTTGTCACATAAATCCGCATCGGCTCCTTCTCTTCTTTCTTATTGACAAACCGGAAAAAACCAGTCTCCATGCCGCAAGTAAGCAATACCAAAAGCAAGGCAACCCATCCATATAAATTCGTCACAATTCCAAAATCGCCGGTATTCGTGAACACACGCGTGTATATTGGCACCAGCATCCAATTCAAAAAACGGCCAATGATACTGCTCATCCCATATACCGCAGTCTCTTTCGCCAGCCGCTTCATTCCACTTGCCATATCTCTTTGCTTTTAGAATAACTCTCTTTGGACTACATCTGTAGATGTATATCCCAAATGCGAATAAGCCAGCTCTGTCACTTCTCGTCCGCGAGGAGTCCTTTTTAAAAATCCCTCTTTTATCAAAAACGGTTCATATACTTCTTCCAGCGTTCCCGGATCTTCACCTAATGCAGTCGCAATCGTTGTCAATCCGACAGGACCACCCTTAAATTTGGTAATAATCGTAGTCAATAGTTTATTATCAATCTGGTCCAATCCATACCGGTCAATATTCAAAGCCTCCAAAGCATAACATGCTATGGCCTTGTCTATCGCCCCGCTGCCTTTTACTTGTGCAAAATCACGGACACGGCGGAGCAACGCATTGGCAATACGAGGTGTCCCTCGACTTCTGGAGGCAATCTCTTTCGCAGCGTTCAACTCACATTTGATTTGCAGGATGTCCGCACTACGCAATACGATAGTCGTCAAAGTTTGGACATCATAATATTCCAAATGGAGATTGATACCGAAACGGGCACGCAACGGACTTGTCAACAAGCCACTGCGGGTGGTCGCTCCTACCAAAGTAAACGGAGCCAAATCTATCTGGATGGAACGGGCGCTTGGTCCCTTATCAATCATGATATCGATACGATAATCCTCCATGGCAGAATACAAATATTCTTCCACCACCGGGCTGAGCCGATGTATTTCATCAATAAAAAGGACATCGTTCTTCTCCAACGAAGTCAACACTCCGGCTAAATCCCCCGGTTTATCCAATACTGGGCCGGAAGTGACTTTAAAGCCAACGCCCAGTTCATTTGCGATGATATTTGACAAAGTAGTCTTGCCCAATCCTGGAGGACCATGAAGAAGCACATGGTCCAATGCTTCTTTTCTCATCCGGGCTGCCATGACAAATACTTTCAAGTTTTCCACGACCTTGGCTTGGCCGCTGAAATCATGAAAAGAAAGTGGGCGGAGAGCATTTTCATATTCACGCTCACTCTCCGGCATCCGTGCATCTCTTATATCAAAATCTTCTTCCATATCTTCTCTATTGAACGACAAAGATAACAAATACTCCCCATTATTAGAACTTTTATTCGGCACTAAACTAAATTTCCTCTGAGCAAAATAAAAAGGATACGACCTTTTTCCCAAAAGCATACTACCTTTTCTTGGAAAGCATACTACCTTTTGGAAAAGAGGTCGGCTTCTCTGATAATTGAGCTGTTATTAAAACGCCGTTCTAATACTGTTAAAACACCATTTAAACGCTGTTTTAACAGCACGAAAATCCATACCGTTGTTTTCAAAAAAACGTCCGAAGAATTTTTGAAAACGTCCAATGTTTTTTCAAAAACGTCCAATGTTTTTTTCAAAACAACGGTTATATAAAATAAAGCTTCTTTTAGTCTGATTATTTCCCTTTAGCAATACGGATATTGGTGATGAATTGCCCTGCTCCTCTTGCCCCTGTCTCTCCATAAAGCGTAAAATAGGCAGGCGCATTACAGCGTGGAATATTCACTACTCGCGACCCGTTCACATAAACCTTCAATGCACGCTTATTGAAAGATATGGCAATATGATTGAACTCGCCTCTCTTAAAATTCAAATCTGTTTGCCCTTCATTCTCACTTTCTCCATTTATCCAATCATAACTAACACTTTGGGTCTTATTGGATGGATGCATCAATCCCAAAGTCAATCCAATCACCTTATTGTTCAAAGCATCATAGAAAGAGTAATGAAAACCATCATTCGTGCCTACACCCTCTTCTGAAACCGGATAAAGGACATCTAATTCCAAAGTAAAGACATCCGGCAAATAATGTTTCTCTTCCATAAACGGAGTGATGGTCGTTTTCCCTACCAAATTTATACATTTCACACCATTGACACTTGCCACTTCCGCATTTCCCGATTTCAAATCCCACATCGAAGGGAACTCGCCCATAGGTTCATTGGCAAGACTATCCACAAAGAAGACATCATCTCCAGGCACGAAATCAATCTTGGCATGCGTTATTTCGGGCGATTGGGCTTTCTGCGGCTTGCTTTTAACAGCTTTATCTTCCCCATCGTCATACACTTCATCGACTTCGTTATTCTTGCCGTTCTTGGTTTTCTTGTCACTCTTTTTGCTGTCTTTCTTACTCTTCTTGTCCTTGCCTATTTTGCCGTCAAACGCATCATCGACCGCCTTTCTAGTCTTTTCTTCCACCTTTTGCTCTACCCTGCGTTTGGCAGTGTCCGTCGCTTTATCACCCACTTTCTTGAACCAGTTCTGTGAATAGGCGTCCATTGTTCCCAACGCAAGGAACAGCACGGATAAAATAAAAATGAGATTCTTCATAGCGTGTCATTTTTTAGAAGTTATTTAGTTTGCTTTTATTCTTGCCTGCCAGTTCCAACATTGACGTGCGAACTATGCGCAACTTGTTCGTTATAATGCAAATATAACTGAAATCCGGAAAAGAGAGCTATTTAACAGGTTCCTTTTTATATTATTTTTAGTTTTAAGAGACGACAGATTCCATAAATCATAGCCAAACAAGGATTGAAAGTGTCAAAAAATTGGACAGTAGTGTCCAATTTTTTGACACTTTTATTTTTGCCCAAAATACGAAATACTTGATTAATAAGCATATAACTACTTTGGCACGCTATTTGCATTATGAATAGTAGAAAATCAATTTGAATATGAAAAGAAAATACGTAATAACATTATTAAGTTTGAGCCTGATAGGTTCAATGAACGCACAGGAGAAAAGCTGGTCTTTGGACGACTGCATGCATTATGCAGCCAACAATGGTCTTTCAGTCAAGAAACAAATGCACCAAGCGGATTCCTATAAAGCGGAACGCAATGCCGCTGTCGCATCGTTTTTCCCTTCTGTTAACGCAAGCATCGGGGCTCAATACAATTATGGACGTACAATTGACCCTGAGACAAATACCTATAATGATGTATCAACATTCAACAACAACTACAATGGTTCTCTCTCCATCCCTCTTTTCACAGGCGGACAACTCATCAATCAATGGTTGATGAGCAAATCAAACAGGAAAATGGGTATAAACGATGTTGAAAAGGCAAAAGAGGACTTGGCTTTGCAAACGATGCAATATTTCTTGGATGCTGTATATTACAAAGGTACCATCAAAATGGCGCAGGAGAAATTGGAAGAGAGCAACCGCACTCTATACAAGACTCGCAGACAAGCGGAATTGGGACAAAAAGGGCGTGCGGACGTTGCGCAGTTCGAAGCCCAAGCTGCTGCGGATGATTACTCTTTGACTCATCAGACGAATTTATACAATTCCGCAATGGTCAAACTGAAAGAGGTCATGAACTATCCGGCAGACAGCATCTTGACGTTGGACACGGTTGTCCCTGCCCTAAACTACCTGCCGGCGATGGAGAACGTCGCCGAGATTTTTGATTATGCGAGCAACAACAACACGACTGCTTTACAAGCCGATTACCAGCTAAAGCAAAGCAAATATGAATATAGGATTTATAAAGGGAGGTTATTACCCCGCATTTATTTCAATGCGGGCATCAATACCAACTATTTCAAGAACCTAAGTTCTGAATCCAAAGGCACTCCTTTCAGCGAGCAGTTCACCAATAACCGAGGTGAATATATAGGGTTCTCGTTATCTTTTCCTATATTTGACGGATTGAGCAAGGTGACGAATTTGCGAAAAGCACGGAACAACATGCGGATAGCAGAAGAGACCAAGTCCGAAGTGTTAAGACAATTGCATACGGCTATCGAACAATCGGTACTGGATCGCCAAGGATATGCAAAAGAGGCCCTTCAGATGCAGAAGAAGGTGGATTCGGACAAGATTGCCTACGAAATTACCAAACGTAAATATGAAGAGGGATTGATGAGTCCGATTGATGTACAGAATAGCGCATCTACTTTATTATCTTCCAAAGCGGACTTGTTACAGAAGAAGTTGCTTTATCTCATGAAGTGCAAGTTGGTGGATTATTACAAAGGAGCTCCCCTCTTCTGATTAAGAACGAATAAATGATTGAATTAACAAATAGATTAACATAGAAATAAAAAGGGAAAAAGATATGGACATTAAGTTAGAAAAGAAAAAAGGAATTCAAAAGAAACATATACCGTACATTATCGGTGGTGCAGCTTTGGTTGTAATTTTAGGTAGTATCATCTTTGGGAACCATGCGTCAACCCTTAAAGTGGATGCAAGAGGTCTGAACATCGGAGAGGTGAAGGAAGAGCAGTTTAATGATTTCGTCCGCGTAGACGGACAAGTCCAACCTATCACTGTTGTCCAATTGAGTCCGGAAGAGGGCGGTATCGTCCGGGAGAAAGTGGTTGAAGAAGGAGCGCAAGTCAAAAGGGCGATGTCATCATCCGCCTTTCCAATTCCAACCTGGATTTGCAAATCCTGAATGCGGAAGCGGAATTGGCTGAAAAGCAAAACTTCTTACGCAACACACAAGTCACCATGGAGCAGGACAAACTTGCCAACGAGACGGAGCGCGCCCAATACACTATGGAAGTGCGCCGTGCCCAACGTGCATTCAACCAACAAGAACAACTCTACAAAGAGGATTTGATTGCCAAAGAGGATTACCTCAAAGCGAAAGAAGATTATGAATTGGCAGCCAAGAAATATGAGTTGGTAGTCAAGAAGCTTTCACAGGATTCCATCTCCCGCCGCATCCAAATGGAAGAGTTAGAGATGAGCCTTTCCAATATGCGCCGTAACATCCAATTGATACACGAACGGAAAGAGAACTTGAATGTCCGTTCGCAGATAAACGGCGAATTGGGATTGCTGGACGTTGTCTTAGGACAGAACATTTCTCCGGGACAGAAAGTGGGACAGGTAAATGACTTGTCGGACTATAAGATTGAAGCAATGATTGATGAACACTATATCGACCGTGTAAAGCAGGGATTGTCTGCGACTTTCGACCGTCAAAACTCTAAATTCGACTTATCCGTACGTAAAGTATTTCCGGAAGTGCGTGATGGTAAATTCAGGACCGAATTTATCTTTACCGGGGAACGTCCCAAGAACATCCGCACAGGACAAACTTACTACATCAACTTGGAATTGGGGCAGCCTACCGAAAGCCTCATTATCCCGAAAGGCACATTCTTCCAAAACACAGGCGGAAACTGGATCTTTGTTTTGGATCAAGATGGAAAGAAAGCTTATCGCCGCCAAATCAAGATTGGCAGACAGAACCCGCAGTACTACGAAGTACTGGAAGGCTTGGAACCAGGCGAAAAGGTTATTGTTTCCAGCTACGAAGCCTATAAAAACAACGAAATACTAATCCTTCAATAACAAACATCATGATAAAGAACATAATGGGTGCCATCCGTTCTTTAAGCCAAAAAGGACGCCACAATTACATGAAGATATTCTCATTGGCAATCGGCTTTGCTGTCGGCTTGATTCTAATCGCTAAAGTCTGCTTCGAGCAGTCATACGATAATTTCTACCCGGACAACGACCGCATTTACCAAATACATGAGAAATATGCACAAAGTGATGAAGAAGACATGAACGAACGTGCGTATGTGCCCGGCGGTACTGCTGTCCGGTTACGGGAAATCATGCCGGAGATTGAAACAGCCACCCGTTTAACTTTTGCAGAGAATGGAAACTTTACGCTGACGGAAAACAAGAAAAAGCTGAAGGCAAAAGCAGCCATGGCTGACAGCTGTTTCTTTGATATATTGAGTCGTCCTATCTTGCAAGGCAATGCCAAAGAGACATTAAGCAGACCATTATACGTAATGGTTTCAGATGAGATTGCAAAGAACATAGGCGGAGATGTCATTGGGAAGACGTTTTCTTTTGATGACAATGAAAAAGTCGTACTGACCATCGGAGGTGTCTTTAAGAAATTCCCATTGAACAGTGCTATAGACTACGACATCTTGATTTCCATGCCTTCCATCAGCCATTTCATGTATGACGGTTCTTTGAACCTCATAGGGAATGACCGCTACATGGCTCTTGTCAAACTGCGTAAAGGAGCAGACATCGCCTCTCTTGATGCACAAATGGACAAGTACATCAAAACTTATCTTCCCGTCGATGAGTTGGAAAAAGCCGGAGTCCGTTTCTCCCATAGTTTCTACCCGCTCAAAGAGATGCATTCGAAAGACGAGAATGTAAAAAGCATGACGGTAATGCTTTTATTGGTAGCTTTCTCCTTGCTTTTTGTCGCTGCGATGAACTACATATTGATAGCTGTCTCCTCGGCTATTGCCCGTTCCAAAGAAGTGGCTGTCCGGAAATGCTATGGTGCTACGGAAATGAATATAAGCAACATCATCTTCTCCGAAGCTTTCGTACATATTATCATAGCCCTGTTATTAGCCATCTTAATCCTTGTCACCTTTAAAGGCACAGTTGAAAGGTTGGTCGGCATACCTATGATTGACCTTCTTCAGAGCAAAAGCATGTGGAGCCTCGTCGGGGTTTGCCTGCTGATTCTATTGGTGACAGGACTTCTGCCCGGTTCCTTGTATTCCCGCATTCCTGTTGCAGCCGCCTTCCGGCGCTACAACGAATCGAAGCGGTTATGGAAATTGGGGCTGCTGTTCTTGCAATTCACAGCTGCAAGTTTCTTGGTCTCCCTTCTATTCACATTGAACAGGCAATACACTCTATTGGAACATGATGACCCAGGATATGATTACGAGAACTTGGCTTACGCTTCTGTCAACAGTTTGGATACAGCCCAGCGCAAGGTGGCTTTGCAAGAGATAGCCCGCTTGCCTGAAGTCTCCCAAATCACTTATACCTGTACGCTTCCTTTTGATATAGCAAGCGGGGATAATATAAGCCTTCCGGGTGAAGACAGGGAATTATTTAATTCCATTGATATGTATTATGCGGGTGAAAGCTTCTTTGACGTAATGGGAATCCGCATTGTGGATGGCAAGAACTTCAATCCGGCCTTGAAAGCAGACGAAGAGGTGATGATCAGCCGAAGCTTTGCCAAGAAGATGGAAAACACAGCGGGCTGGACAGGAAGCCCGGTAGGCAAACAGATTTGTGTCACTTCCCATGACTATGGCATAGGGAAAGCACAAACCATTTGTGGTGTGTTTGAGGATTTCCGGCCTGGGACTTTGCAAAGCAAAGACAATCGTCCTATTGCGATATTCTATTCTCCAACAATCGTTTGGGGAGCTTATTTGATCAAGTTCCAAAAGATTACTCCGGAAGCCCTCCAAAAGGTAGAAAAGACATTGCAATCCATTGCCCCGAATAAAGAGATACACGCCTATTCTTATAAAAACGAGTTGGTGGATAGCTACACCAATATTAAGAATTTCAGGGATTCCGTATTCGTAGGAGGTTTGGTCATCTTGGCCATTGTTTTCATCGGACTGATTGGTTACACGACAGACGAAGTCAACCGGCGTAGAAAAGAGATTGCCATCCGCCGTATCAATGGCGCATTATTGCCCGACATCGAAAGCGTATTCTTGAAAGATGTAATCAAGATAGCTGTCCCGTCGGCAATAATAGGACTGCTTCTCGCTTGGAAAGTAGCCATCAATTGGCAAGAACAATTCTCGGAAAAGGCTCCTCTTTCATGGTACCTTTTCGTTGCCGCCTTCGTGTTGGTATTAGCAGTCATCCTAATCGTTTCCGCATATAATGTACGAAGAGTGGCAAACGATAATCCAGTTAATAGTTTAAAAAGTGAATAACAGTATCAACTAAACAATCAATTATATGAACCTTATATTAAATACCAAGAGTTACTTGAACTTCTTGAGCCGTAATAAAGGATATACAGCGATAGATCTGTTTGGATTGTCCATATCCTTGATGTTCGTGCTGCTTATAGCAGTCTATACAGCACAAGAACTCTCCACAGACAGTTTCCAAAAGAACAAGGAACGCATCTATTTTGTTGGAAGTGAAGAAAGACCTGCGGCAGGAGCTGCCATTCCCTATATGTTGAAAGAGCGGTATCCGGAAATAGAGAACGTCTGTCCTATCGTTCTTTATAATTCCATTACCCCCTCTCCTCTTTCAATTGAAGGGAAACTGTTCAATGCAAACATAGTATTTGCCGACACCTCCTTCTTCAGCATGTTCTCCTTTCCGCTTTTGCAAGGAGATCCTAAAAACGTTTTAGTTGACCAAACGAGTGCCGTACTTAGCCAGTCATTTGCAAGGAAAACTTTTGGGACGGAAGATGTCATGGGTAAAACCTTTTCAATAGGCGATTCCCTCCATTTCACAGTAACGGGTGTTATGGCGGACATGAAACATTCTACTTTGAAAGAAGCAGACCTCTTGATGCCTTGGCGGATAGTCAAAAAGTTCAATTCTTCTCTCGCCCCAGACAAATTAAACAATGCAGGAGGTACAATCTGCGCTGTCATGGTGCATGAAGGTGTTGATTTTACGAAAAGAACCAACGACATCTTGGAATGGTATAAAACCTTCTTTTGGATTTACAAGTGGGGAATATGGAAAGAGGTACACATAATACCTTTAAAAGATTTTTATTTCTCGGGTTTGGACACATTCGGCATAATGAATAAAGGTGATCGGACTTTAGTTCTCCTTGTGATGTCCGTCGGTGCCATTGTCCTGATATTTGCTCTTCTTAATTATATCAACCTTACGGTGGCCCAAGCCGGATTCCGTGCCAAAGAGATGGCAATCTGCCGGCTTTTGGGCTCCACCCGTAAGGAACTGTTCTGGAGATTAATGGGCGAATCGGTTATCTTATGTTTGATAGCCTTGTCCTTGGCTATCTTATTTGCCTTTTGGGTTGTCACCCCGGTCAGCAATTTGCTGCAATGCAACTTGGACTTGACAGTATTGTTCCACCCGGAATGGATAGGAGCCATGTTGCTGATGGTACTCATCGTGGGGTCGATTGCCGGCTGGTTTCCAGCTGTCGTCATTTCATCAGCTAAGCCCATTGATATCGTAAAAGGTAATTTACGAGTAAAGACGAAAATGGTATACAGCAAAGTGTTCATCACATTCCAAAATTTCATCACGATAATGATGCTTAGCTGTTCGTTCGTCATGATATTGCAAATCATCCACCTTATCAATGCACCTTTAGGATACAACACAAAGAATATTTTTGTTGTGGAAAATACGGCATTCCGCACACCCTCCAAAGCAAAAGTCTTCGCTGACAAACTATATAATATAAGTGGTGTGGGCAAAGTGGGAATGTGCGCAGGAGTTCCTATGTTCGGAAGCAACAATTTGAGTACAGACTTTCTGGATGGCGGTGTAAAAAAGGAAATCAGTTTCCAGGAATACCGAATGAACAAAGAGGCATTCGACATTCTCGGATTAAAGATCCTTCAGGATAATCACTTAAGTAGCAACTCTTGGTATTTAAATGAAACTGCCATGAAAACGATGAATTTGCCGAATGATGCCAAGACTTACTCTTTAGGAGGCTTTGATGAAGCAATTCCTATCGCTGGTATCATCAGTGACTTTTATGAAAGGGACGTGACGACATTTATTGCTCCTGTCAGATTACAATTCGTCGAAAAGGATTTGTTCCCATGGCATTTCATCATAGAAATAAACGGCAATCCATTCGAAGTCGCCAAAGAGATAGAAAAAGCATTCGAGGAATGCTCGGGAGGATTAGCCATAACCGGGAAATTCATGGATGAAGCCATTCAAGAGAGCTTCGAATCCCAAATCCGCATAGCGAAGATTGTCAGTATCGTAACGGTCATTGCTATTCTCATCTCGTTCTTAGGATTATTAGCGATGTCTACCTATTTCATCCAGCAACGCTCTTTGGAAATAGCGATACGCAAAGTGTTCGGTTCGGATAGCAAACAAGTGTGGGTGCAATTGGTGAAAACATTCTTGATGTATGTCGTCATTGCCTTCCTGTTCGCTGCTCCTGTTTCTTGGTACATCATGAGAGATTGGTTGTCCAGCTATTCTTATCGGATTAGCCTGAACCCGTTGATATTCTTGGCTGCTGGATTGTTCTGCCTGATTATCTCTTTCTTCACTGTCTTTCTGCAAAGCAAGAAGGCAGCGGAACAGAACCCGATAAAAAGCTTCCAACACAAAGACTAAAAAAGGATGAGTGATTTTATATTACCAAGCTAG
>OIZT01001442.1_pt1 | contig 10811 bp, 8 predicted proteins | sample 1588611 | NCBI WGS metagenome assembly OIZT01 (sample SAMN03283278) | human gut metagenome | biome: human-associated habitat; material: feces | host: Homo sapiens | place: Peru | collected 2012
GGGATGTGCTGGCGGAGATCCGGCGCAGCGGGGACGTGATCCTCTTTGTGGATGAGATGCACACCATTGTAGGTGCCGGGGCAGCGGAGGGGGCCATTGACGCTGCCAACATCTTCAAGCCTGCCCTGGGCCGGGGGGAGCTGCAGATGGTTGGGGCCACCACCCGGGAAGAATACCGGAAGTATATTGAAAAGGATGCCGCTCTGGAGCGCCGGTTCCGTCCTGTCAGTGTGGAGGAGCCGGATCCGGAGACGGCCCTGGGCATCCTTCGGGCCCTGAAGCCCGGACTGGAGCGGCACCACCGGACCCGGATCACCGAGGAGGCTATGGCGGAGGCGGTACGGCTCTCCGTTCGCTATCTGCCGGACCTGTACCTACCCGACAAGGCCATTGATCTGCTGGACGAGGGGGCGGCCCGGGCGAAGATGGAGGAGACCTGCCAGACGAAGGGCTCGGCGGCGCGAAAGGCTCTGGAGGAGGAGCTTCACGAGGCGGTCCGGGAGCGGCGGTTCGAAAAGGCGGCGGAGCTCCGGGATCGGGTCCAGGACCTGATGGAGCGGCCGGCGGAGGGCCGGCGGCCCCGGGCGGTGACGGCCTCCGACATTGCCTGGGTGGTATCCGCCCGGACCGGCATCCCCGTGGGAAGGCTGACGGCGGTGGAACGGGAGCGGATGCTGAACCTGGAGAGCCTGCTGTCCAGCCATGTGGTGGGCCAGTCCCGTGCCGTCAGCGCCGTGGCGGAGGCGGTGCGCCGGGGCACCAGCGGCATCCGGGACCCGGGGCGGCCCGTTGCCTGCCTGCTCTTCGCCGGACCTACCGGGGTGGGAAAAACAGAGCTGTGCCGAGCCCTGGCCACAGAGGTATACGGCAGCAAGGAGGCAATGCTCCGGCTGGATATGACGGAATATATGGAAAAGCATTCCGTCTCCCGGCTCATCGGAGCGCCTCCCGGCTATGTGGGCTACGAGGAGGGGGGCAAGCTGACGGAAGCCGTCCGCCGGAGGCCCTACTCCCTGGTGCTCTTTGACGAGCTGGAGAAGGCGCACCCGGAGGTCCTGGGTCTGCTGCTGCAAATTATGGAAGAAGGGGTCCTGACGGACTCCACAGGACGGCGGATCAGCTTCAAAAACACCATCGTTGTCATGACTTCCAACGCCGGGGGCACTCTCCGGGGAGAAGGACTGGGCTTCTGTGGGGAGGGGAAAAAGGGGATGGTGGAGGAGGCTCTTCGGGATGCCTTCACTCCGGAGTTTTTGGGACGGCTGGACGGACTTATCTGCTTTGAGCCCCTTACCGGCAGCGCGCTGGAGGCCATTGCCCGGAAATATCTGCGGCAGCTGGAGGAGCGTGCCGAGTCTCTGGGGGTGACCCTGCTGATGCCTCCCGCATTGGCCCAGGAGCTGGCGGCCCAATGTGGGGGCCCGGCTGGGGCCAGAGGGCTGCGCCGTCTCGTACAGGACCAGGTGGAAGAAAAAATAGCCCTGTATCTGCTCCGCTCTTCCAGAAAGCCCAATCGGATCCGGCTGCGGCTGGAGGAGGGAAAAGTGGTGATTGGGTAGAATCAATGGAGTATTTCTAAAAACAAACGTTCGAAAATAAGAAAAAAACAAGGGAATTGCTGGAAATTCGGCAAAAAAAGATTGATTTTTTTCGGGAGAGGAAGTATACTGTACAAAAATGGAGTGAAGTGGATGTAATGTGGAGGAAAATGGGGAGGTGAGGCAATGATCGGCAAATACCCGGCCAGGATGGACGACAAGGGGCGTCTCATCGTTCCGGCCAAGCTCCGGCAGGAGCTGGGAGAGAACTTTTATGTGACCCTGGGTGTCAACTGCGGCCATCGGTGTCTCACGGTGTATACCGCCCCCGAATGGGAAAAGCTCAGCGAGAACTACAATTCTCTTACCATCTCCCAGCGCTCCGGCGCCACCAGCCTGATTTTTATGAACGCCGCTCAATGCAGTCCGGATAAGCAGTTCCGGTTCAGTCTGACTCCTTTTTTGCAGGACTACGCCGGTATCGACCGGGAGGTCGTGATCGTGGGCCGGGCCGGTCAGGCAGAAATCTGGGATACGGAAGAATTCAGCCGCTTCGAGCAGGAGAATCTGACCCCCGAAAAGCTGCTGGCATCCTTGGAGGCAATTGGGCTATGAGCGAATTTCATCACGTTTCTGTGCTGCTGGAGGAATGTATCCAGGGGCTGCACATCAAGCCGGAGGGCATTTATGTGGACGGTACCTTGGGCGGTGCCGGTCACTCCAGCCATATCGCGGAGCACCTGACCACCGGCCGCCTGATCGGCATCGATCGGGATCCGGTGGCCTTGGCTGCCGCCGGAGAGCGGCTGGCACCTTATAAAGACCGAGTGACGCTGGTCCACTCCAATTTCTGCCAGATGGATTCCGTTTTGCGGGATCTGGGAATTGCGGGAGTGGACGGCATTTTGCTGGACCTGGGTGTGTCCTCCCCACAGCTGGACGATGGGGACCGGGGCTTTTCCTATATGACGGATGCCCCTCTGGATATGCGTATGGACGGCGGCGATGCCCTCACCGCCGACACGGTGGTGAATACCTGGTCCTATGAGGAGCTGAAAAAGATCCTCTATGAATACGGTGAGGAGCGCTACGCCCCTGCCATTGCCGCAGCCATTGTGCGGCGAAGAGAGGCGGTCCCCATTCATACCACCCTGGAGCTGGTGGACGTGATCCGTTCCGCCATGCCTCCCGCGGCTCTGCGGGAAAAGCAGCACCCGGCCAAGCGGAGCTTCCAGGCTATCCGCATCGCCGTCAATGATGAGCTGGGCTCTGTGGCAAAAGCCATGGAGGTGGCCATCCCTCTGCTGAACCCCGGCGGACGGCTGGCGGTGATCACCTTCCACTCTCTGGAGGACCGGATCGTGAAGAATGCCATGGCCTCCGCAGCCAAGGGCTGCATCTGCCCCCCGGAATTTCCGGTCTGTGTCTGCGGACGGAAGCCTCAAGTGGATATTATTACCAGGAAACCCATTGTCTCCACGCCGGAAGAGCTGGAGCGGAACCCCAGAGCCAGGAGCGCCAAGCTGCGCGTCTGCCAAAAACGCTGATGTATCACCGGAAGGAGTGAACCCCGCATGGATCAGAAACCGGAAATTCAATATGTGGGCCAGTTCTATGTTTACGGCAGCGAGGTCCAGGCGGAAAAGAAGAAGCAGCAGAAGAAAAACCAGCTTCCCAAGATTCCCAAGCCTACCCGGGAGCACTATATCTACATAGACCCGGCGGCAGTCTGTGGCATTGCCGTGGCGGCTGTGATGCTGGTGGTGCTGATCGTTGGAGCCTTCCAGCTCCGCGGGGCAATGAACGAATACAACCGGCAGTCGGAGGTCCTTTCCAGCGTCCGCCGGGAAAACGCCCGGCTGGAGCACCAGTACCGGACTGGCCTGGATTTAGACGCGGTGCGGGACCGGGCGGAGAGCCTGGGCATGGTGGATGCGGCGGAAGCGGAGCACACCAGCCTTCGGGTGACTGTGCCGGAAAGGGCCAAGGAAGAGAGCCTTTGGGACCGGGTCATGTGGCACCTGAAGGGGCTGCTCTACGGCGTGGACGAGTCCAAGGCAGACGAAATTTTCGAGAAAGATGTCCTTTCGAATATTGGCTCCGGGGAGAACATAGACTAAATCGGCAGCTGCGAATGGGCGGCGAGGGGTTCCCTTGCCGCCCATTTTGAACATATGGCGGCCGAAAGGGTGGGGCTATGAAAAAGCACCGGGAAAACCGTTTTTACCGGGTACGCATGGATACGGCCCGGAATCTGCGGATCCGGCTGGGAGCGCTTATCCTGGGGACCCTGGCTTTTTTCCCGATTGCCGCCAGACTCGTTCAGCTGACGGTGGTGGATCACGGCTACTACACCGCCAAAGCTCTGAACAACCAGACCCGCTCCACTGCCGTTCTTACGGAACGGGGAATGATATACGACCGGAACATGAATGTGCTGGCGGTAAGCCGCCCGGTGGAGCACGTCTACCTGGACCCCCAGGAGCTGAAGCAGGCCCGGGTAGATCTGGAACAGCTCTCCCTCTTTTTGGGGGAACGGCTGGGAAAAGAGCCCCAGTGGATTCTGGAGCAGGCGAAGGATACCCGCCGCCGCTATAAGCAGGTGGCCAGCGGCATTTCTACGGAGACGGCGGATGAGATCCGGGGCTATATTTTGGAGAAGAACATTTCCGGTGTCCATCTGGAGCCCTCTGTCCGCCGGAGCTACCCTTTTGGAGACCTGGCCAGCCAGGTCATCGGCTTTACCAACCTGTCCGGCCAGGGCAGCGAAGGAATCGAGGCGGCATACGATGCATTCCTCTCCGGCCCAATGGCCAGAGTACTCACCACCAAGGGCAGCAACGAAATGGATATGCCCTTTTCTTATGAGAATCTGGTGGTACCCAGAGAAAGCTGCAACCTGATACTTACCCTGGACACCACGGTCCAGAGCTGCCTGGAAAACCGGCTCCGGGAGGCCATCGCCAAATATGATGTGCAAAACGGTGCCTTTGGTCTGGTGATGAACTGCAAGACAGGAGAAATTCTGGCCATGGCCACCCTGGGCGGCTACGACCCCAACGACTACCAGCGGGTGGCTGACGAGAAGACTGCCGGGGAGCTGGAAGCGCTGGAGGCGGAATACCGATCCTTCCCGGAAAATTCCGAGGAATATATCCGGGGCAGGCAAGCCTACACGGATCTGCTGACCCAGGCCAGATTGAAGCAGTGGCGCAACCGGGTGATTTCCGATGGCTACGAGCCTGGATCCACCTTCAAGGTCCTGACTATGGCGGCGGCCCTGGACTGCGGCGCCATTGATCTGAATACCCATTTCTACTGCCGCGGGGCAGAGCGGATCCAGGGCCGGGCTCAGCTGCTCCACTGCTGGCGCGCTGCCGGACACGGGGCGGAGCAGACGCCTCAGGCCTTGCAGAATTCCTGCAATCTGGCCTTTGCCCACATCGCCTTGAAGCTGGGCGGAGAACGGTTTTACGACTATGTAAAACGGTTCGGCATTCTGGAAAAAACCGGAGTTGATCTGGCGGGGGAGAGTAAGGGAATCTTCTTCGACAAGGCATTGGTGACCAATACGGACAAATGGGGCACGGCATCGCTGACCTCCGGCTCCTTCGGGCAGACCTTTAAGATCACCCCCTTGCAGCTGGTCAGGGCCATCGCCTCGGTGGTCAACGGCGGGGAACTTGTAGAGCCCTACATTGTTTCCGAGGTCCAGGGTGCCAAGGGAAATGTGGTATACAGGCAGGAGCCAACGGTGACCCGGCGCACCGTCAAAGAGGAGACCTCTGAAATGATGCGGACCCTCATCCGTTCCGTGGTAACAGTGGGAACGGCGAAAAATGCCGATGTGGCGGGGTTCGCCATTGGCGGAAAGACGGGAACCAGTGAGAAAATAGATGTTTTTGATGACAAGGGACAAAGAGTATTGGATAAAATTGTATCATTTGTGGGGATTGCAACCATGGACGATCCGGAGTATATTGTATTGGCGGCTCTGGACACGCCTAGCAGGGCAACCGGGATCTATATTTCCGGCGGCGTTATGGCGGCACCTACCGTGGGGGCCATCCTGGCAGATATTCTGCCGTACCTGGGCGTAAAGAAAATGGAAGAACCCCAATAGAAAAAGGAGAATCAACATGAAACTGGAAAAGCTGCTGCGAGATGTGCCTGTTCTGGAGTGCCATGAGGACCTGGAGACGGATATCACCTCCATCGCCTATGATTCCCGCAAGGTTCGCCCAGGCGGCCTCTTTGTTGCCGTCTCCGGCCTGACCGCCGACGGCAACCGGTTCATTCCCATGGCATTGGAAAAGGGCGCCAGGGCGGTGGTCACCGCCGTGAAGCCGAAGGAAGACATTCCCTATGTGCTGGTAGAAAACGAACGGCTGGCTCTGGCGAAAATGGCCTGCAATTTCTATGGCCGTCCGGCGGAGGCCATGCACATCATCGGCGTTACCGGAACCAATGGAAAGACTTCTGTGACGCTGCTGCTCAAATCCCTGCTGGAGCGGACTTTGGGCGTAAAGGTGGGGCTGGTGGGCACCATGGGCAACCTGGTCGGTGACGAGCCTATCCCATCGGAGCGGACGACCCCGGAGAGTTTGGAGCTCCAGGAGCTCTTCGCCCGGATGCGGGATGCCGGCTGCAGCTATGTGATCATGGAGGTCTCCAGCCATGCCATCGCCCTGGACCGCATCGGCGGCATCCACTATGAGGCGGCGGCCTTTACCAACCTGACAGAGGATCATCTGGATTTTCACAAGACCATGGAGGCCTACCGGGATACGAAGGCAGAGCTCTTCTCCCGCTGCGACAAGGCGGTTATCAACCTGGATGATCCCTACGGCCCCTATATGCTGGAAAAGGCCGGCGGCCAAACCCTGACCGTTTCTGCCCATGGCAAAGGCCAGCTCCAGGCGGAGCAGATCCGGCTCCATGCTGACGGCGTTTCCTATCAGGCGGTGATGGATGGGGAGAAGGTTGCCGTTCATGTGCCGATCCCAGGCCGGTTTACGGTGTACAACAGCCTGACGGTGCTGGGCCTTGCCAGACTGCTGGGGATTTCTTTGGAGGAAGGAGCCCGGGAGCTGTCTCTGGTTTCTGGGGTGAAGGGACGGGTTGAGGTGGTGCCCACGCCGGGCATGCCCTATACGGTGCTCATCGACTATGCCCATACGCCTGACGGGCTGGACAAGGTCCTGTCCTCTGTGCGGGACTTCTGCAAGGGGCGGCTCATCGCCGTTTTTGGCTGCGGCGGAGACCGGGACCCCATCAAGCGCCCCATTATGGGCCGCATCGGTGTGGAAAGATCCGACTTTGCCATCATCACCTCCGACAATCCCCGAACGGAGGATCCTATGGCGATTATCCGGGATATCCTGGCAGGGGTGGATGATTCCATGGGAGAATATACCGTAATTGAGGACCGGCGAAAGGCCATCAGATACGCTATGGACATTGGCAAAAAAAATGATATAATAGTATTGGCAGGAAAAGGCCATGAGACCTACCAGGACGTTGGCGGCAAGAAGCACCACCTGGACGAACGGGAAGAGGTACAGGCACATCTGTCGGAATTGAGGGGACACCATGAGTAAGATCACCCTGGGTCAGGCTGCCCAATGGTGCGGCGGACAGGTTGAAAAACAATTTGAAGACCTAGAATTTCTGGGAGCAAACAACGATACCAGGCTGATCCGGCCCGGCCAGCTGTTTGTTGCCCTACAGGGAGCCCGGGACGGCAACGACTTTGTCCCGGAGGCTATGGCCAAGGGGGCGGCGGCGGCCCTGTGCAGTCGGCCCATGCACGGGATCCCTGCCATTGTGGTGCAGGATACCCGTGTGGCATTGGGAAAAATCGCCGCGGGAGAGCGGCAGCGCCTGGGAATGAAGGTGGTTGGCATCACCGGCTCCGTAGGCAAGAGCACCACCAAGGAGATGGTGGCTGCCGTTCTGGAAACCACGTTCCGGACGGCCAAGACCCCCGTCAACCACAACAACGACATCGGAATGCCTATGGCGATCCTGGCTATGCCGGAGGATACAGAGGTGGCTGTGCTGGAAATGGGGATGAATCATTTCCGGGAGATGGCCTATCTGTCTCAGATCGCCCGGCCGGACATTGCCGTCATCGTCAACATCGGTACGGCCCATATTGAGTTTTTGGGCACTGTGGCGGGGATCCGCCAGGCTAAAATGGAAATTTTGGAGGGCATGGAGCCCGGAGGAAAGCTGCTGCTCAACGGTGACGATGTGATGCTGCGGCACCTGGACCGAAAGCCCCAGCAGGAGCTGGTCTACTTCGGCTCCGACGATGGCTGCCAGATCCAGTGTGCCCAGGTGTGCAATGCGGAAGGAAAGCTGTGCTTCCAGGTCACCGCCGGAGGGGAAACCTTCCCGATAGAGATGCCCTTGGAGGGCCGCCACTTTGTCAATGACGCCATGGCCGCTGTGGCTGTGGGTCTGGAGCTGGGTGTTCTTCCGGCGAGGATCTGCCAGGGGCTCCACTCCTTCCGGAATCTCTCCGGACGGCAGGAGATTTTTGAAGCCTACGGTCTTACCTTCATTAAGGACTGCTACAATGCGGGCCCCGAATCTATGGTGGCGGCCCTCCACGTTCTGGGAGACCGAAAGGGGAGAAAGGTAGCGGTTCTGGGGGATATGCTGGAGCTGGGAGACCGGGCGGCGGCGGAGCACTACCGCATCGGCCGCATTGCCGCGGAGCGGGTGGACTGGGTCCTGGCCTATGGCCCCAACGCGGAGCGGGTCATCGGCGGCTGCCTTACCGGCGGTATGCCGGAGAACCGGGCCCTGGCCTTCACAGATCAGACGGCGATCCTGTGCGAGCTGCAGCGGATGGCCCGGCCCGGGGATGTGATCCTCTTCAAGGGCAGCCGCGGAATGCACATGGAAAAGGTCCTGGAGGACTTTTTGAAATATGAAAAAGACCTGAATGGAGGAACTCCCCAATGATTCGTATGATTATCACGGCAGTTGCCGGTGCCCTGGTTTCGACCCTGTTTGGTTATCTGCTGCTGCCTGTGCTCCGGGCCCTGAAGGCTGGCCAGTCCGTCCGGGACATCGGCCCTACCTGGCACAACAGCAAGGCGGGAACGCCCCTGATGATGGGCCTGATGTTTATCGGCGGCAGTCTGGTATGCATCATTGCCAACCTGCACTGGATCGAGGAGTACAGCTCCTTCTTTGTCTTTGCCCTGGCTGCCTGCTTCGGCCTCATCGGTTTTATTGACGACTACTACAAGATCCATAACCGCCGGGATATGGGCCTGACCGCTTTCCAGAAGGCTATGCTCCAGGCTGCGGTTTCCGCCGTATTTCTGTACGTGTTGTATATGAGCGGCATTCTCACCTGCGACCTGTATATCCCATTCCTCAATAAGCGGTACTTTATCCCGCCGATCATTTATGGGATCTTCGGTATGTTTGTCATTGTGGGCTGCGTCAATTCCGTGAACCTGACCGACGGCATCGACGGCCTGAGCTCCTCTGTGACCATCCCTGTGATGCTGTTTTTCACCATTGCCGCCATGGCTATGGATCGGCCCGACGCGGCGGTACTTCCGGCGGCGCTGGTTGGCGGACTGCTGGCCTTCCTGCGGTTTAACTGGCATCCGGCAAAAGCCTTTATGGGCGATACCGGCTCCCTGTTTCTTGGCGGCGTGGTCTGCGGATTGGCCTTTGCTTTGGATATTCCCCTGGTGCTGATTTTTGCGGGCTTTGTATATATTGTAGAGACCATGTCCGATATCCTGCAGGTCAGCTATTTCAAAGCCACTCACGGCAAGCGGCTGTTTAAAATGGCCCCCATTCACCACCATTTTGAAATGTGCGGCTGGAAAGAAGAGAAGATTGTTCTGAGCTTTACGGCGGTCTCTGCCATTATGTGCGTCATCGCCTGGCTGAGTATTTCCGGATTGACCCGGTAAGGGAAAGGAGCGTCCCATGGCGGCAGGAAACAAGCTGCTTGCCAAAGAGGACCGCCGCGGAAGCGGCGCGGATATTCCGTTTTTGATTCTGACCTTGGGGCTTCTGGCCCTGGGGCTGGCGGTGCTCTATTCCGCCAGCTCCGCCCAGAGCGCCTACGATACCGGCTATGCCATCACCACCCGGTATCTGCAAAAGCAGGCCGTATGTGCCCTGCTGGGGTTGATTGCCCTGTATCTGTTCAGCCGGGTGCCGGCGGCCCTGTGGTACCGACTGGCCTGGCCCGTATACGGTGTCAGCATTTTGCTGCTGCTCAGCGTCCTGATTGTGGGGCAGCAGGTCAATGGGGCCAGACGCTGGATCAGCATTGCCGGGCTTCAGTTCCAGCCCTCGGAGATCGCCAAATTTGGGGCAATTCTGGTATTTGCCAGGCTGACAGCGGATTTTGGGGAGAAAAGCGAAGATTTTCTCCACGGTGTCCTGGGCTTCGGCGGAGCGCTGCTGGGCATCCTGGTACCCCTGGCCCTGGAAAAGCACCTGAGCGCCATCATGCTTCTGGGTATGGTAGCGGTGGTGATGATGTATTATGCGGGGACCCGGCTGCGCTGGCTCCTCTTGGGAGCGGCAGGTGCCGCGGCGTTTCTCCTTGTGTATGTCAGCCTTATGGGCTACGCCGGGGACCGGATCTCCGCCTGGCGGCACCCGGAGCTGGACCCCGGGGACACGGGGTACCAGATATTGCAGTCCCTTTATGCCATTGGCTCCGGCGGTGTGCTGGGGCTGGGCTTTGGAAAGAGCAGACAAAAATATCTGTATCTGCCCTTTCAGTATAACGATTACATTTTTGCCATTTTTTGCGAGGAGCTGGGCTTATTGGGAGCCCTGGCCCTTATGGCGCTGTTCGCGGCGCTGATCACCAGAGGCTACCGGATCGCGAGACTTGCCTCAGACCGGTTCTCGTCGGCACTGGCGGCGGGACTCACAAGCCTCATTGCGGTGCAGACTATTTTGAATTTGTGTGTCGTCACAAACCTGCTCCCTTCTACCGGCATTGCCCTGCCTTTCTTCTCTTACGGAGGGACGGCCCTGGCAGTGAACTTGGGAGAGATGGGCATTGTGTTGAGTATATCCCGACAGAAAGACAGCGGACTGGTTTCCAGACGCTTATCATCAGGAGGAAAACAGAATTGAATCTGGTATTTACCTGCGGCGGTACCGCCGGACATATCAATCCAGCCATTGCCGTGGCCAATGAGATGCGGCGGCGGGATCCGGACTGCAAGGTCCTGTTTATCGGGGCCAAGGGTCACATGGAGGAGAAGCTGG